>ENA-OQIG01001255-OQIG01001255.1-human-gut-metagenome-genome-assembly--contig:-NODE-1255-length-11523-cov-1.528694_pt1 | contig 11523 bp, 18 predicted proteins | sample MGYA00242576_ERZ504741 | MGnify/ENA primary metagenome ERZ504741 (study PRJEB26092, sample SAMD00036436) | human gut metagenome | host: Homo sapiens | study: EMG produced TPA metagenomics assembly of... | reverse complement strand
ATAAAATATCAAATACCCAGCATCCTGGATGCTGCAGCAATAGGGTGAAGACTATGGAACACCATGAAACTGAATCGACAGAAATGTATCTGGAAACCATCCTGGTCCTGAAAAACCGGCTGGGGCTGGTCCGGTCCATCGACATTGCCAACGAAATGGGCTATTCCAAGCCCACCATCAGTGTGGCCATGAAGAAGTTCCGGGCAGAAGGCCTGGTCACCGTGGACGATTCCGGGTTCGTGAACCTGACGGAAACCGGCCGGGACATTGCGGAAGGAATCTACGAGCGGCACCAGGTGCTGACCCACATCCTCATATCCCTGGGGGTGTCCCGGGAACACGCGGAACACGATGCCTGCAAGATCGAACACGATATCTGCGACGAAACCTTCGAGGCATTGAAAAAGGAATACGTCCGCCTGCGGGCGAAGAAGTGAGAGAGGGGTGCTGCACAGAAGGTGAAACACCCCCTTTTATTGACACATTATGGTATAATGAAAAAATAGAGTGTCAATGATTCTGCGCTCTGGTTTGGGATTTCCGCCCTGCGGGATCCTTTGAATCCGGCAGTTTCCTGCCAGAAGAGAGAGGACTGTCTATGAACAAACAACAAACTGTATTGATCGCGGATGACGAACCGCAAATCCGTGAGATCTTAAGCATTTATTTCAAAAAAGAGGGATTCAAGGTCATTGAAGCGGCAGACGGTGCCGAGGCTCTGGTGCAGGTCCAGGCCGGGAAACCGGACATCATCCTGCTGGACATCATGATGCCGGTACTGGACGGGTTGGAAGTGTGCAAACAGGTCCGGAAGATCTCCGATATCCCCATCATCATGCTCACTGCCAAGGATTCCGATGACGATCGGATCCTGGGGCTGGAAATCGGAGCGGACGACTACATTTCCAAACCCTTCAACACCCGGGAAGTGGTGGCACGGGTCAAGGCCGTGCTCCGGCGGACCAACGCCTCCATGAGCAGCCAGAACAAGCAGGTGCTGGAATATCCCAACCTGATGATCAACCTGAGCGAATACCGGGTGGTGGCCTTCGGACGGGAAATCACCTTCACCGCCAAGGAAATGGAACTGCTCTGGTGCCTGGCCTCCAACCCGGGAATCGTGTTCAGCCGGAACCAGCTGCTGGAAAAATCTGGGGCTATACCTATTACGGGGACACCCGCACCGTGGATACCCACATCAAACGGGTCCGGCACAAGCTGGATATTCCCCCTGATTCCACCTGGGACATTATGACGGTCTGGGGTGTAGGGTACAAGTTCGAGGTCAAAAAGTGAAGAAATCATTAAGCACCAGGCTCATGTACAGTTACATGGGCCTGATTCTGGCTATTATCGTGGGGATTTCCGTGGGGCTCAGTTACCTGATCACGGAATATTTCTTCCGCACCAAGGAACTGGAACTCAATGACAAGGGCGGCCAGGTGGCCATGATGGTCCGGTATTTCGACGCCATGAACATGGACAAAACCATCCTCCGGGAATATCTTACTTCCATGGATCAGCTGGTGGGGGCCCGGATCTGGGTGTTCAACAACCAGTTCGACCTGATCGGGGCTTCAGAAACCGTCACGGACTACGAACAGACCCATGAGCCGGGAGCTCCAGACAGGAACGGGAAGCCAGGCGCCGGGAAAAATGGATGCAGAGCGTGGCGGCCATCGACCGGCAGATCAGGGAAAACGGGAACGGCCATGAACGGTTCCAGAAGATCCTCACCAAGGTCTACAGCGGGGAACGGGTCAACGAACGGATCTATCACCCCTACTACAAGGAACAGGTACTGATGGTGGGGATTCCCCTGAAAGACCCGGTGGGCAATGTTACCGGCGCCTGCTGCTGGCTTCTCCCTGGGTGGGCTGAACAAGGTCCTGAAGGACATCTACATTTACACCATCATTGTGGGGATCATCGCCCTGTTTGTCAGTGTGATCATCGTCAGCGGGCTCACCCGGCGGATGGTCAAACCCCTGATTTCCATGAAGAACTCCGCCAAAGCCATCGCCCTGGGGGATTATTCCCTGAAAGTGGCGGTGGACGGAGATGACGAAATTGCAGATCTGGGCCGGAGCCTGAATTCCCTGGGCCGGGATCTGGAACAGTTTGTGCTGAAGAGCCAGAAAATGGAAAAGATGCGCCGGGATTTCGTGGCCAATGTGTCCCATGAACTCCGGACCCCCATTACCATTATCCAGGGTTATAATGAAGCCCTGTCCGACGGAACCATTACGGATCCGGAGGATGTGAAGAAATACCGGAAGCTGATCAACGATGAAACCCGGCGTCTGGAACGGCTGATCAATGAACTGCTGGATATCAGCCGGCTCCAGCGGGGAGAAGGGGAGGAAATGGAACCCATCCCCCTGGGCAAAGTGGTGGAAAGCGTGGTGAACATGCTGGAAGGCCGGGCCAAAAAACGGGACATCCGGCTGGAACAGTATGTGGATGACAGCCTGCTGGTCTATGGCAACGGGGACCGGCTGTACCAGCTGGTGATGATCCTGGGAGACAATGCCATGAAGTATTCTCCGGACAGTTCGGTGATCCGGTTCCAGGTGATGGAAAATGGACGGAAAGGGACGGTGCTCACTGTGGCCGACCAGGCTTCGGGATCCCGGAAGAGGATATCCCGTACATCTGGGAGCGGTTCTACAAGGCGGACAAATCCCATTCCCGGCATATCCCCGGAACCGGGCTGGGACTGGCCATCGGCAAGGAAATTATCCGGATGCACAAGGCCAAGGTCCAGGTCCAGAGCAAGGTGGGCAAGGGTACGGCTTTTGTGATCACCTTCCCGCCCTATGCGCCTCAATCCAAGGTGGATCCGGATGGGGCCCATGAAGCGGAAGTGGTGGAAGATGTCCATCCTTGCCGGAAGATGATACTGTGGAACAGGAAGGAGAGAACCGGAGTGAATAAAAAACGGCAATCCTGTCAGCCTGTCTCTGCCTGGGTTTTGCACTGACGGCCCGGGCCGGGGCCTGGGAACCGGATGACCTGAACCGGGAAGAAGCGGCCCTGGTGGGTTTCTATCAGGCAACGGAGAACAGGTGGCGGTCCGGGAAAACAAGGGCCGGCTCCAGCTGCTGTACCGGTTCCAGAGCGGGGACCGGGATTACACCGGCAGCAATGTGTATCAGCTGGTAAAGAACCATTACGACAATTACGAACTGCGGGAAGTGGGGCCCAACACCGATGCGGACAGCACGGTCCGGTTCGACCGGGACAAGAACGGACAGGGGATCAGCCTGAACCTGGGACAGAAAAGCTATACCCGGAAATTCACCGGAGGAGAGAACGGCAAACCCATCCGGGTCAATCCGGCCAAACCCCTGGAAGAACTCCGGAAGGAAGCGGCGGCCGCCGCGGCTCCCAGCCTGCCCTATGCCAAAACTGCGGAGCTGGTGGACCTGGCCCGGACGGTGCCGGGACTGAAACTGGATCTCCGGTACACCACGGACAACAATCTGTTCGGGGCGCCGCTGGTGCTCAGTTCCCAGGTCCTGCTGGACCGGAATGCAGCCCAGGCCCTGGCCCGGGTGCAGACAGGATTGAAACCCTATGGATACGGTCTGGTGGTCTGGGAAGCCTACCGGTCCTGGCGGGACTTCAAGCTGGCCACCCTGGCCCTGGGCAAAGAGCATGCCGATATGCTGCCCAAGGCGGAAGAAGGTATTCCCACAATTCCGGCCGAGCTCGATGTGAGCCTGTACAGCCTGGAAACCGGGGAAGAGGTGCCCATGATCTCGGATTTTGACGAACCGTCCCCGGCCCAGTACGCCCAGTTTGCCGGAGGTACCCAGAAGCAGCGGTACCTGCGGGATCTTCTCCGGCAGCAGATGACCCTGCAGGGGTTCACCGCCAGCGATATGGAGTGGTGGCATTTCGATTATGATGCAGGAAACCGGTATCAGGTGCTGAATCAGTAAAAAGGAAGCCAGCTGGTGCTGGAGTAGAAGGGAGACGCAGCCGGGCGTCAGCTGCGTTTCCGTTCTTAAAATTTGTCTGCAAATTTTCTCCTTTTATGGTAGAATTAATAAGATATGAATCTATTTTTAGGAGGTTCAAACAATGAATGTCTATGATGAAATGAACAATCTCTGCAAAGCCATTAAGGAATCCCATGAATATAAAGTGCTGGTGGAAGCCAAGGGGAAACTGGCCACGGATTCTTCTGCCGAATCATGGTGAAGGATTTCCTGAAACAGAAACAGGAACTGGAAATCGCCCAGTACCAGGGCCAGAAACCCGATGATGCCAAGGTGAAGAAGATGCAGGACCTGTACAATGTGCTGCAGCTGAACCCGGTGGCCGGGGAATACATCCAGGCCTATATCCGGTTCCAGATGATGTTCGGGGATCTGTCCAAGACCCTCAGCGATACCTTAAAGGAAGTCATGGACTGATGACCATGTCCGGTTTACTTTCCTTTCTGGAAGAACGCCTGCCGGGCAAATTCCAGATCAATGCTCCCATGGAACGGTACACCACCTTCCGGGTGGGCGGCCCCGCCGACCTGCTGGTGGAACCGGAAACCCGGGAGGAAACCTGCAGCCTGCTCCGGGAAATCCACACCCAGCAGGTGCCTTTGACGGTGATCGGCAACGGGTCCAACCTGCTGGTCCTGGACAAAGGGATCCGGGGCTGTGTGGTGAAACTGGGCAGCTGTCTGAAGCAGCTGACCATCCAGGGCTGCACCATCCGGGTGGAAGCGGGGGTGCTCCTGTCCCGGCTGGCTTCGGCGGCGGCCGAAGGAGGACTGGCGGGGCTGGAATTCGCTTCCGGGATCCCCGGCAGTCTGGGGGGAGCCATCTTGATGAACGCCGGCGCCTATGGCGGCGAAATCGGCAACCTGGTCCGCTCTGTGACGGTGGCGGACGGTGGGGAGAACTCCGTACCCTGAACCGGGAGGAAATGGAATTCCGGTACCGTCATTCCGCTGTGATGGACAGCGGGGACATCATCCTGGGGGCCACCCTGGAACTGACCCGGGATGATCCGGATGCCATCCGGGAACGCATCAGTGAATTGACCCGGAAACGGGTAAGCAAACAGCCTTTGAATTTCCCCAGTGCGGGAAGCACTTTCAAGAGACCTCCAGGATATTTTGCAGCGGCACTCATCGACCAGGCCGGCCTTCGGGGCTACCGGGTGGGGGATGCCCAGGTATCGGAAAAGCATACCGGTTTTGTGGTGAACCGGGGCCACGCCACGGCCTCGGAGATCCTCCAGCTGATGGACGATGTACGGGAAAAGGTCCACGCCATGAGCGGCGTGTGGCTGGAACCGGAAGTCCGGATCATCGGCGAAAAGTAACCATCTGTTTTCCGGGAAACGCCTTCCGCGACGCTTCCTTGGGATCGTATCCTGGAAGGAGTCAAGTGAATTCTTATGAATAAGGGGTATATTTTCGTCCTTGTAACTGCGTTCCTGTTTGGGACCATGGAAACGGCGCTGAAATTTTTTGGCGGTATGTTTCATCCCATCCAGATCACCTTCCTCCGGTTCCTGATCGGGGGACTGGTGCTGATGCCCATGGCCTTCAGCGCCCTGAAGAAAAAGAATGTCCAACTGAACGGACAGGATCTGAAGTTCTTCCTGTTTTCCGGCTTCCTGGGGGTCGTGGTCAGCATGATCCTGTACCAGATGGCCATTGTCTACGGGAAGGCTTCCGTCAACGGGGTCATCTTCAGCTGCAATCCGGTGTTCGTGGTGCTTTTTGCCTATTTCCTTTTGGGCGAGCCCATTGACAAGCTGACCATCTTTTCCCTGATGGCCAGTTTCGCCGGCATCGTCTGCATCGTGAACCCGGTGAACATGACCGGCAGCAGCTGAGTATCATCCTGATCCTGCTGTCGCCATGACTTTTGCCTCTACGGCATGCCGGACGGAAACATGCCAGCGCTACGGACGGCACCTTGCTACTTGGACCAGTCTCAGCTTCCTGTGCGGTTCTTTGGAGATGCTGGTGCTCATTGGCATTTCCACCTTTGCGCCGGTGCGGGACCTGATGCTGTCCCTGGGCTGAAGGTGTTACGGACATCCCCATCCTGGGGGACTGACGGCGGCCATATCCCGCCTCTGGCTACATCGCCGTAGGGGTCACCGGTCTGGGCTATGCCAGCTATTTTCTGGCCATGGAATATACGGATCCGGCCACGGCTTCTCTGGCCTTTTACATCAAGCCCATCCTCACCGCCTTCATGGCCTGGCTGGTCATTGATGAACCATTACGGTGAATATGATCGTGGGCATTGCCCTGATCCTGTTTGGCTCCTGCTATCCATTATTTCCAAACGGAAAAAGGCAGCCTGAAGAAAGGAACTGTCATGAACTTTAAATTCGTCCACAACAACTTCAATGTGCTGGATCTCCAGAAATCCCTGGCTTTCTACAAGGAAGCCCTGGGCCTGGAAGAAACCCGGCGGATCGAAACCCCGGATTTCACCATTGTGTATCTGGGAGACCACCAGACCAGCCATCTGCTGGAACTGACCTGGCTGAAAGACCGGAAGGAACCCTACAACCTGGGGGACAACGAATTCCATCTGGCCTTTGAGACCGATGATTTTGCCGCCGCCCATGCCAAACACGAGAAAATGGGCTGCATCTGCTTCGAAAATCCGGCCATGGGGATTTACTTCATCACGGATCCGGACAACTACTGCTGGAAATCCTGACCGCCGAAAAAATAAGGGGAGAATATGATGGGAAGTTTCTTGAAAGAATTTAAAGCGTTTGCCCTCCGGGGCAATGTGGTGGACATGGCCGTCGGTGTCATTATCGGGGGTGCTTTCGGGAAGATCGTATCTTCTGCCGTCAATGACATCATCATGCCGCCGCTGGGGATCCTGATCGGCGGGGTGGATTTCTCCGATCTGTTCCTCAACCTGTCCAGCAAGAAAGTCAGCACCCTGGCGGAAGCCAAGGCAGCCAATCTGCCGGTGATCGCCTATGGCAGCTTCATCACCAATGTCATCGATTTCATCATCATGGCCTTTGTGATTTTCTGCCTGATTTCCCTGCTGAACCGGTTCAAGAAAGAAGAACCCAAGGCAGAACCAACCCTGTGTCCGTTCTGCAAAATGCCGGTGGATCCGGAAGCAACCCGGTGCCCCCACTGCACGTCTGAAATTCCCAAGAAATAACCGGCCGGGCTGGTCAGGCGTTTTTGCGGACCAGCCGGCTTTTTGCGTAAATATCACTACAGGAGGATGTTCCATGAACGTATTGGATGTACTGGAAGAACGGGGATACCTGAAACAGATGTCCCACCCGGATGAAATCAGAGAACTGCTGGGAAAGGAAAAGATCACCTTCTATATCGGCTTTGATCCCACCGCGGACAGCCTCCATGTAGGGCATTTCATCGCCCTGATGGTCATGGCTCATATGCAGCGGGCCGGCCACCGTCCCATTATCCTGCTGGGAGGCGGCACCGGCATGGTGGGGGATCCCAGCGGCAAAAACGAAATGCGGAAGATGCTGACGTCCGAATTCATCAACCACAATATCGAATGTTTCAAGAAACAGATCGGCCGGTTCATCGACCTGTCCGAAGGAAAAGCCATTGTGGCCAACAACGCCGACTGGCTGCTGAAGCTGAACTATGTGGACATGCTCCGGAGCGTGGGGGTCCATTTCTCCGTGAACCGGATGCTGGCCGCCGACTGCTACAAGACCCGTCTGGCCAGCGACAACGGGCTTACCTTCTTTGAAATGAACTATATGATCATGCAGGCCTATGACTTCTATACCTGCACAAAAACTACAACTGCGTCATGGAACTGGGCGGGGACGACCAGTGGTCCAACATGATTGCCGGGGTGGAACTGATCCGCCGGAAAGACCGGCAGCCGGCTTACTGCATGACCAACACCCTCCTGACCAACAGCCAGGGCCAGAAAATGGGCAAGACCGTGGGCGGCGCCGTATGGCTGGATCCGGAGAAATTCTCTCCTTACGATTTCTACCAATACTGGCGGAATATCGATGATGCGGATGTGGAAAAATGCCTGGCCCTGCTGACCTTCCTGCCCATGGAGGAAGTCCGCCGTCTGGGAGCTCTCCAGGGAGCGGAAATCAACGAAGCCAAGAAAGTGCTGGCTTACGAAGTGACCAAGATCGTCCACGGGGAAGCCGAAGCGGAAAAGGCCAAAAACGCCACGGAAGCCTGTTCGGATCCGGCAGCAACCTGGACAATGTGCCCACCATCACCGTCCGGAAGGACGAATGGGGCTGCCGTCTGCTGGATCTCCTGGCAGAAAACAAGGTGATCGCCACCAAGAGCGAAGGCCGCCGGCTGATGCAGCAGAACGGCCTTTCCATCGATGATGCCAAAGTCACCGACGTGGATACCCTGGTGGACGACGCCCTGTTCGCAGACAAAGAAAGCCTGATGCTGCGGAAAGGGAAGAAGAAGTACTACCGGTTGGTAAGGGGATAAAAAATGGGGCTATTGCGTGAGCAACAGCCCTGTCAACGGTCAGCTGACAAAAAAGGAGTACTGCACGCTCATGTGCAGTACTCCTTTTTCATTTAAGTTCCTTCTTCGCGATTTTCCCCGTTGCCAGGTGGGGCATGGTTTCCAGCTGACGGAAGACCCGGGGGACTTTGTAGATGGCCAGATTCTGCTGCAGGTATTTTTTCAGGGCCCTGGGGTCCACGGTTTCCCCTTCCCGGACCGTGTAGAAGCAGCATCCGGCCTGGCCCCGGAGCTTGTCCGGGATGCCGATGACCGCCGCTTCGTCGATGCCCGGGTAGGCGTAGACCAGTTCTTCGATTTCCCGGGGATAGATGTTTTCCCCCATGCTGATGATCATGTCCTTCAGACGGTCCACGATCCGCAGGTATCCGTCCTGATCTTCCACCACCACATCGCCTGTGTGGAGCCATCCGTCCACCAGGGCATCTGCCGTGGCTTTCGGCAGATGCCAGTAGCCCAGCATTACATTGGGGCCTTTGACCAGCAGTTCGCCCCGGCTGCCTGGGGCATTTCCCAGCCCTCCGGATCCACCACCTTCACCTGGATCTCCGGCAGGGGCAGGCCAATGGTGCCGCTTTTCACCTTCTCCGGGGGATTGACGGACACCACCGGCGAAGCTTCCGAAAGGCCGTATCCTTCAATGATGGGCTGATGGTAACGGGCTTCGAAAGCCTGGAGAAGGGAAAGCGGCATGGCGGTGCCTCCCACCACGGTGTACCGGACGGAGGTCAGGTCCTCCGGCTGTCCCCGGCGGATGAGCAGGGAACAGAGGGAAGGCACCAGGTACAGCACCGTCAGCTGCTGGTCCCGGATGAAATGGACAATGTCCTTCAGGTTCACGCTGTCATACAGGAAGATGGAGGCTCCCACCAGCAGTGGATTGATCAAGGCGGTGATCAGGCAGAAACAGTGGTACAGGGGCAGCACCGCCAGCACCCGGTCCTCTGGGGTGATGCGGAGGATTTCCTGGAACTGGCGGGCGTTGCAGGTCACATTGGAGTGGGACAGCAGAGCCCCTTTGGGCCGGCCGGTGGTGCCGGAAGTATAGATGATGAGGAAAGGCTCCTGGTCCGTGAAGGTTTCCGAAAGAGACGGCGCTTCCGGGGCCGGGCTGTCCAGATACCCGTCCAGAGGCAGCTGGCGGATGGATCCCTCCAGATCCGCTGTGGCTTCCAGGCGTTCCAGGCAAAAGGATTACCGGTATAGAGCAGTAAACTGGACTCAGAATCCCGGAGGATGAATCCCACTTCCCGCTGGCTCAGCTGACTGTTGATGGGTACGGCAATGGCGCCCAGGGAAGCCAGGGCCAGATAAGCAACGATGTAGTGGACGGTTTTCCGGGAAAAAATGGCAACACGGGTCTGCTGCCGGATCCCTGGGCATACAGGCATTCCGGCATTGACGGACCAGAGTACGGAGATCCAGGTAGGTATAGGAACGGCCCTGGTCAAAGACCGCCAGCCGGTCCGGTTCACCAAAGGACAACAGATGGTGGACGAGCATGGTAAGGCCTCCTTTTATCAGATTTCTCTTTCTATTGTACCGTGAAAAAAGAAAATAGGGAAGAGTGAAGAGGGAGGCCGGGATGGGGTTGTTGCACGTTCTGTGTAACACCCCTGGTCGTAGAGACGCATAGCGGCTTAAGTCTGGAGCCTGAAGGCTGGAGCCAAATATTGAATTTGCAGGCAAATTTTTGAATATGCTGCAAAAACTGGTTGCCGCATACCGCAGGCAGCAGTCCCTTTTTCTTTCTCTTTCCTTCATGGTATAATGAGGAAAAAGTCATGCTAATCACTTAGCTTGACAGGAGGGAGGGGACCATGGAGCAATTTTTACAGGAAATGACAGAGCTCCTGCCGTTCCTGCAGGAATCCCGGTTTGGCATTCCTCTGCCTGTATTGTATCTGATCATAATGATCGGGGTGATCCTGTGGGGTGGGTCCCTCCGGGAACGGATCTTCCAGCTGGGAGCCGGGAGGCGGTGGGCTGGAGCATCTGGGTGTGGCTGGTCTGGCTGACCATCCGGCTGCTGCGGCTGACCCTGATTACCGGCTGGGCTGCCCTGGCCCGCCTGCTCTGGTACGGCTATTATCCCTGCATGGGGCTGCTGGCTTTTCTGGTGGTCTGGATCAGCTATGCCAGCAACCGGACCCCGGAAGACAGGGCTCTTCCCCGCTGGCTCCAGGGCCTGCTGCTTGTTGACCTTCTTTTAGCCGGGCTGGCCCTGACCAATGACTGGCATCAGCTGGTGTTCCAGATCCAGCCCAGTACCAATCCCCACCAGGATATCTATACCTATGGATTTGTGTATTACCTGATCCTGTTCAGTTATCTGGCCCAGCTGCTTCTGGCCAATGGATGGCTGTGCTGGAGGGCTTTCCGGGAAAAAATCAGTCTGGAGAGGCTGTGGCAGCCCTTTACGGTCATCCTGCTGTACGGAGGATACATTGCCAGCTATATCCTGCGGGTTTCCTGCATCTTCCGGAGTGAACTGGTCCTGTGGACGGCATTTTTCGGTTTCCTCTGGATGGAAGCCCTGCTCCGTTCCCGGCTGCTGCCGGGGAACAGTCAGTATCGGGACTGCTTTCTCCATTCCCGCCTGGGGCTGACCATCCTGGACCGGCAGGGACGTGTGGTGTACCAGTGCGAACAGCTGCCCGTCTCTCCGGACGGAGACTGGCAGCGGCGGACCATGCCCATTTCCGGAGGCAGGTGGTATGGTACCAGGATATGGAGAACTGCGCCAGAAGAAGAAAAAACTGGAACTGACGGCCCTGACCCTCCAACGGGTCTACCGGCTGCGGCGGAACTGGGAAAAAATCCGGAGAGAACGGATCCATCAGCAGACCCGGCAACGGATCTATGAGGAAGTGGAGGGCATCCTCCAGACCAGAGGTCCTCTTTTCCAGCAATATGCCGGGCCCTGGCACAGGCGGAAGGGGGCCCTGGAGGCCCGGCCAGCTGGTGCCGGCGTCCGAATGATGCTGGCCTGCTACCTGAAGAAGCAGTGTGTGCTGCTG
>ENA-OQIG01001252-OQIG01001252.1-human-gut-metagenome-genome-assembly--contig:-NODE-1252-length-11543-cov-2.256132_pt1 | contig 11543 bp, 17 predicted proteins | sample MGYA00242576_ERZ504741 | MGnify/ENA primary metagenome ERZ504741 (study PRJEB26092, sample SAMD00036436) | human gut metagenome | host: Homo sapiens | study: EMG produced TPA metagenomics assembly of... | reverse complement strand
AGACCTGCTGCTCATAGATGAATTAAGTTATGCAAGATTTAACCAGGAAGAATCTGAAATGTTGTTCAAAGTGATTGCCGAAAGGAGTGAAAGAGCCAGTACAGTGATTACGACAAACCTGGAGTTTCCAAATGGACGGAGATGTTTGCCAGCGAGACGCTGGTTGCCGCATTGGTCGACCGGCTCACCTACCACTCCAGTGTTTTAAATATGAATGGACAGTCTTACCGTTTGCACAGCAGCAAACGAAGATGACGAATGCTTAAGTGGCTCAAAAATTCGTGAGCAGGTGGCTCACTTTTTCATGAGCATGAGTGGCTCAAAAATTCGTGAGCAAGTGGCTCACTTTTTGGTTGACATTCACAGAAGTATACCCTTTTTCTCTTGCTTTTTACTGCCAGGAGTAAAAAGAGACAACAAAAAGGAGCTGTGAAGAAATGAATCCTCATTTCTTCACAGCCCCTTTTTCACGGCATCAGCGCCCTCAGGACAAATCCGATCAGCCGGTCCAGCAGCTGCTCCAGCGGCTGGTTTTCCGGATTCAGGGACAGGGGCCGGTCCTTGACCAGGAACAGCATTTCCGTAATGGCCGTCAGAATGAAGGTCACATAGCATAATCGTCGTCCTGGACCGGGGCTTTGAGCTGCCCCTGCTCCACTGACTGGATCAGCAGGCTTTCCACGTAATTCCCCATCTGGGTCAGCTTGTGCCATGAGTCCTGATCCAGCAGTCCGGAAGGGGTCAGCAGCTCCTGGTACAGGATAATCATGTGACGCCGGGGATCCAGCTGGCTTTTCAGGATGGCGTGGAGATACTGTTTCAGCCGCTGGAGAGGCATTTTTTCTTCTTTTTCAATCCCGTCTTCCAGCTGGTGGAGCACTTCCAGCTGGCTTTCGATGATGGCCTTGGTACAGGGCCTGTTTCGCTGCCAAAATGGTAGGAAATCAAAGCACTGTTGCAGCCGGCCAGCCGGCCGATTTCCTTGATGGAAACATTGTGGTACCCCTTTTTGTCAAACAGTTCCGCCCCGGCATCTATCAGCCGCTGCATGGTTTCTTCCGAATTCCGTCTGTGCATAAGCCTTCCCCTCTTTGCAGTTAATTAGTTATGCGATTAATTTAATTATAGCGCAGAAATGAGAGAGGGTAAAGGTAAAAACACCTGTTCGCATATCTTCTTTTTTGCTATAATGGAATGAGAATTTTACGAAAGGCGGAAACTGTCATGGAAACCATCTTGCTGGGGGCGGTATTGTGCGCCCTCCTTGTGCTCATCGTGCTTCTGGTCCAGCTCCAGAAATCCCTGGGGGCCCAGGAAGAAATCCGGGCCCAACAGGCCCGGGAAGAGGCGGACCGGCTCCGGAACAGCCTGGATCAGAAGGTGACCCTGTCCATGAGCGTGGTCAGCGACCGGCTGGCCATGGTGAACCGGGGGCTGGGGTCCATGCAGTCCCTGGCCCAGGGTGTGGGAGACCTGAAAAAGGTCCTGACCAATGTGAAGAACCGGGGGATCTGGGGCGAAATGCAGCTGGGGAACCTGCTGGGGGATATGCTGGCTCCGGAACAGTACGGCACCAATGTGGCTATCCGTCCCCGGAGCAGGAACGGGTGGAATTCGCCATCCGTCTTCCGGGACGTACCGGGGATGCCCCGGTATGGCTGCCCATCGATGCCAAATTCCCCCTGGAGGACTACCAGCGCCTGGTCCAGGCCCGGGAAGACGGGGATGCCGATGGGGAAACACTGGCCCTGAAACAGCTGGAAATCCGGCTGAAAAGCGAGGCAAAAGACATCCGGGACAAATACATCGCGCCTCCTTATTCCACAGATTTCGGGCTGCTGTATCTGCCCCTGGAAGGCTTTTTGCAGAAGCGGTGTCCCGGCCGGGGCTTGTCAGCGAGCTCCAGCGGAAATACCGGGTGACCCTGGTGGGACCCACCACCCTGGCGGCGGTGGTGAACAGCTCCAGATGGGCTTCCGGACCCTGGTGATCCAGAAACAGACCAGCCAGGTGTGGCGGCTGGTGGCCAGATCAACACGGACCTGGGGGCTTTCCAGACGGCAGTGGAACGGGCGGAAAAGAAGCTGGCGGAAGCCAGTCCGCCATGGAGTCCGTGGGAGACCGTACGCGGATTCTGAAAAAGCACCTGGACCGGGCGGAAAAATTTACGAAAACTCTTGACAATACAGGGGAGAATGAGTAAAATCGTAAGCAAGTGCTTGATGTACCTAAATAGATATACCGAAAAAAGTGTCCATGAAGGAACCAAGTACACAAGGCCTTTTCTTTCAGAGAGCTGCTGGCTGTGGGAAGCAGCGGAAGACCCTGTGGAATCCACTCCTGAGACGGTGGGGGCAGCAACCCACCCGGCCAAGCCGTTACCCTGGAAATGAGGCTGCAGTGCAGCGAAATAAGGTGGCACCACGTGAGAGGTTCTCCCGTCCTTGACATACCCGTTTAGGGGGTCAGGCACGGGAGTTTTTTATTTTATCCCTACAGGGAACAAGGAGAGAAAAAACATGGACAAGAAAAAAGTCATCGTGGTGGAACGGATTTCTGACAAAGGCGTGGAAATGCTGAAAGCCCAGCCGGATCTGGAAGTAACTGTAAAATTCGACATTCCCCGGGAAGAGCTGCTGAAAATTGTGGGGGATTATAATGCTATCATCGTCCGCAGCGTAACCAAAGTCAACGAAGAATTCTACCAGGCCGCCAGGAACCTGAAAGTGGTGGGCCGCGCCGGCAACGGGGTGGACAACATCGATATCGAAGGGGCACCAAACGGGGGATCATTGTGGTGAACACCCCGGAAGCCAATGTGATTTCCGCTGCCGAACACACCATCGGCCTGATGCTGGCTTCCTGCCGGAACACGGTGAAAGCCCAGAAAATGATCGAAAGCCGGGTGTGGGACCGGAAGAACCTGAAGGGCGTGGAACTGTACCACAAGACTCTGGGCATCATCGGCCTGGGCCGGATCGGTACCCTGGTGACCAAACGGATGCAGGCTTTTGAAATGAAAGTCATCGCCTACGATCCCTATATCCCTGATTCCCGGTTCAAACGGCTGGGAGTGGAAAAATGCGAAACCCTGGATGATCTGCTGGCCAAGGCCGATGTGATTACCATCCATACTCCCAAGACCGAAGAAACCATCAACATGATCGGCAAGGAAGAACTGAAGAAATGCAAGAAGGGCGTCCGGCTGGTGAACTGTGCCCGGGGCGGCCTGTACAACGAACAGGCTGTGGCCGATGCCATCAAGGAAGGCCAGGTGGCCAGTATTGGTCTGGATGTGCTGGTGGATGAACCCAAACCCATTTCTCCCCTGATCGGCTGGAACAGTGCGTGCTGACACCTCACCTGGGTGCGGATACCGTGGAAGCCCAGGACAAGGTGGGCATTTCCATTGCCCAGGAAGTGGTGAATGTGCTCAACGGCCAGATGGTGCCCAATGCGGTGAACCTGCCGGCTCTCCATCCTCAGGAACTGGAAGGGATGATGGGCTACCTGCAGCTGGGTGAATGCCTGGGCAAACTGTACTACCAGATGGAAAAAGACCCGGTGGACAAGGTGGAAGTGGTCTACGAAGGGCCGGCCGCCAACCTGGAAACCACCCTGATCACCCGGAGCATTCTGAAGGGCCTGTTCGATCCCATCCTGAAGGAACGGGTGAACATGGTCAACGCCGAACTGGCTGCGGAAACCCGGGGCGTAGCCGTGGTGGAAGGCAAGATGAACGGGGAAGAACGGATGAACCGGGTATCCGTAAAGATTTCCAGCGGGAACAAGACCTTTACCGCTGCCGGCATGGTGGCTCCCGACGAAACCCCGCATATTACGGAAGTCCAGGGCTATCACTATGACCTGGTGCCGGAACACTACATGATCCTGGCCAAGAACGACGACAAGCCCGGGATGATCGGCCAGATGGGGACCCTCTTGGGGGCGGCCCATGTGAATATCGCCAACATGCAGGTGGCCCGGAAGCCCAAGACCGGCAACGCCATGATGATCATGACCGTGGACAGCCCGGTGGAAAAAGCCACCCTGCAGATGATTGCCGGCCTGGACGGTATCCAGAGCGCGGATTTCGTAACGCTGTAAAGAGAAAGGCTGCCCTGAGCAGCCTTTCTGTCACTAGTCACTGGACGAAGGAAGGCAGCCGGTCTCCGGCTGCCTTTTGTTTTTTGCTGCTGGAACATTCACAAAGAAAATTTGTCAATATTTCAAACTATAACTGTTTTACTTTGTTGGTAAAATCCCGTATCATACAATTGCAAAGAGAAAACAAGAGAATCTGTGATTCGGGAGGATATGGATATGAATATTGGATTTATCGGTTTCGGCGAAGCGGCATTCAACATTGCACAAGGGTTGTATGGGGAAGGCATCCGGGGCATCAAGGCCCACGACGCCATGCAGAACCATGAAGTCATGGGGAAACTGGTCCACAAACGGGCGGAAGAAGCCCATGTTACCCTGGTGGACGATTCCAGGGACCTGGTGGACTGGGCGGATGTGGTTTTTGCCGCGGTTCCCTCCACCTTCACCATGGGGGTCTGTGACGAAATCAAAGACCATCTGCGGAAAGGCCAGCTGTATGTGGATGTAAGCGCTTCCACCCCGGCCACCAAACAGGCCATCTGGGAAAAGATCAAAGACACTGGCGTCCTGTTCACCGACGGGGCCATGCTGGGATCCCTGCCCAAAAAGAAACACCAGGTGCCCATCACCGCCAGCGGCAACGGGGCCGCTGCCTTCAAGGAAACCATGGCACCCTACCATATGGACATCACCCTGGCCGGGGAAAAAGCCGGTTCCGCTTCCGCCATCAAACTGGTGCGCAGCATTTTCATGAAGGGGATTGCCAGCCTGATGATCGAAATGCTGGAAGGGGCCCATGCCTATGGAGTGGCCGAAGAAGTGGTGAATTCCCTGTCCAAATCCCTGGACGGCACGCCCTTTGTGTCCCATCTGAACCGTCTGGTCACCGGTACCGGTGTCCATGCCAAACGGAGAGGCCATGAACTGGAAGGGTCCATCGACCTGCTGAAGGATGCCGGGGTGGAACCGCTGATGACCGTAGCTGCCAAGGCTTCCCACGAAATGCTGGTGCCCTTCGACTTTGCCGAGAAATTCGTGGATGCCGCTCCTACCCAATGGGAACAGATCGTAGATCCTCTATTGGAAGAAGCAAAGAAGAGAAAATGATATGGAAGAAGGCGCTGTGAAAAAATCATCCACAGCGCCTTTATTTCGCTTGCGTCAGCTGGCTTCCATCGGCTAGAGACTAGAGACTAGTGACTAGTGACGGGGTGTGAAAAAGCATTTTTTCACACCCCCTTTCCTTATTCCCTAATCCTGGTGAGATCCAGGGCGTCGATCTGGCTGTAATATTCCCGGAGCAGCTGGATGAAGTACTGGGTGTACTGGGGGTGGTAGCGGTTTTCGTAGTAGGCCAGGTACAGGTCGTGGCTCACCGGGTGCCGTTTGTAGAGCACCGGGAACACGTTCACATCCTCTGCCAGATTCTGCTGGAGCTTGTACAGGGGCATGGTGGTGGAAAAGGCGGCACAGAGCCCCTGGGAGGCCAGGGCCCCGCCCATCCGCATGTAACTGGTGGACAGGTACACCCGGGGGATCACCCCGGCTTCTTCGAAGCAGTTGGCAATCAGGTACCCAGTTTGTTGGGGGGTGTGATCAGCAGGAAGGGCAGTTTGGCAAAATCCTCCAGCTGGGCTCCCCGGCGGGACTGCTCCTTGATGGCCTGGCCGCCGGGCCGTAGTACTGTTCCAGCAGCCGGTCGGAAACCAGCAGATACAACTGGTTGGACAACAGCAGGGTGCTGGACAGACCGGGAAGATTTTCGTTCCGCACGGACAGGATCACATCCAGTTCCCCCTGGTCCAGTTTGGCCATCAGATGGCCAGAAGTGTCATCCGTAAGCTGGAGGGACACCTGGGGGTATCTCTGGGAAAAGGTGGGCAGGATGCTGGGGAGCATGTAGTTGTACCGGACGAAGCTGGCTCCGAACCGGATGACCCCGCTGGATTCGTCGATCAGGTCCGAAAGCACCTCCTTGAATTCCCGTTCCTGGGTCAGGATGCTGCTGGAAAAATGCAGCAGGGCCAGGCCGGCGGGAGTCAGGGACAGCCGGGGCTTCCGGTAGAACAGGGCCGTGCCGCAGTACCGTTCCAGCCGGGCTATGTGGTTGGACAGGGTCTGCTGGGACAGGTACAGCCGTTTGGCCGTCTGGGTCATGTTCAGGTCCTTGGTCAGTTCGGCAAAATAGTGGAGACTTTCCAGATCCATGAAGATTCCTCCTTTGCACAGGCATGGATTATGCTACAAAAATAATTTGTTATATATCCAAATTATAACTGTTTTACTTTGTTGTCGCAAGGATTTATGATACAGGTGTCAAAAGGAAATGACAGAAAAACCGAAATAACCTGTCATGGAAAAAAACATTCAAGATATACTTTGAGGAGGAATTGATTATGTCTATTGGAAACCGTATTTTCCTGAAAAAACCGGAAGCTCCCCAGGAACTGCTGGATGCCTTCAGCACCATTCCCGCCGCCAACATTTCTGACACCATGGGCCGTCTGGTGGGATGCATCCCCGGATCAAACTCCAGAGCGCTCCCAAGAACCCCATCAACGTGGGCCGCGCCCTCACCATCAAGACCCGCAGCGGGGACAACCTGATGCTCCACAAAGCCCTGAACATGGCCAAACCCGGCGACGTATCATCCTTTCCAATGACGGCGGCGAAAGCTACCGGTCCCTGATCGGAGAAATTATGTTCACCTACCTGGCTTCCCGGGGCGCTGCCGGCATCATCATCGATGGGCCATCCGGGATATCGATGCCGTCCGGAAAATGGAAATGCCGATTTATGCAACGGGAACCAACCCGGCCGGCCCGTATAAAGAAGGACCCGGGGAAATCAACGTGCCCATCTCCTGCGGCGGCATCAGCATCAACCCGGGGGATATCATCGTGATGGATGAAGACGGTGTCATCGTGATCCCTCTCCAGGAAGCGGAAACCGTGCTGAAGAATGCCCGGGCCTTCCAGGAAAAAGACGAAGCCAAGCTGTTGGCCGCCCAGGAAGCAGAGCCAAACGGGAATGGGTGGATGCCCTGATCGAAAAGAAAGAAGTGGAGATCCTGGACAAGGCCTGGAACGAATAAAAAACAGCAGGACAAACCCTCTACCCCTCATGAGAAGGACGGAAACCTTCAGTTCCCGTCCTTCCCTTTTCTCAAAAGATGACTGAAATTTTATACTTATAGAAACTGGAAGATACGTCCGAGGTGCAATATGACAATCAGAGCATTGATGAATATGATGACGGCCGTAAGTATGTTTATTCTGCTGGGGTTCTTCGTCCGTGAATTTGTAAAGCCCCTGCAGAAACTGTTTTTGCCTGCTTCCCTGGTGGGAGGACTGATTATGCTGGCACTTGGTCAGCAGGGTGCAGGTTTGATTACCGTACCAAAGTGTTGGGCAGTGTCCCCGGCGTCCTGATCGACATCGTCATGGTGTCCCTGGTGTTCGGGGTCAGCTTCAACCGGAAGATGCTCCACTCCTATCTGGACTATGTGTGTCTGCCCATGCCGGCCTACGGCATGCAGATGTGCGTGGGCACGCTCCTGGGAGCTTTCCTGAGAGGCGCCTGGCCGGGCCTGCCGGTAGGCTGGGGAGTCCTGGGGGTCTTCTCCTTCCACGGGGGCCACGGGACGGCAGCGGCGGCTGCGGCTTCTTTCGAAAAACTGGCTATGAAGCCATATGGCCATTGCCATGGTGCTGTCCACCGTGGGGCTGATTATGGCCATGACTGTGGGAATGGCCCTGGTGAACTATGGCGTCCGGAAAGGCTGGGGAACCTATGTGAAGGAACCCACCAAACAACCGGCATACTTTTACGGAGGCGCACTGCCGGCTGACCAGCGGAAACCCGTAGGGAGCACGGTGACCACTTCCATCAGCATCAACCACCTGGCCCTGCAGTTTGCCTGGCTGATGGGTGCGCTGTTCATCGGACAGCAAATCTTTGCCGGCCTGAATACTTTCCCGGCCTTCAAGGCCCTGCACCTGCCCAGCGTGCTCCACGGTGTGGTAGGGGGTGCGGTGATGTGGTGGTTCATTGAACGACTTCACCTGGAAAAATTCGTGGATCTGAAGACCGTCAAACTGCTGTCCGGGTTCTTCCTGGAACTGGTGGTGTTTACTGCCATGGCCACCCTGAACCTGAAGTTCGTTTCCACTTATGCGGCGCCCCTGGCCATCTACTGTGTGGTCATGACCGCCCTGACGGTACCCCTGGTGCTGTTCTGTGCCCGGAAGTTTGCCAAGGAAGAATGGTTCGAAAAAGCCTGCATGTGCTTCGGGGCAGCCACCGGCAATACGTCCACCGGTCTGGCCCTGGTCCGTTCCATCGACCCCAACTCTGAATCCCATGCCGGGGACAGTCACGGGATCTATTCCACCCTCATGTCCTGGAAGGATATCTTTGTGGGACTGACGCCCATCTGGCTCAGCAGCGGGGTAGGCCTTACGGCAGGTGTGGGGGCTGCCATTATGGTAGCATTTCTAGTCATAGGGTTCATGTTTTTCAACACCAGACGGGCACTGAATTAACGGTGCTTTGGCTGCTTATCGGAAAGATCAACGGATGAACAGATAGAATGGGAAAGGCTGACAGAAACTGTTTGGAATTTGTGAAGAAGAAAAGAAATCATCTGGCATGATGAAATTGCAAAGGAGCGTGTGATACAAATGGGCTGGAAAATCTTATTACCACAGGAAATCATGAGTGAAGGACGGGAATTGTTGGAAAAAGCCGGTCATACCATCATTCAGGGGCGAGGATTTGAAACGGCTGATGTACTGGCTGATTTCAAGGAACATCAACCAGATGCATGATTGTCCGGATTACGCCCATTACCCGGGAAGTCATTGAAGCTGATCCCAATTTAAAAGTCATTGTCCGCCATGGTGCCGGATTTGATGCCCTGGATGTGAAGGCCTGCCATGACAATGGGGTCCAGGCCCTGTATGCACCGGTGGCCAACAGCACATCTGTGGCGGAAACGGCTCTGCTGCTGATGCTGGAATGCAGCCGGAATGTGACTGTGCTGCATAAAACCTGGGTAAATAATTTTTATAAAGCAAAATTGAAAGTCCGCAAGAATACCCTGAATGGCAAGACCGTAGGGATTGTGGGCTGTGGAAACATCGGCAGCCGGGTGGCGAAACGGTGCCTGGCTATGGAAATGAACGTACTGTGCTACGATCCTTATAAACCGGCCAAAGATTTCCCTGATGGAGTGGAAGTGGTCCGGGATCTGGATCGGATCCTTACGGAAAGTGATTACGTTTCCCTTCATGCGCCCAACACTCCAGTAACCCGAAATATGATCAACAAGGAAACCCTGGCCAAGATGAAACCTACTGCTTTCCTGATTAATACGGCCCGGGGCGCCTGGTGGTGGAAGAAGATCTGTATGAAGCCTGCAAGGACGGAGTCATCGCTGGGGCAGGCCTGGACGCCATCCGGAAAGAACCGGTGGATCCCAAGAATCCCCTGCTGACCCTGGACAATGTGATCATTTATCCTCACATCGGCGGGAATACAACGGAAGCAGCCATAGAGCTTCTTACTTCTCTGCCATGGGAGTCGAAGAAGTCTATGAAGGCAAGGAACCTACCTGGCCCATCCACGATGTGGATTACGAAACGGCCAAAACCTATACAGATACAAAAAAACCGGACAAAGCACCTGCAGGGATGTTTGATTTCTAAAAAAGACAAATCCCAGTTGGAAAGGTCTGTCAGGGAGCCGTAAAAAATCCGTACAACCTGAAAAACAAAGGTTGTACGGATTTTCCATCTGATTTTATGATCCTATGGTCTTTTCAATTTAATTATACAATCATTCAACAAAATTATTTTGTTAAACAGTTAAAATATATATGTTTTACTTTGTTGACAGAATAAGTTATCATACTATTGCGAACAAGAAATGCCCTTGCGGAAGCTAGCACCGGACAAGGAGTGTACTGGAGGAAAATCGAAAATGGACTGCCACGAAAAAGGAGGAAAATAGATGTTTACCCCTGCCACTCTGGCCATTATTATTCTGGTTTTGGCCATTATATCATTTTTAGCTGAAAAGATACCGGTCAATCTGACCATTATGCTCAGCCTGATTGTCCTGGTGCTGACCGGGCTTGTAACCCCGAAAGAGGCCATAGCCGGGTTTTCCAGCACTACGATTTTGATGCTCATTGGTGTTATGATTGTAGGGAGTGCTCTGTTTGAAACGGGTGTTTGTGATCAGATTGCCGAAGTGGTAACCCGGTATGCCAAAACGGAACGGAAAATGATGATGGCTATTCTGGTTATGGCCAGCCTGATGTCTGCAGCCGTGAGCAATTCCGGTACAGTAGCGGTATTCATTCCCATCATCCTGGGGATTTGTTCCACGGCCCATTACAGTCATTCCAAGCTGTTGATGTGTGCTTTTCTGGGGTCTATGTGCGGCGGGCGTCTTACTCTGGTGGGGGATGCAGCCATCAATGTACTGATTGGGGACCAGATCATCAAACTGGGGTACCCGTTTGGCTTTTTTGAAATCAGTAAGATCGGCCTTCCTCTGACGCTTATTATGCTGGTATACATGTATTTTGTAGGATACCGTTTCCTGCCGGATATTCCCATGAAAGGGTTTGACGATGCCCTTTTTAAAGCAAAGAACAAACAGGATGTTCCCAAATGGAAAAAGAATGCATCCATTCTCATCATGCTGGTAATGTTCCTGGGGATGATCTTTGAAAAGCAGACCGGGATTCCTTCTTACATGGTGGCCATCATAGGGGCTGTGGCAGATGTGTGCTGCGGTATTTTCACAGAAAAACAGGCCTATCAGCTGGTCAGCATCAAAACGGTCATTCTGCTGGGCGGGATTACCCCTCTGGCTACGGCCTTGAAAAAGACAGGCGCAGCGCAGCAGATTGCAGATCTTCTGATTACGCTGATTGGTGGGTCCACCAATGTGTACTTTATTACAGTGGTGATTTTCCTGCTGACTACGATTATGACCCAATTCATGTCCAATGTGGTAACAGTGACCCTTCTGATGCCCATTGTCATTTCTGTGGCGCATTCCATCGGTGTCATCCCCTCTGCACTGGTCATGGTTCTGGGCATTGCCTCCACTATGTCCATCCTCAGTCCCATTGCCTGCCCTCCCGCCAATCTGATTTATTCCTATGGGGCTATAAATTCTCCGATTACTTCAAGAGCAACATTGGCCTGTGCCTGGTGTTCCTGGTAACCTGCATTGTCATGATTCCGCTGTTCTGCCATTCTATTAAGGAGGCTGCTTATGTTTGAGGTGCTGATTGATAAGGTCAAGGTGCTGGATATGCATTCAGGAGAGGAATCCCTGAAGAAAGTTGGTATAAAGGGAAACCGGATTGCTGCCATCCTGCCGTACAGTACGGCTCCTGTCATTGCCCGGAAAGTCAT
>ENA-OQIG01001250-OQIG01001250.1-human-gut-metagenome-genome-assembly--contig:-NODE-1250-length-11568-cov-1.933572_pt1 | contig 11568 bp, 8 predicted proteins | sample MGYA00242576_ERZ504741 | MGnify/ENA primary metagenome ERZ504741 (study PRJEB26092, sample SAMD00036436) | human gut metagenome | host: Homo sapiens | study: EMG produced TPA metagenomics assembly of... | reverse complement strand
CCAATCTGTTCACCGAAATTAATATGGTACTGTGCGACCAGAAAGGCAAAGTATGGATAGGCGTTGACAATATGCTTTTCGCCTACTTCATCAAAGAACAGAAGTTTGTACTTTTCGGAGAATCGAACGGAGCCATACAAAACGAATATCTCCCTAATGCACGGTTGGTGAACGAACAAGGGGATGCCTACATAGGCGGTGTGAAGGGTATGCTGCGCATCGACGGACAACTTCTTCTGAACACATCGGAAATGCCGGAACTTCAATTGCTGGATATTACCATCAATGGCGAATCGGCGAATCATGAATGGTACAACCATCCGGCAAAAATCTCGGTACCCTGGAACAGCAATATATCCATCCGCATCATGTCGAGGGAAGAAGACATCTTCCGGCAAAAGATTTACAGGTATCAGATAGAAGGATTGAACAACGAATATACCGAATCATACAATCCGGAACTGGTGATCCGATCACTGCTTCCGGGAAGTTATAGAATCATGGCTTCGTGCACTGCAAAAGACGGTAGCTGGATTCCCGACCAACAAGTACTGGAACTAACCGTACTTCCGCCCTGGTACCGGACATGGTGGTTTAGCCTGACTTGTGCCGTACTCGTTTCTATAGCAATCATCGAAACTTTCCGAAGAACGGTGAAGCGCAACGAAGAGAAATTGAAATGGGCAATGAAGGAACACGAGAAACAAACGTATGAAGAAAAAGTACGTTTCCTTATCAATATCAGCCATGAACTCCGCACTCCGTTGACACTTATTCATGCGCCGCTCAACCGGATACTGAAATCTTTGTCTTCCGAAGATCCCCAATATCTGCCGCTAAAAGCTATTTATCGTCAGGCCCAACGAATGAAGAACCTGATAAACATGGTGCTCGACGTACGCAAAATGGAGGTCGGTGAGAGCAAACTGCTTATTCAACCGCATCCCCTCAACCACTGGATTGAGCACGTATCACAAGATTTCATCAGTGAAGGAGAAGCAAAGAACGTACGCATCCGTTACCAGCTCGATCCGCAGATTGAAACAGTAAGTTTCGATAAGGACAAATGCGAAATCATCTTAAGCAATCTGCTGATCAATGCGCTCAAACATAGTCCTCAGGATACGGAAATAACCATTGCCTCGGAATTGCTTCCCGAAACAGGAAGAGTACGTATCTCCATCATCGATCAGGGATGCGGATTGAAACAGGTAGATACACATAAACTCTTTACCCGCTTCTATCAGGGAACAGGAGAACAAAGTGGAACCGGAATCGGATTGTCTTACTCAAAAATTCTGGTCGAACAGCATGGCGGCTCTATCGGTGCACAAGATAACCCCGAAGCGGGGGCTATCTTCTTTTTCGAGCTACCGTTGAAGCAAGAATCAGAAGAGATTATCTGCCAGCCGAAAGCGTATCTGAACGAACTGATACTTAGTGATAATCTGAAGCAGGCAACCGATAAAGAAACTTTCGATACAACTCCATACACCATCCTGGTGGTGGATGACAATCCGGATATGACAGACTTTCTAAAAAAGACACTGGAAGAGTCTTTCAAACGGGTAATCATTGCCGCTGATGGGGTGGAGGCTCTCCAGCTTATCAAAAGTCACATTCCGGATATCATTGTCAGCGATGTGATGATGCCGCGGATGAACGGATACGAGCTGTGCATAAACATCAAAGAAGATATTACGATCAGCCATATTCCCATTATCTTGCTCACGGCACGAGATGATAAACAAAGTCTCATCAGCGGTTATAAGAATGGAGCAGATGCCTACCTGACAAAACCTTTTGAAGTAGAAATGCTGATGGAGATAATCAGTAACCGTCTGAAAAACAGGGAATACATTAAGAAAAGGTATTTGCATACGGGCATAATACCTGTCCCGAAAGAGACCACTTTCAGCCAGGTAGACGAGAGCTTCTTACTTAAAGTGAACAAAACAATCCAGGAGAATCTGAGTAATACCAATCTGGACATTCAGTTCATTTGCAAGGAAATAGGTTTAAGCCGTACTTCGCTTTACACTAAACTGAAAGCACTTACCGGGATAGGAGCAAATGATTACATCAATAAATTCCGAATAGAAAAAGCACTTACGTTAATTGCCAATACCGAAATGACATTTACGGAAATTTCAGAAGAGGTCGGATTTACATCTCCCAGTTATTTCAGCACTGCTTTCAAGCAGTACACAGGGGAGACACCGACTCAATACAAAGAAAAAACAAGTAAAATATAATATCATCATAATCTGAAGACAATATTTATCAAAAAACAAAAGGAGAAAGCGAAGTTAGAGTAAATCGACCAAAATCTGTCAGAGAATGACTAAATAGTATTATTCCATATTTAAATTAGGTTGTAATTTTGCCCTATACCTAAGTGAAGTATTTGTCAAATCCTAATTAATAAAACAATAGTATGAAAAAACATTTTCTGATTTTTACAATCTCGCTTCTATTTTTCTCGCTTGCACAAGGCAAAGTAAAGCTCCCTGCCATGATGGGAGATCATATGGTACTCCAACAAAACAGTTCCGTTAAGCTGTGGGGATGGGCAGACGGCAAAAAGGTGACTGTCACCACCTCTTGGAATAACCGTACTTATAAGGTATCGACAGACGATGAGGGAGCCTGGCTGGTCAAAGTGGATACTCCTGCCGGGAGTTTTACTCCTTATTCTATTACCATCAGTGACGGGATCCGGGTCACGCTATCGGATATATTAATAGGAGAGGTATGGATATGCTCCGGTCAGTCTAACATGGAAATGACCATGAAAGGAAACATGGGACAACCCATCGACCATTCGCTGGAAACTCTTCTGAACGCAGGCAACTACCGCGACCGTATCCGTTTTATCACTGTCCCCCGAACCAAAGGAGTGAAAGAACGGACAGACTTTGAAGGAGCGAAATGGGAAGTTTCTTCGCCCGAAACCACTATGGATTGCAGTGCCGCAGGTTACTTCTTTGCCCGACAACTGACGGAAACGCTTCATCTCCCGTAGGACTGGTCATCAACAGTTGGGGAGGTTCACGAATCGAGCATGGATGACAGAAGAAACGCTCGCCTCCGTGAAAGGCGCAAATATAGAAGCCGCCAAAAATCCAAAGTTAGATACGAACAGCCGGCTGCAATGTCTGTATAATATCATGTTACTGCCTGTGAAAAACTATACGGCACGCGGATTTCTATGGTATCAGGGAGAGTCGAATCTATTCAACTATCAGATCTATGCTCCGATGATGACTGCGATGGTGCAGCTCTGGAGAAATGTATGGGAAACACCGGATATGCCTTTTTATTATGTCCAGATGCTCCGCACAAATACGGAAACAGCCGGAATATAAATTCCGCCTTATTGCAGGAAGCACAAATGAAAGCATTACAGACAATCCCCAACTCCGGAATGATTCCTACGATAGATGTCGGCGACGAGTTCTGCATTCATCCCCCTCAGAAAAATGTAGTAGGACTCCGGCTGGCCAATCTCGCACTGACTAAAACATACGGTCTCCATAAATTCCCATCTACCGGACCGATGATGACAAAGGTGGAATATTCAAAGAACAAAGCGATCGTCACACTCGACAATGCCCCTTCCGGACTGGCACCGGGCAACTGTGAATTGGAAGGTTTCGAAATAGCAGGAGCCGACAAGAAGTTCTATCCGGCAAAAGCACGGATTGCAGGTCGCACAAGAAATGTGGAAGTATGGAGCGATCAGGTCGCCCAACCGGTAGCCGTACGGTATGCTTTCCGTAATTATGTAGGAAACATCACTTTACGCAATACATTGGGGATCGCTGCTTTCCCGTTCCGGACGGATACATGGGATGATGTAAAGTAAGAGCCTGATTAGCCTGTGTGCAGGGTATATATGTCCTGCGTACAGGAGCTATATATCCAACGCGCAGGAGCTATATATCCAATATGTTGGGCATATAGCTCCTGTATGTAACTAATAAATTCTATCTGACGTAAGTCTCCTTTTCCATATAATAAATAGCTTCTCCTCTATCCCCGTTCTCCAAATCTGTCAGTTCTACCTTAAACACATAATAAGGCAAAGTATTATTCCTGTTTTTAGGCATATCGACTGTCAACAGATAGGCATTTCCCCACTCGTCAGGAGCGAAATATTCTTTTATCTCTTGCTTCATGAGTATAGGAACTTTTTCACCGTTGATCCAGACAACAGCTTTCAACTGTTCCGGCTCAGGGGCCAGAATTGCTTCTTTAGGCTTTCCGGCTTTCATCCATGCCTGCGTACGTGTCAGACTCATAGGACGGACATACACCTGATAAGCAGGTGTTGCACCCGGGATTCTGAAAGCACGCAGTCCATAGGCTTCCATACGATGATATTGTATGTTGAGCGTTGTGTCGCGATCGGCGATAAAATCCCATCCCCAAAATTCCAGTCGTTGATCCTTCTCCGGTAGTAGAATTGGCGATGATGTATTCATCCATATTCAATGCACCCATCGAATGATATTTTCCCTTGGGGATGCGTATGCTGTAATTTCCATTTTTGTCTGTCAGCGTTACCGATACCTCACTGAAGTCCGGACGTGCCCAACTGACGGAAACATTGTCCAGCGGATGATTATCATAATCGGTCACACGCCCATTGATCGTTACAGAGTCCGTTATTACTTGAGAAGTTTGAGCTACCAAGCTACTATTAAATCCGATTATAAGTATGAGTAATAATAAATTTGCTTTCATTCTATTATTTGTTTGTGATGATTATCTTTAACTCCTATACGCTCACTCCTTCGCACACATTGGTAAATGTATAAAATTAATCTGAAAGTCTATCTATTATACGTATATTTATAACGTCCAAATAAAATAGCTCTTAAAGCAAAGAGGATGCCAATAGTTCCCCACAGGCATCCTCTTTTGTTATATATCAATGATTTACACGAAATACATTTAGAATGAATGCATCCTCAGTTGCTTATCAACCAATATTCCGTCTTTCAGATTCAGATCAAACTTCACTTTACGTTTCGCTTTCAATTTCAGAATAAAGAGTTCTTCCGAACCTTCCAAAGCCTCCTGTTTTCCCATATTGACGAAAGTAGGATAGAGAGATTTCACACCATTCGTATGCAGGCGGTCATAAGTCAGATTTTCCATTGCTTTCATATTCAGCGGTTCCACACCTACAAATTCATAGTCGCTCTGATCATAAGGCAAAGCAAAGCTAAGTGCATTAACCGAACGCAGATCATTACCTTTCACACGGATTTCAACGATTTCGTCCTTCTGGTACTGCTTCTTCGGAGTGCTGATAGACAGAGAGCCGGATACTTTCTCCGTAGCTTTCCTGTCGACACCGCCGTCGAGCTGAGTGGCTACGACAGAAATATCATAAGCATCTATCAAGTCATTCATGTTGATATCGCCTTTGCTGATATAACCTTCAAAGTCTGAATCACCACGACGCAATCCGGTATAGTTCATATAAGAAGTCAGGTCATTGCGGTCGATCTTGCCATCATTGTTGATGTCGCCTTGCAGGTAACTTGCCGTTCCCGGTACTTTGAATACGTAGATTTCACGACCTGAACCATAGTTTCCTACACCTGCCGTAACGTTCAGTTTGATGTAACGTGCATTTGGACGCTCTGTGAAAGTGAATACTTTTACATCACCGTCCCGCTGCCATTCGAATGCTCCGGCTTCCGTCCAGTTTTCTTTGTCCATACTGTAGGATACTGTTCCTTTCAGCAGTGTACCGTTGCCGGCATCCGCACGGGTAGATAATGGAACTTATCCAGTTGGTTAACTGTTTTGAGGTCGATAATCAAATCTAATGGTATGGAGTTAACGTTATACTTCGTGTGCCATGTATCTCCCGATTCGGAGAAGTTGAACAATCGGTCTACACCGAATCCTCCCTGCGATGCGGCAGTCGATTCGCCTTCAATGCCACGAATAGCAAATTCCAGCGGATTAGTCTTCGTTTTCACCTGAATCTCTGCCCATTCGGACACACCGTCTTTGTTGACAGCACGCACTTTGAATGCGTAAGGAGTATCCGCTTTCAGATCTTCAAACAGTAAGTGAGTATCCCGGATAGTCGTATAAAGCATTCCGTCAAATTCAATCTCATAGTAATCGGCATTGGGTACTTTGTCCCAAGTCGGTTGCAGGGTATATGCTTCTCTGTTCTGCTCGCTTACCTGAGCGTTTTGCGGTGCAGACAGGGTTCCGTTGCTTACCAAGTTCCGGTCGGCCGGCTCAAAGCGGAAACCTTCCACGTCCAGCTCGATACGATTGGCGGTGATGTCGGTGCTGCCCAGTTTGATGTGCAACAGCGGATTCTTTGTGATAACCACTTTCTCAAATTCACTTCCTTTGGTTGCAAACTTATTCAGATTGGGGGTTTCTTCGTACCAGAATACGTTTTCTCCATTCAGAAGTTCCGCTGCCGTGCTTACTTCCGTCAGTTTTACTTTCTTGTTGTTGATTCTTGCAGTCAGTTTCTTCGGTTTCTCCGTGACGTTGATGCGCAGTTCCGTCTTTTTATCTTTTACAAAACCGTCGAAACTTCCGGCTGTGGGATGAATGGTGATAGTCACACGGTTCTTTGCGTCTACGTTCGATTCGATCAGGGTAGATACCGATTTCTCCTGACGGTAGGCTTCCGTCACACCGTCATCGTCATATTCTACGGTTGCAGTATGGCGGTTCGGATAAAATTCATAGATGCGAAGTGAGGGTCTATTTCGCTGACATTATTGTTAGGTTGTGTCATCGGAATAATAGCGCCGTTCTTTACGAATACGGGTAACTTCCAGACCGGAGTATCGAAGTTGCTGAGAATACGGTTGCCTTCGTATTTCTCTCCGCTGAAATAATCTATCCAAGTGCCTTCGGGCAGATAAATTCCATTGCGGATATCATTGCCTTCTTTATCAGCTTTCGTATTCTGATAGACAGGGGCTACGAGAAAGTCGGTACCATACATATATTGGTAGCGGGTAGCCGTTCCGTAGGTATATTCATTCGGATAGTCGAGGAACATGGCACGGATGAGAGGCATACCATCCACCGCTTCACGGGCAAAGCTATACGTGTAAGGCATCAGTTCCGATTTCAGTTTGAGATACATACGGTTAATGGATGTAGCTGGTTCGCCTAAAGCATGGGGGTACTTTTCGTTGGCGCCCCAGCATCCATATTCAACTGCATGGGGGTAAATGTTTTCCATTGGAAATCACGTATATTGACTGCCGCATTTTTTCCACCGAAGATACCGTCCATATCCGAGCAGATATTCGGCTGGCCGGACAGACCGGAACCTATATAAGTAGGGATGTGAAAACGGATATATTCCCATTCGCCTCCGGTCTGGTCGCCCGACCAGATGCCGGCATAACGCTGTGTGCCTGCCCAGCCGTCCAGTGAAATGATAAAGGGACGGGCATCATTGCCATAATAAGGCATAATATGTCCTACGTCCGCCACTCCGTTCAATCCGAAGGAATAGCCGGCTCCTACCCATGCCACGTCGGTTTTGAGTACACGCACACCGGCATCACGGACTTCTTTCACGATGTCACGTTGCAACAAGGCGCTTATACCTTCCTTCGGGTGCAGGTCCGACTGTGTCCAGAGCCTATTTCCACTCCGTTCTTACGGGCGTAGTCTCCCAGGCTTTTCAGATTGGCGATGTTGCCGTCCAGTGTTTCCGTCTGTCCGTATCCGGCTCCGTAACCGTCGTTCGGAAGTAACCATCCGAGAGGCATATCATGATTCTTGTAACGGTCGATAACGCACGTGCCGAGAACTGATAATTGTTCTTTTCACCATTCAGAGACTCCTTGATGCCGCCATTGTCTTTCTGGCTTTCTTTATAACGCTTTCCGTCTTCAAAGAGGATTCCTTTCTCGTCTTCCTTCCAGTAGTCACGGTTGTAGGCATTGAGATGTCCTTCGTAAAAACCGAATTTGGGCAACAAAACGGGGTTTCCCGTCAACTGATAAAAATCATTCAACAGGGAAACGACTCCGTCGTTGACCATATAGAAAATATCAAGGTAAGAAGAATTGTGAGACAGTTTCACTATGTTTTTCTCTGTTGCTCCAAAGTCGTATTCACCTTTCCGGAAAGTGTACCACATCATTCCGTAACCATTGGTAGACCAGTAGAAAGGGGCAGGGGAGGCCACTCCGCCATCCGTCCAGCTATTCTGATTTTCGATGGCAATAACCTTGCCTTTATGAGAGAAACGTCCGTTTTGCACACCGCCTCCGTAGAAGTATTCTTCGGGATTCTCCTTTAAGGTTACGGTCACTTCTTTAGGACCGAATATCACCGGAGCGACTTCTTCGATCACACATTTGCCGGTTAACGGATTAAAGACTTTCATCAGTCCGGTCTGCTTATTCAGTTCAATCCGTACTTGGGCGGTGGTGAGGGTGATATATCCATCTTTCTCGTCCACCGACAGTCCGGAAACCTTGCGTCGGGGCTGGTCTACAAGTATCTGCGCTTCAGGTTTCGCTTCGGGGTCACGGATGATGCCTCCGGAATTGTCCTGAAAGACACGGAAAATATTCTCTCCGTAAAAGTCGATAGTCATCCGTTGCTGGTTCGCAAACAGTACATCAACCGTCGTCGGGTTTATTTTTTCTGCACGAAGGATTCCCGAAGTTTGTTCCTGATGGACGGATGCCGAAGAAACGTCACTCTGATCCGATGCTGCGGATGCCTGTATGGAAGAAAGGGAAATCGGACATAAGAATAAAATGGCGGTAATACGCCTGAAATGTCGTAAAGAGATGGGGGTTTCTTTTTTCATGTTTTTATTTATTTGGTATTAGAAATTAAGACTGTTAATGTCAGATTGTAAAATTACTCGTTTGGTAATAAATACACTTCATCTTTGGGTTACCCTAAATCAGAAGCTGTTTTATTATTATTTATTCACAAATCCCATAGGGATAAGCGGAGGTCAATAGCGTGTCACCTTATTTTTAAATCTAATCCGATATCTTGTACAACAAATAGCATAATTCACTTATCCATCAATAGGACGCTGTTGCCGGAATTCCCGTTCGCTTTATCAATTCTACAATCCGGTCCAGTTCTTCATGAGTGGCTTTCTGCAGATCATGGTCGGGAGTTTCCCTATCAATCGTATAGATCATCACCTGACTGGGAGCTATCTCCTTGACTGCTTCCAGCCAGGGGAGCACAAACTCATCGGATGTATTATTCATATCTTTTCCAAGGTAACTACCTTTCAGAAACATAGTCTGAACAATACAATTTCCTTTGAATTCTTTCATCTTTTCGATGATCTTCCTTACGGAATATTTCCCGTTGGGACGATCCAGGAGATGAATGTATTCTTCGTTCACTGTATCCAGCTTCAGGATATTATTATCTATCTTGTTCAATGCATCGAATACCGCAGGACGGTCGATGAAGGTAGAATTGCTCAATACACTTACTTTTGCATTCGGGAAATAGTGGTCACGAAGTGCCAGTGTATCTTCTATAATTTCCGGAAAATGAGGGTGGGCAGTCGGTTCACCGTTTCCGGCAAATGTGAGTACATCGGGGGCGGGACCGTTCTTCTGCATATCTTTCAGCTTTTCTTCCAGGGCGATGCGCACTTCTTCACGAGTGGGCAGATGCTTCTTCGGACGATGGTCGGCATTAAAGCCGCATTCGCAGTAAATGCAGTCGAACGAGCAGACTTTGCCGTCTTCCGGCAATAAGTTAATTCCCAAAGATACACCTAAGCGGCGGGAATGAACAGGGCCGAAGATGGGTGAAGGAAAAATAATAGTCATCTTTTTATTAATTGTTTTAATGTGAGTTCAATATCAATACGGACGTTTATCACATCAAGCTCACATTATTTTATCATTTACTATTTCATAATATCCAAAGGCAAAGATACTTTAAAACTTAATACGGAGTTGCATTTGTACGTCAGCTTTTTTATTTCCAAGGATTAAATCGTTGCCGGAACCTATTTCATTCCGGTCGAGATAAACGGTTTCTCCGAACTTAGTTATAAACATCCAATGTTCATTCGGCTCATATCTCAGACGGACGGCACAGCGAAATCCACGACCTTGAAAGGAGGGAGTGTAAAATGTATAAAGCAATCCCTTCTCTGATACATATACCCGCGAATCATAATCGTCTGTAGAAAATAACTGCCTTGAACGTCAGCAAACAGCCTGGTCCAAGGCAGTTGGGAGGACATCATTTGTGTAACTTGATATCCTTTACTAGCAGCCCTGTCTTGAGAATGAAAATGGTTGTAATCTAAAGTTGTACGACAGCTAAACACATCTCCATAAAAATAGTTCAAACGATATCGAAGTTGGTGATGAAAAATAGGAAGCGTTAGGTTTTCTTTGCTACCTGTCAAGTCACGCTCTTTCTGTTTATAACGATATTTTAAGTACATTGTCAAATTATTGTGCGGAGTAAACGTAGCCTGAAGCAATCCGTCCATACCCCGGGAAGGTTTGCTGATCCGGTATTTCTTCCACGGGAAAGAAAACAGATCGAAGGAAGCAAGGATGTGCCAATAGCGGAAAGGGGAAGTTTCCACCCCCAGATAATATCCCTGTTCGTTTTGAACCGCACTTCCTTCTCCAAAAGAATGGGCGAACATGGCCCAATAATTATATGAATAGTATCGTTGTACGATCATCAACTGAGTTCCTTCCACCGGTGAATATTGGAAGCGGTTCAAAGTAGCACTGCCTTGTTTTCCCATAGCTGTCTCTCCTTGGAAAGAAAAACGATGCCAGCGGTAGGCATAGTCTATTCCTAAATTGTAGAACTGATTTCCATGAATGTTGTATTGAGAATAACCTGTTAATTGCGGTTCATAAGGTCGGTTGAAAACATAGTAAATACCGGTGATACCCAGCCGGATACGGTTCTGTTGATAACTCACGTTTCCACCGGTCAGCTGCATGGTGAATACGTTCTTCTTATCGGCTTCTTTCTGGCTGCGGTGTAGTCCGGTTTTATAGATAGAAGTTATTTCGCCATCGGTCAGCACACCGTCCAGCGAACGGTGTGAGTAAAAGCCGGACACACTCCATTGTTTTGTAATGCTTACGGTTGCCGCCGCTCCCCGAAAATAATTAGTCTCGTCAGTAGAAGAATGTTTTCTGATTCCTCCGCTGCGGGTGTTGAAAGAAGAAGCATATACGGTCTTTCCCAGTAAGTAATCCGTGCTGATCACCAGCCCTGTCCGAAACTTAACCGATAGTTACCAACAGCCAATGTTTTTAACCGCCCACAGTCTTTGAATAAGAGATAAAAGGAATAATAATCATATCCTTGACGATTGTGCAGAGCAAGGAAGGGTTCACCGGCATCCTTCTCCGCAACGAGACCTGCATAGAGCTGGTCGCGATAACGGAAAGCGTATTTAACAGAGTTATAAACAGAAGTCCCAAATAAGTATGTTCATAACCTTTCCGCTTATAAAACGGTATATCTATGCGTAGTTAAGCCATTCATTCTTTCCATACTTCATTACGCGCTTTT
>ENA-OQIG01001249-OQIG01001249.1-human-gut-metagenome-genome-assembly--contig:-NODE-1249-length-11568-cov-4.519011_pt1 | contig 11568 bp, 18 predicted proteins | sample MGYA00242576_ERZ504741 | MGnify/ENA primary metagenome ERZ504741 (study PRJEB26092, sample SAMD00036436) | human gut metagenome | host: Homo sapiens | study: EMG produced TPA metagenomics assembly of... | reverse complement strand
TTAACAACACACAAGAGGCCTCCATTCTGTACTACCTATTTTATACTAATTGACGTCCAATGCCTTATTTAATCAAGAAAATAAGTGCCCACTACCAACATCATTATCTGATATTAGTATATCATTATTTATTTGAAATATTATAAATGAATAAGCTACATTTAAAATTACTCTTGGAATGCCTTCCGGAAGAATTGCTTATAATAAAAAACTGTTTTTGCCATCAATAATTTCCGGATAGCAAAAACAGTTTATCTTTTTTAAAGAGCTGGTATAGGATTATTTATTGAAATAGCCTACATACCAGTCATAGAATTTTTGAATCCCTTCTTCTATAGAAGTAGAGGGTTTATAGCCAAAGTCCTTTTCCAATCGGCCCGTATCGGCATAAGTACATACCACATCTCCCGGTTGCATACCCATCATCTGTTTAATGGCTGTCTTACCTGCTGTTTTTTCAATAACAGAAATGAAATCCATCAGCTCTACCGGTGCAGAATTACCAATATTATAAATATAGAAAGGAATGGGATCGGCAGAAGGATGAGCAATGATCTTCATCAGACCTGCAATGATATCATCGATATATGTAAAATCACGACGCATTTGCCCGTTATTGAATACTTTAATGGGGTCGCCATTTAATATTGCCTTCATAAACAGACAAGGAGCCATATCCGGACGCCCCCAAGGACCATATACTGTAAAGAAACGCACACCGGTAGTAGGTATACTATAAAGTTTGCTATAAGCATGCGCCATCAGTTCATTCGACTTTTTTGTTGCTGCATACAAACTCACCGGAGAGTCTGCCTTATCTGTTTCAGCATAAGGCACTTTATCATTCAGTCCATAAATGCTGCTTGAACTTGCATAAACCAAATGATTTACCGGATAATGCCGACAACATTCCAACAGATTTAAGAAACCTACAATATTCGATTCAATATATGCATAAGGATTTTCAATCGAATAGCGAACACCGGCCTGAGCAGCCAAATTCACCACAATATCAAAATGTTCGTCTTTAAACAAGTTGGTCAATCCTTCACGATCTGTCAAATCCATCTTGATAAAGCGATAGGAAGGATATTTAGCACTCGGCAACAATATGTCTTTCTCGATCGATTCTTTAGTTATACCGGTATCAGCTAAACGATCATATTTCAACTGTACATCATAATAAGAGTTGATGTTATCCAACCCCACAACTTCACAACCTTGTGCTACCAATGCTTTTACCGTATAAGAGCCAATAAAACCTGCGGCTCCTGTTACTAATGCTTTCATGATTCAATTTAGTTTAGAGTACCATTACAGAAAAACGACCTATAACGTAATGTTCTTTACCATTAACAAACTCTTCCAGTTTCTTGTTCGAACGTATTTTTTTGTTCGAAATCATCAAAATGGTATTCTGATATTTATTATCCAAGACTTCTTCTTCTGTCACTTCTTTCACTCTTTCATGCAGATACACATCCATATTTTCAGAACGACGTACATTCAGGACACAATAACCGGATACGTTTTTCTCCTTAGAAAGTTCCACTGCTTTCCGGCATAACTCGGAATAACCCAACTCACCATTAATAGCCGGTACATCCCAACCTCCCACAAAGACAGCACAAAACAATCCGAGGGCAAGCACATTAATAGTCTTGTTCAACGATTTCTTCCGATAAAGAAAATACAGAGCCGTACCACCACTGACAGTCAATATTCCACCGGCTACATAAAAAAGCTTCTGTCCTAGGAATTCAGTACCCGGCATTCGTCCCAGCACAATAAGAGCCGGCAGCCCTGCCACGAATACGACGGCAGGAAGAAGCAACGTCAACGCCAACCATTGATTCCAACGGAAATGAGATAACAAAAGTACAGCCAAATAAACAAAGAATGGAAAAGTCGGTGCCAAATAGACAGCCAGTTTACCACTGAAACAAGATAACATCAGTAACGTAGTGAGAATTATGACCATAAAGAAACGCTCCATATCAGAACGAATCAGTCGGCGACAAGCCCGGCAATAATTATACCGACCAGAAACAGAGCCCACGGAGCTAACGAATACCAAACAGAAATAAAATAATAATAAAACGGGGCACTATGATCGAACGCATTGACAGCACGCCCCACTGTTTGACGGAATAACAAATCATGCAGATAAGTTAATCCTCCCTCTTCCCAACAAACACCACCGAACCAAATGAAACATCCGAGCAATAATACAGCGAACGTTTTCCATCCCCAATAACGTCCAAAGGTCTTCACACGTCCGGTAATCAGCAAAAAAATGAAAGTAGACACCAATGGTACCAGTATCCCCACAGGCCCTTTGGAGAAAACTGCCATAAAAATATAAAAAGGAAACAGAAACTGATTCCAGTTCTTACTGCCTTGCCCTTTCAGCATCTGATAAAAAGTACGAAGAGCAAGCACAATAAACATACACATCAACATATCCATGCGCAATACAACAGCTAACCCTAAAAAGAGTCCACAACTCATCAACATTAATTGAGCCGATAAACGGTTAGCTACAGAGACTTCACGTTCCACCCACCGGTCCATTACCAACATGATCACTAAAGCCGGAATAAAAGAGAAGAGTGAAGCAAACCACATGGCATGATTGCCTAACAACCACTTGCCCAACATCAGAATCCAGAAATACAAAGGAGGCTTGTCAGCATACTGAATACCATGATTAGTGAACGTAAAAATATCACCATTACGCAGTGCTTCGTCAACAATACTCAAGTAACGTAACTCGTTGGAGGGAGTGTAGTCACGGAAAATCAACACCGGCAGTACAGCCAGCAATAATAAAAACGGAAGAAATTTACTTTTCATAGGCAACTGATTGCTTGGAGCTTTTACGTCCAATCATCAGATTGCGAAAATAGGCAACGAATCCGACGGATTGACCCAAAATCAACACAGGATCAAGACGGAATACACCGTATGCCACAATAACCGATGAACCGACCAGGCTGATAATCCAGAAGCCGGCAGGCAGTAAAGACTCTTTATGATGGAATGAATAAGCCCATTGATATACAAAGCGGAGAGTGAAAATAATTTGCCCCATTGAACCGAAAATCAATAGCCAAAGAGGTACCTCTTCATTGCGGAAAAAACTATCGATAAAATGTTGCGCATCATGCAACATAAAAGCTGCCGCAATTACCGGTGTAATCACTAACAAGGTTTTCAGTGCTCCGTGAAGCTTATTCCAAATACCTTTCTCGTTCAGATTCCACAAATAGATATAATAGGAAATAAACTGTCCGAAGATAATAGAAAAATCATCACGCAACCATCCATAAATACACAACAAATAAGATCCGGCAATACTCAATATCCAGAATATGGAAGGAGACACTACCTTCTTTGCCCTTTCCGATAATATCCATTGAAATATGATGCGAGCTGAGAAAAAAGCCTGCGCTAAAAAACCAATTACATAGATAAAGCCGCTCCCCTTCACAAATTTACGCTATTAAGTTATTGTCACCGATACAATAGTTAATATATCTCTTTTTCATCCAACGATAGGCAAAGCAATCAAGAAAAGGAGAAACCAACCGGTTCCACAAATGATATTTGGATGTACCTGCTACACGAGGAAAATGGCGAACCGGGATTTGCTTGATTTTAGCATCTTGCAACAAGATCAATGCCGGAAGAAAACGATGCATACCCGTAAAGAACGGAATACGTTTGGCATAGGCTGTATGCAAAACCTTCAGAGGACAACCGGTATCCTGCACACCGTCATTGGTCATCATTCTTCTGAAACCATTGGCAATCTTCGATTGCAGATTCTTGAAAAAAGAATCTTTACGATTGGCACGGATTCCCATCACCAGCTGATAATCAGCAATATCTTTCAGCAACAGATTGAAATCTTCGGGAGTAGTCTGAAGGTCGGCATCCATATACCCTACATATACCGACTCTGTATAGTCGATACCTGCTTTCATAGCAGCACTTAATCCGGAATTTTTTGCTAAATCCATATAAAAGAAATCCTTGTTACGTGCGCATACCTCCATAATACGCTGCTTACTGTTGTCACGCGAACCGTCATTCACAAACAACACACAGGCCGTACAAATAGATTTGGGTAAAAACTCTCCCAATTTCTGTTCCAAAGAGTAGATATTGTCTTCTTCGTTGTATACAGGAACAACGATAGTCAGTTGATAATTGATCGTTTTATTCATTGCCTCATTGTAAATATCCCGCAAAAGTACAAAAAATATGAAATAAAATAGGATTATTGAAACAACAATCCAAATCCAATTTATGTTTTTATAGCACAAAAAGAAAAAAAGGAACCGGATTATAACATTCATACAGAATTAGAATATAAGAAGAATGCCGGAGAAAGATAAGATTTTCTCCGGCATTGTTATCTGTTTTATAAATCTGAAAACTAAATCATGCTTTCCGGATGTAATCAACAATCCATGCCCCTACTTCTTTCGTACCAAATTTTTCACCACCTTCTACTTGAATCTCGGGTGTACGTACATTAGCATCCAAAGAAGCATCAACTGCTTTGCGGATCAACGCACCTTCAGCTTTACAATCGAAGTATTCGAACAGCATGGCCACCGAAAGAATTTGCGCTAGCGGATTAGCGATATTCAAGCCTTTTGCTTGCGGCCACGAACCGTGAATCGGCTCGAACACCGGAGTACTCTCACCTGTAGAAGCAGACGGAAGCAACCCCATAGAGCCACTGATGACAGACCCTTCATCGGTAAGAATATCACCAAAGGTATTCTCCGTCACCATCACATCAAAAAATTTAGGCTCCTGAATCATCTTCATTGCAGCATTATCCACAAACATATAATCAGTGGTCACCTCCGGATACTGCGGCGCCATTTCTTGTGCAATCTGCTCCATAGACGACTGGAAGCAAGCACATTAGCTTTATCTACAACAGTCAAGTGCTTACGACGCTTCATAGCATATTCGAAACCGACTTTCAAGATACGTTCTATCTCAGGACGTGTATACATATTCGTGTCGTATGCTTTGTCATTATCCTGATATTTTTCACCAAAATACATACCTCCGGTCAATTCACGAATACACAGAAAATCGGCTCCTTCTACTAACTCTGCACGAAGAGGAGACTTGTGCACCAAACACTTAAATGTTTGGACAGGACGGATATTGCAAATAAGCCGAGTTTTTTACGCATAGCCAGTAGCCCCTGCTCCGGACGCACCTTGCAGTCGGGTCATTGTCAAACTTAGGATCACCTACGGCCGAAAAAATAACTGCATCGGCATTCTTACAAACCCGGTAAGTTTCTTCCGGAAAAGGATCGCCTACTTTATCAATGGCATCCGCACCGCAAATGGCATATTCATAGTTTACTTTATGTCCAAACTTCTCACAGACGGCACTCATTACCTCCACACCTTGTACAGAGATTTCCGGCCCGATACCGTCACCGGCTAATACAGCAATTTTAAAATCCATATTATTCAATAATTAATATTCTTCTATTATATTCAGCATTTTTATGGTAGCTTTAATAGCAGCCTCTGTCTGGTCAGCATCCAACCCGCGGTACGGAACACCTTTTCACCAAAACTCCAGGTGATAACGGTTTGCACAAAAGCATCTGTTCGCCCTCCGGGAGGGATACTTACAGCATAGTTGATCAGCATAGGGAACTTACGTCCCAAAGTCACTTTATAAATCTTACGCAGAGCACGTACAAAAGCATCATACTGTCCATCGCCGGAAGAACTTTCTTCGTAAACCTGACCGTCGATTTCGATACTCAGCGTTGCCATCGGTTTCAATCCGTGTGCTAAAGTGACAAAGTAGCTTTTCAACTTCACTTTATTACTCATGCCATCATGCTTCAGCACGTCAGAGATGATATAAGGTAAATCCTCCTGAGTAACCAACTCTTTCTTATCACCCAGTTCAATGATCCGCTCCGTAACTTTTTTCATGGACTCTTCGTCCAACTCGAGTCCCAGGCTTTCAAGATTCTTACGAATATTGGCCTTACCGGAAGTTTTCCCCAAAGCGTATTCGCGCACACGTCCGAACCGCTCGGGAAGCAAATCATTGCAATAGAGATTACTTTTATTATCTCCGTCGGCATGTACTCCGGCCACTTGCGTAAAAACATTCTCACCGACAATCGGCTTGTTGGCTGGTATCACAATACCCGAATACGATTCGACCACGCGACTTACATCATTCAGCCGACTCTCGTCTATATTGGTAATAGCGTTGAAATGATCCTTCAAAATAGCTTGTACGCTTGCTAAAGGTGCATTACCGGCTCGTTCGCCCAAACCATTGATCGTCGTATGCAGTCCTTTGACACCACTTAGCACGCAGCAAGTACATTACTTACAGCCAGATCGTAATCATTGTGTGCATGGAAGTCAAAATGGGTATCAGGATAACGTTTCTTCATCTTCCGCATAAACTCAATCACTTGAAGCGGATTCAGTATTCCTAATGTATCGGGTAGCATGAATCGTTTAATGGTAGTCTCTTTCAATGCGTCCACAATCCGGAATACATATTCGGGAGAATCCTTCATACCGTTACTCCAGTCTTCCAAATACACGTTGACTTCAATATCGAGTTCGTTAGCATAATCTACCACGGCAAGAATGTCTTCGATATGCTTTTCCGGTGTTTTCTTTAACTGACAAGTACAATGTTTCAGCGAACCTTTACACAGCAAATTAATAACACGACATCCCGTAGCATGAATCCAATCCAGTGAAGTATGTCCGTCGACAAATCCCAGTACCTCTACTTTTTGTAGCAGATTTCTGCGGGCGGCCCAGTCACATATCATCTTTACTGCATCAAATTCTCCGTCGGACACACGTGCCGAAGCCACCTCCACACGATCTACTTTCAACTCTTCCAGCAGAAGTCGGGCAATCATTAGTTTTTCATGGGGCACAAACGATACTCCGCTGGTCTGTTCACCATCGCGGAGGGTTGTGTCCATGATTTCTATTTTGACGCCTTTTCCCATTGTTCTATTTTATCTTTATTAGTCAACAAGAAGTCTATATCGTCAAGTCCGTTCATCAGACAGTGCTTCTTGTAGGCATTGATTTCAAAATGCTCACTTTTTCCGGTGGCTTTATTCGTGATAGTCTGTTCTGGCAAGTTCACTTCCACTTCCATCTTAGGATTTTTAAAGATAGAATCGAACAGTTCGGCTAAAAATTCTTCAGTTACCACAACCGGAAGAACGAAATTATTCAATTCGTTGTTTTTATGAATATCCGCAAAGAAGCTACTTACTACAACACGAAAACCGTAATCAGCGATAGCCCAGGCAGCATGTTCACGACTGGATCCTGAACCAAAATTTTTTCCGGCTACGAGAATCTGTCCCCCATATGTGGGATCATTCAATACGAACGAGTCAATTTTATTCCCCTGTTTATCATAACGCCAGTCCCGAAATAAGTTTCTCCAAAGCCTTCCTTCGTTGTAGCTTTCAAAAAACGTGCAGGTATAATCTGGTCCGTATCTACATTCTCCAATGGGAGAGGTACACAAGTACTTGTGAGTATATTGAATTTTGCTTTCATCTTTTTATTTACAATTTAAACATTTGCGATTTAAATAACTTCGACTTATTATGCAAACGATCTTTATTCACAAACTCCTTGGCCGGTAAATCTACGATCGCTACATTGACCATTACATCAGTTCCCTCGGGTCAGCTATCACTCCCGTTATCGCAGCGGCAGCTGCCACAAGCGGACTAGCTAATAGTGTACGCGCTCCGGGTCCCTGACGTCCTTCAAAGTTACGATTACTGGTAGAAACCGAATACTTTCCGGCAGGAATCTTATCATCATTCATAGCCAAGCAAGCCGAACATCCCGGTTGACGAATAGCAAAACCGGCATCCTCCAGAATCTTATCCAATCCTTCTTCGCGTATCTGGGCATCAACCATCCAAGAGCCCGGCACTAGCCATGCTATCACATGTTCAGCTTTCTGATGTCCTTTCACAATAGAAGCAAATGCACGGAAATCTTCGATACGCCCATTCGTACAAGCACCCAGAAACACATAATCAATCTTCTTCCCCAACAATGCTTCCCCCGGCTGAAATCCCATATAATCCAAAGATTTCAGGAATGAAGCTTTGGTTGTTTCATTCATTCCATCCGTTGTAGGAATATGCTGCGTAATGCCCATACCCATACCCGGATTAGTTCCATAAGTAATCATCGGCTCAATATCCGCAGCATCAAAATGAACTTCTTTATCAAAAACCGCATCATCTTCACTCTTCAGAGTTTTCCAATACTGCACTGCCTGATCCCATTCTTCTCCCTGAGGTGCATTCTCACGGCCTTTGATATATTCGAAAGTCACTTCATCCGGTGCAATCATACCTCCACGGGCCCCCATCTCAATAGAAAGGTTGCAGAGCGTCAACCGACCTTCCATTGTAAGGCTACGGATCGCTTCACCCGCATATTCTACAAAATATCCGGTCGCACCACTCGTTGTCATTTTCGACATCATATAGAGAGCGATGTCTTTGGCTGTTACTCCCTTGCCCAACTTACCATCCACCGTGATGCGCATGGTCTTGGGACGTGACTGCAAAATACACTGAGAAGCAAGTACCATTTCGACCTCACTTGTACCGATACCAAAAGCAACCGCTCCCATCGCGCCGTGAGTGGAAGTATGTGAATCGCCGCAAACAATGGTCATCCCAGGTAAAGTAAGTCCTCGCTCCGGACCAACCACATGGATAATACCATTCCGCTTGTCCATCATTCCATAATGAGTCAAACCAAAATCAGCTGCATTCTTAGTCAGTGTATCCACCTGAGTCTTTGAAACAGGATCTTCAATGGGTTTATCCTGATCGTGAGTCGGCGTATTATGGTCTGGCATACAATATACTTCTCCGGACGAAACACCTTAATCCCGCGTGCACGCAATCCGGCAAAAGCTTGAGGACTGGTTACTTCATGACAATATAATCTGTCGATATAGAGCTGTGTAGGGCCATCTTCCACTGTAGTCACTACGTGTGCATCCCATATTTTATCAAATAATGTATTCATCTTTTTATTTATTATTTTATGATTTACAAATTACGTTTGGAGTCACATCATTTAGTAAACTTGTTAATACAGTCGATATAAGCTTCTACCGATGCAGCGATAATATCCGTATTCGCACCAAATCCATAGTACATCTGATTATCATATTCAACCTGCATGTGTACCTTGCCCACATCGTCACTTCCTTTACTAATGGCCTGAATTGTAAATTCCTTCAGAGTCATATGACGGTCAATAATACGCTTCAGAGCCTTGATGGCGGCATCTACCGGACCATTACCACTGGCAGCCGCTTCAAATTTCTCTCCGGCAATATTCAATCCGAGGCTGGCAACAGAACGGACTCCTACTCCGCTGGTCACCTGAAGATATTCCAATTTGATGCGATGGTTACCACTTCTGTCTGCACCCGCCAATACCAGAATATCATCATCATGAATATCTTTCTTGCGGTCGGCAAGTTTCAGGAATTCTTCATATACTTTATCCAGTTTTTCCTGATCCAGTGTCACACCCAGAATGGAAAGGCGATTTTTCAAGGCAGCACGTCCGCTACGGGCAGTCAACACAATAGAATTATCATCAATACCTACATCATGCGGATCAATTATTTCATAAGTCTGCACATTCTTAAGTACTCCATCCTGATGGATACCCGAAGAATGTGCAAATGCATTGCGTCCCACAATGGCCTTATTAGCCTGTACCGGCATATTCATCAGACTCGATACCATGCGGCTGGTAGGATAAATCTTCTGAGTATTGATATTCGTCTCAATATCAATCTCGTGATGGCTCTTAATAATCATTGCTATCTCTTCAAGGGCTGTATTTCCGGCACGTTCACCGATACCGTTGATGGTAACTTCTACCTGACGGGCACCGTTCAATATACCGGCCATCGTGTTGGCAGTAGCCATTCCCAAGTCATTATGACAGTGGTAGAAATAATCGCATTCTCGATACCTGCTACATGATCTACCAAATATTTAATTTTCGCTCCATACTCTGAAGGCAGACAATATCCCGTCGTATCCGGAATATTCACTACAGTAGCTCCTGCTTTAATAACTGCCTCGATCACACGGGCCAGATATTCATTATCCGTACGTCCGGCATCCTCCGCGTAGAATTCCACATCATCTACAAATCGACGGGCATATTTCACCGCTGCTACAGCACGTTCTATGATTTCCTCTCGAGTTGAGTTAAACTTATATTTGATATGCGAATCTGAAGTTCCGATTCCCGTATGAATACGCTTATGCTTAGCAAATTTCAAAGCATCCACAGCTACATCTATATCTTTTTGCACCGCACGTGTCAGCGCACAAATTGTAGCCACGTCACAGCCTTTGAAATTTCAATCACAGAATTAAAGTCACCCGGACTGGAAATAGGAAAACCTGCTTCAATCACATCTACCCCCAAAACTTCCAAAGCCTTTGCCACCTGAATTTTTTCCACTGTATTCAATTGGCATCCCGGTACTTGTTCACCATCACGAAGGGTGGTATCGAAAATAAATAATCTGTCGCTCATATTCTTTTATTTTAATCTGATTATACACCATCAAAAAAGCCTTTCACACAAGGAAGTGAGAAAGGCTTTCGTATATTTTCATTATACACATTTACGCGCGACACTCACTTCCCCCGACCTTTGCCAGCAGAATAATAATACCACACAGTAGAATATGTATAAATGATTGATTCATGTTAATTGTCTCTTTTAATGTTTGACGATGCAAAGGTAGAGATTATTTCTTAGCCTCCAAATAATACGTTACTTTTTTATTGATAAAAATATCATTTCATAAGAATAACACCATTATAATAACAAATATATCACAACCAAAGTCTATAGATTCACCTACAAAAAATGGGAATAAAGTACTGTCAGATACCTTATTCCCATTCAATTATACGGTCGCTACTTGCTGATTATTTCTTATCGCAAGCTTTTTTTGCACAATCTTCTTTCTGAGGGCACTCTGTTTTCTGATCGCACGCAGCTTTATCTTTGCAACAAGCTTTTGTAGAATCACAAGCAACAGAATCACTTTTACAGCAAGTAGCAGCAGATTCCGCTGCTTCTACAGCTACTGAAGTCGAGTCTGCGGCAGCATCTGAATTAGCTGTTTTGTTGCCACCACATGAAACCATTGCAAAAGAAAATGCCACCATTGCAGCAGCTAAAAAGAATTTTGTCTTCATACTTAAAATATTTGCTTTAAACGTTTATAAATACTCGATTGCAAATATAAATAAAAATAAGTAATCTACCAAAAACAAGTCATCCCCTCCGGTCTTTCGACCAAAGGGGATGAACCATCTGAAAAAAACGGCGACTACCTACTCTCCCACTGTTACGCAGTACCATCGGCGTGATCAGGCTTAACTTCTCTGTTCGGAATGGGAAGAGGTGGAACCCTGATGCTATAGTC
>ENA-OQIG01001248-OQIG01001248.1-human-gut-metagenome-genome-assembly--contig:-NODE-1248-length-11577-cov-1.807074_pt1 | contig 11577 bp, 15 predicted proteins | sample MGYA00242576_ERZ504741 | MGnify/ENA primary metagenome ERZ504741 (study PRJEB26092, sample SAMD00036436) | human gut metagenome | host: Homo sapiens | study: EMG produced TPA metagenomics assembly of... | reverse complement strand
ATAATGCTAATCTTTCTTTTATCCAAACCTCGGATTTATATCAATTTTAGTATAAACCTGTCCTACTTTGTGTGTAGGACGCTTAATATTTACGTATGAAAAAGCTACTATCTGTGTCGCTCTGTCTTTTGTTTGCGGCGAGTCTGACTGCCCAGACGGGAAAGATTAGAGTTGCTACTGTTGGAAACAGTATCACCGGGGGAACGAATGATTATGGTTATTACGCGATGCCTCTGGCTGAAATGCTCGGTGATGATTATGAAGTTACCAAATTTGGTAAAGGCTCTTCCGGGGTATTTATAAAATTAAGAGAAGATGCGACTACTCCCGAAAATCCTAATGAATATCAATTCGCTTACATTAATTCTGAGCAATGCGCAGCGGCACTTGAGTATAAACCTAATATTGTCATTATTAAGTTTGGTGCAAATGATGCCAACAAGAAGAATTTCGAAAAATATGGTAAAGAGACTTTTAAAGCAGACTATAAGAAGTTGATCGCTAAATTCCAGGCTCTTTCGACTAAACCGGATATTTATATTTGTACGCCTCCGCCGATGTATTATGGCGATGGGGGATTTCTTGGTTCATTTGATGACAATGTAGCAAAGAATTATATTCAGCCTGCCGTAAGAGAGATTGCGGAGGAACTTAATCTGGTCTGTGTAGATCTGTATAATCCCTTGAAGGGACATCCGGAATTTATGCCGGGTGGCAACGATTGGTGCATCCCGACCATAGAGGGCATTATATTATAGCGAAGGAAGTGTATAAGGCGATAACGGGTGAATTCGTTATGAACCCCGGTGGGATAACAGTGGCTGCTTCGGATATTTCTCTTTCGGGTTCGAAGGCGAAGATGAAGAATGGTGCTATTGAAAAAGCGAAGAACGGTACGAGATTGTCATTCGATGTACATTTTGGCTCATTGCCTACGTATGAGAAAGTAGAGGTTGACGTGCAATTGAATAAAAAGAAATCGGGATACTTGGATTTCTATCTGGATACTGAAACAATTCCTTTTGCCTCGGTTGATGTTTCGGGTGCCGACTCTAAGAATTTCACTACACAATCTGCTCTTTTCGACCGTCGGATAAAAGGCAAACATAAAGTGACTGTACAATGGAGAGGACAGGATGCCAAACTGAAATCAGTAACTATCAAGGAAAAATATATGCCTTATGTAACCGATAATGTATCTCAGGTCTATTTGGTAAACAAGGCAACCGGTATGGTACTGGATTGTAATCCGGATTCGAAAGTGATTTCTGCCGCAAAATATGATTCGGAAAAGAAGTCCCAGTTGTTTTGTATCGAGAATTTGACGTATCATATCCTCCGTGTCAGAAATATAGCGACCAACCTTCATGTAATGAATAATGGAGATAAAGTGATTGTGGGTAAGCCGGGTGATGACTGGCGAGTGCATGATCCTAAATATGCATTGTTCCTGACACCTACGGATGATGAAGGCTATTATTCATTGGGGCTGTCTCCTGAAGCAAGAATTGGTTTGTCTTCTGCCAACAGCACAGAGGTGGTAGCAATAGAAGCGGCCAAATTGAAGACTTGGATAAATGGAAAATCGTGACAGCTGATGAAATGAAGAAGCAGTAATTCAGACCTTGGTGTATATATTGGATTATCTATATTAGCATTGAAAAGAAAGGAGGTTGTATCTGAACCTTTGCCGGAAGAACAAGAAACAAAAGTGAAAGAATGAAAATAGTTCGGTGCATATTCTTTATTTTTTGTTTTAAATCCCTGCAAAGTTAGTAAAAGTGTCGGTATTGTTGGGCTGTTTCGTGAGATTATGTTACATTTGCGACAGTTAAAAAACAACACGCCATGATTACATTTACCCTGTGCCTGCTGGCGTTGATAGCAGGCTATTTCACGTATGGACGCCTGATGGAGCGCGTCTTTGGTCCGGACGACCGTAAAACACCGGCTCTTACCAAAGCCGACGGAGTAGACTATATTCCGTTGCCTACTTGGAAAATATTCATGATTCAATTCCTTAATATCGCCGGACTGGGTCCGATATTCGGTGCGATTATGGGAGCGAAGTTCGGTACTTCTTCTTATTTATGGATTGTATTGGGAAGTATTTTTGCAGGCGCTGTTCATGATTACTTTGCCGGAATGCTTTCTTTACGTCATGGGGAGAGAGTCTTCCCGAAATCATAGGCCGTTATCTGGGACTGACTACCAAACAGATAATGCGTGGATTTACTGTTCTTCTGATGATTCTCGTCGGTTCCGTCTTTGTAGCCGGACCTGCCGGACTATTGGCCAAACTGACTCCAGAAGTCTGGACGCTACTTTTTGGATTGTCGTGGTCTTCCTATATTATATTCTGGCTACCCTGCTTCCGGTCGATAAGATCATCGGTAAAATATATCCGTTGTTTGCAGTAGCCTTGCTGTTTATGGCAGTCGGTATCCTGGTAATGCTTTATGTCAATCACCCTGTTTTGCCCGAACTATGGGACGGCTTGCAGAATACCAATCCGGATGCCAGTGAACTGCCGATCTTCCCGATTATGTTTGTGAGTATCGCCTGTGGTGCCATATCCGGTTTCCATGCCACGCAGAGTCCTTTAATGGCCCGCTGCATGACTTCGGAACGTCATGGACGTCCGGTTTTCTATGGTGCAATGATTACCGAAGGCATCGTTGCTTTGATATGGGCGGCAGCCGCTACTTATTTCTTCCATGAAAATGGAATGGAAGAAAGTAATGCTTCCGTGATAGTAGACGCTATCACTAAAGACTGGCTGGGAGCTATCGGTGGAGTGCTCGCCATTCTTGGAGTAATTGCGGCTCCCATTACTTCGGGAGATACCGCTTTCCGTTCCGCCCGTCTGATTGTGGCGGACTTTCTGGGACTGGAACAAAAAAGTATGCGCCGTCGTTTATACATTTGTATTCCGATGTTCGCAGTAGCTATCGGTCTGCTTCTTTATAGCTTGCGTGACGCGGACGGATTTAACATGATCTGGCGTTACTTTGCCTGGGCCAACCAGACATTGGCGGTGTTCACCCTCTGGGCTATCACAGTCTACCTTGTGGTAGCCAAAAAGCCTTATTGGATTACGCTGATCCCCGCCTTATTTATGACGAGTGTTTGTTCTACTTATATATGTATTGCTCCCGAAGGGCTGGGACTCTCGCATATAGTTTCCTACTGCATCGGTATAGGATGCGTAGTGGTAGCTATTGCCTGGTTCTTTATCTGGCTGGGAAAACAAAAAACTAGAAAACTATCAGAAATGAAGAAAATAAAAAATCGACAGGAGTTGCTATCGCATTCCTTATTTATGTATCAGTAACGGCAGCTATTTGTTACCTCGCAACACGGAAGTCGGCCAGACGGAGAAGATTCTTACGGTGGTAGTTCTTACGTCATCGTACTCTTGCTTTGGCTCGTGCTCCGGAAGAAGGAACAAATGCGTGAACGCCGTAAAAAAGACGAACAATCTATTCACTTAAAAAAGTAAATTTATGAAGAAATTAGCTTTAGCTATTTGTCTGCTGGTGGTATCAATAGCTGCCCAGGCACAATTTGAGAAAGGAAAAATGATTCTTAATCCTTCTGTAACGGGATTGGATTTTTCGTATAGTAAAAACGATAAGGCGAAGTTTGGTATTGGTGCGCAAGCCGGTACATTCCTTGCCGACGGTATCGCATTGATGGTTAATGTCGGTGCTGATTGGTCAAAACCCGTAGACGAATACACATTAGGAACAGGAATGCGTTTCTACTTTAATTCCACCGGTGTTTATCTGGGCGGAGGTCTCGACTGGAACCGCTTCCGTTGGAGCGGAGGACATCACCAGACTGACTGGGGCTAGGCATCGAAGCCGGATACGCTTACTTCCTTTCCCGCACCGTAACCATCGAACCCGCCGTATATTACAAATGCGCTTCAACGATAGCGACATGTCACGTTTCGGCGTTAAGGTCGGATTCGGATTCTACTTTTAACAATGGATAATGGATAATTGAAAATGGATAATGAGCTGCGCTGTTTACTGCATAGCCATTATCCATTATTCATTAAGCAAGCTTTTCTTTCAGAAACTGCCCCGTATAGCTTGCTCCGCAAGCGGCTACTTCTTCCGGGGTACCTACCGCTACGATATTTCCGCCTTTGTCTCCGCCTTCCGGTCCGAGGTCGATTACATAATCGGCACATTTGATAACGTCCATATTATGTTCGATGATGACAATGCTGTGTCCCCGTCGGATGAGTGCGTCGAAGGCATCCAGCAGCTTGCGGATGTCGTGGAAGTGCAGTCCGGTGGTTGGTTCGTCAAAGATAAACAGGGTCGGGTCGCTTTCTCCTGACTCAGATAGAATGCCAGTTTCACACGCTGGTTTTCACCACCGGATAGGGTAGAAGAGGACTGGCCTAATTTGATATATCCCAGTCCGACATCCTGTAGCGGAAGCAGTCTTTTTACAATCTTCTTCTGACCGTGTTCGGTGAAGAATTCGACGGCTTGGTTTACTGTCATTTCCAGTACATCATAGATGTTCTTATCCTGGAATTTCACCTCCAGTGTATCTGCTTTAAAACGTTTACCGTGACAGGATTCGCATTCCAGCACCAAGTCTGCCATAAACTGCATTTCTACGGTGATGGTTCCTTCGCCTTTACATTCCTCGCATCGTCCGCCTTCGCTGTTGAAACTGAAATGTCCGGCTGTGTATCCATTTGTTTTGCCAGAGGCTGTTCCGCCCATAGCTTCCGGATTTCGTCATAAGCCTTGATGTAAGTCACCGGATTGGAACGGGACGATTTGCCAATCGGGTTTTGATCGACAAATTCGATATTCCTCAAGTCACGCAGGCTTCCACTGATAGAAGAGAACTCTCCCGGGCGGTCGCTGCATTCATCCAGTTCGCGTTTTAGTGCCCGATAGAAGATATCCCGCACTAACGTACTCTTACCGGAACCGGAAACACCCGTGACTACTGTCATCACATTGAGAGGGAACTTTACATTCACTCCTTTCAGATTGTTTTCGCGGGCACCTGTCAGTTCGATATAATTGTTCCACGGCCGACGATGTTCGGGAACGGGAATCTCCTCTTCTCCCAACAGATAACGTACCGTATGACTATTGCTGCCTTTTTTCAGGTCTTTCATATCGCCCTGATAAACGACTTCTCCTCCCAGGCGGCCGGCATTCGGACCGATATCGATGATGTAATCGGCGGCACGGATTATTTCTTCATCGTGCTCTACCACTACCACTGTGTTTCCGAGTTCCTGCAATTGACGCAATACGCGGATCAGACGGTCGGTGTCACGGCTGTGCAAACCAATACTCGGCTCATCCAGAATATAGAGACTGCGACGAGGCTGCTTCCTAATGACGTTGCCAGATTGATACGCTGGCTTTCTCCACCCGACAGTGAGTTGCTGAGCCGGTTTAAAGTCAGATATCCCAACCCTACATCTATCAGAAAGCGGATGCGGCTGTTGATTTCAATCAGAATTCTGCGGGCTACATTGCTGTCGTGTTCGTTGAGGTTCAGATGGTCGAAGAACTCTTTTAGTTCAGTGATGGGTAAATCTACCAGTTCGGAAATGCTCTTTCCGTCTACCCGCACATATCCTGCCTCCGGTTTCAAACGTGTACCGTGACATTTCGGACAGATTGTTTTTCCCCGGTAGCGTGCCAGCATTACCCTGTACTGTATCTTATATTGATTCTCTTCCAGCATCTTGAAGAAATCGTTGATGCCATGGAAGTATTGGTTTCCTTCCCAGAGTGTGCGACGTTGCTCGTCTGTCAGCTCATAGTAAGGAGTGAAAATCGGGAAATCGAACTTATCCGCATTATGAATCAGTTCATCTTTCCATTCTCCCATCTTCTCGCCACGCCAGCAGACGATGGCCCCTTCATACACGGATAGCGAGCGGTTGGGCACTACCAGATGCTCGTCAATGCCGATCACCCTTGCCGAAGCCCGTCGCCACTACGGGGCAGGCACCGATAGGAGAGTTGAACGAGAACATCTGATCGTTCGGCTCCTCAAAAGTGATGCCGTCCGCTTCGAATTTCGTACTGAAATTATATAGCCTGGTGGTGCCGTCCGGCAGATAAAAACGTAGCATACACGTACCGTCCCCTTCATACATGGCAGTTTCGGCAGAGTCCGTCAGTCGGCTGATGGCATCTTTCGTGTTTGCCACTGCCATACGGTCTACCAGCAGATAAACTTCGTCGCCTGCCACCGGCTTGTATTCATCGATACGTTTCATTTCACCGTTCACTTCTACCCGGTTGAAGCCTTGTTTCAGGTCTATCTCCAGTTGTTGCTGCAGGGTACGGTCTTCGCGCAGGCGGATAGGGGTCAATACGGTATATCTGGTCCCCTCCGGATGCGAAAGCATACAGTTGACGATGTCCTCCGTCGAATGCTTCTTGACTTCTTCTCCGCTGACGGGGCTATATGTCCGTCCCACCCGCGCATAAAGCAAGCGCAGATATTCATAAATCTCGGTGGAAGTTCCTACGGTAGATCTCGGATTGCGGCTGTTCACTTTCTGTTCGATGGCGATTGCCGGTGGGATTCCTTTAATAAAATCACATTCGGGTTTGCTCATTCGTCCCAGAAACTGGCGTGCGTAGCTGCTAAGCTCTCGACATAACGACGTTGTCTTCTGCATAGAGAGTATCAAAGCGAGCGACGATTTCCCGAACCGGATAGTCCGGTGATCACGACAAGTTTGTTGCGTGGAATATCTACATCGATGTTTTTCAGGTTGTTAACCCGCGCTCCTTTGATCGAAATATGTTTGTTTTCTGACATAAAATACTCCTTTTTTATGATAGTCGGCAAAGTTAGCGATTTTATTGATAGAAGAAAGGTTTTTGGTCGGGTTAAGATATGTTATAATTGGTAATAAAAAGAAATTGCTTCGGGATAATTGGCGTATCTTGGTCCGGAATTTACAACAAACATTTCAAAATAATAACAAATTGACTTGAATCGTGAAAAACATCCGGATGGTTATTAGCTTATTCATTCTGTGTTTTGCATCTACTTTAGCCTTTAGTAGCACAAACAAAGAAAAACAGTTGGAAGCCCTTTCCGACAGTGTCTCAAATAAAATAGGTCAGAAAGATTTTATACCTTTCTATCAGGAATATATGCGATTGGCAAGGCAGCAGAATGATACTGCTAAAATCGACGATGCTTATTCTCAGATTGCTTCCCATTATTACCGGTTGAGAAATACGGATAGCCTGAAAGTGGTTGCATATGAATATATGGACTGGTGCCTGAAGCGTGGTAATATCAATAATCGCTATACGCAGTGGCGCCAGTATATTCAGTTGCTTACCGAGAAAGGTTTGCAGGATGAGGCCATGCGTGAGACTGGACTTCTTCAGAAGGATGCGGATGCGGCCAAAAGTGCTTTCGGAATGGCTTGCAGCGAGATGTGTATCGGATATAATCATCGGGTGTTCAGCAACAACGTCAAGCTCTGTCTTGAATACTATTCTTCCGCACTGAAAAAATTTAGTGATGCGGGTTTTTATGAAGATGCCTATGTGGTGTCACTGAATATCATCCAGACTTATCTGGCTAGAGGGGAGTATGCCAATGCGATGGAATACTTGAACCGTATGCCGGGACTGATTGAGAAAATGAAGCGTAAGGATATCCCTGTCCGACCGGAGCTTACCATGCGTTATTATCAGTTTCAAGTGATTGCTACGCTGGCATTGAAAGGGAAGAAGGAGGCGCAACCGTTTATTGCAGAAGCGGATAAGTTTTATCACGAAAATATGAATGCTTTTCCCCGTGAAGGATGGTTGGGATATAAAATTCTTTGTGCGCGGACGTTGAATGACAATCAGATGGCACTCAACTATCTGGACTCATTGATGGATTATCATCATTCGGTGGGGAGCTGTTATCCTGCCAATCACCTGTTGAAAGCCCAGTTTATGGAGCAGATGGGACGCTTTGAAGATGCCTGCGAGGTTTATAAATCTTATGCGCATATTAATGATTCCATTCGTTCGGCAGAGCTGGACGAGCAATTAAGCAAATATACTGTGCAATTCGAAGTGGACAAGCTGGAGCACGATAAGCTGGAATTGCGGGCGGAGGTCAACCGCAATCTCTTTATAACTTCCGTGATTGTCGGATGCCTGGTGTTGATATTGTTGATTGTTATCACGTTCTACTATATGCGCTCCTTGTCGTTGAACCGGAAACTGGATGCGGCAAATAAGGCCGTTATCAAGGCCAGCCATATGAAAAGCTCTTTTATCCAGCATATCACACATGAATCCGTACTCCGCTCAATTCGATTATCGGTTTTTCATCCTTGATGGCTGCCGGTGGGCTGACACAGGAAGAGATGGAAGAATATGCCCGTCAGATGGAGAGCAGCAACGCATATCTGCTTGATTTGGTAAATAATGTGATTGATATAGCCGACATGGACTCTCAGACGGATGATATACCGAAGAAGCCAGTGAGTGTAGATGCGTGTTGTCAGGAATGTTTAGGATTGATTCGTCAGAATCTGAAAGAAGGAATCAAGTTGCAATATATGCCTTCTTCCACTCCGGTCGAAGTGTGTACGGTTGAAATCTGGATGAAGCGTGTGCTACTCGGTTTGCTGAACAATGCCAATAAATTCACGGAAACCGGATTTATACGTCTGAGTTATGAAGAAGACAAACCGAATCGTCTGGTACGTTTCATTATCGAAGATTCGGTCCCGGAATTGAAGAGCACTTTCGGGATGCGATTTTCGAACGTTGCAAAGCGGATACCTTCACTCAGGGCACCGGGCTGGGATTGTCTATTATCCGTCAGATCATGGAATTAGTGGATGGAAATGTCTATCTGGACACCAGCTACGCGGGTGGTGCAAGATTTGTTGTCGAATGGCCTCAATAATAGTTGGAGATAGTATCTGCATCTATTATCTTTGCACCACATTATTTTATGACTCAAGAACATTATGAATCTGAAAAACTATCTTTTCTTATTAGTTCTGCTTCTGGCGGCAGGAGTAAGAGCGCAGGCGCCATCGGGCAATGCATATCCTAAACGTGAGTTTCGTGCTGCATGGATACAGGCTGTCAACGGACAGTTCCGTGGCATACCGACAGAGAAGCTGAAACAGACACTGGTCGGTCAGTTGAACTCTCTTCAGGGAGCGGGTATTAATGCGATCATCTTTCAAGTGCGTCCCGAAGCGGATGCATTGTATGCTTCACAACACGAACCGTGGAGTCGTTTCCTGACAGGAACACAAGGCAAATGCCTTCCCCGATGTGGGACCCGATGCAATTCATGATCGAAGAATGCCATAAACGGAATATGGAATTCCATGCATGGATCAATCCCTACCGTGTGAAGACTTCATTGAAGAATCAATTGGCACCGACACATATTTATCATGAACATCCGGAATGGTTTGTCACTTATGGTGATCAGATCTATTTTGATCCGGCACTTCCCGAAAGCCGTGAGCATATCTGCAAGATTGTTTCCGATATTGTATCCCGTTACGATGTAGATGCTATTCACATGGATGATTATTTCTATCCTTATCCGATCAAGGGAGTCGATTTCCCGGACAATGCGAGCTTTGCCCGTTACGGAGGCGGTTTCAGCAATAAGGCGGACTGGCGTCGTGGCAACGTAAATATCCTGATCAAGAAACTTCATGAAACGATACGGGGCATCAAACCGTGGGTGAAGTTCGGTATCAGCCCGTTCGGTATTTACCGCAATCAGAAAACAGATCCGTTGGGCAGCAACACAAATGGTTTGCAGAACTATGATGATCTTTATGCCGACGTATTGCTTTGGGCACGTGAAGGATGGATTGATTATAACATTCCTCAGATTTATTGGGAGATAGGACACAAGGCAGCCGATTACGAAACACTGGTTGACTGGTGGGCGAAGCATACGGAAAACCGTCCGTTGTTTATCGGTCAGGCAGTCATGAATACCATTCAGCATGCCGATCCGAAGAACCCTTCTATCAACCAGCTTCCACGAAAGATGGCTTTGCAGCGTTCTTATCAGACTATCGGCGGAAGTTGCCAGTGGTATGCGGCAGCCGTAGTCGAGAACGCTGGAAAATATCGGGATGCCTTGGTACAGGAGTATCATAAATATCCGGCTTTAATTCCGGTATTCGACTTTATGGATGATAAAGCTCCGGGCAAAGTACGTAAGATGAAAAAGGTATGGACAGAAGATGGCTATATACTTTTCTGGACTGCTCCGAAAGCGGAGACTGAAATGGACAAAGCTATTCAGTACGTAGTATACCGTTTCGGTCCCAAAGAAAAGGTGAATCTTGATGATCCGTCACATATCGTAGCTATCACCCGAAATCCTTTCTACAAACTGCCGTATGAAACGGGTAAGACCAAATACCGCTATGTGGTGACGGCTTTAGACCGTATTCATAATGAGTCAAAATCGGTAAGTAAGAAGGTCAAGCTGTAAGGACTGCATGTTCACCTACCACCTCCCCCTGCGGGTACTCCTCCTTCTCGAAGGAGGAGATTTTAAGATACTACTGACTTTTTAGTTAGCCTCTTATTACTTTATTTTAATAAAGCAGTAGTCCTGCAATCCCGCAGGCGATAATCATTAATATCGGATTTGCCTTGTATTTTCTGGTGCCGATAAAGGCTATCAGGAAGATAATGATGCTGATGACAAATGTGTAGGTGTCTTCTGTAGGTGAGCCGAAGTTTTCCACATTCATCAATACCAGTGCGGCGGAAGCTAATAATCCGACAACTGCCGGACGCAATCCTGCAAAAATAGATTCCACTACCGGATGTTTCTGATATTTCAGAAAGAATTTGCTGATTGTCAGCATCAGTATGAAAGAGGGGAAAACAACAGCGAATGTGGCAACAATCGATCCCCATACACTTCCTGTGGACGTAAAACCGACATAAGTAGCCGCATTGATACCGATAGGCCCCGGAGTCATCTGACTGATGGCAACAATGTCTGTGAATTCTTGCGAAGTCACCCACATAACGGGTTACTACTTCACCTTGTATCATCGAAAGCATGGCGTAACCTCCGCCAAAACCGAAAAGTCCGATTTTAAAGAACGTATAAAATAACTGAAGATAAATCATCTCTTTTTAATTTAGAATTATGAATCTTGAATCATAGCCTTGGGTGTTCACTCTCCACTTTTTTAAATTTTCCCCATAGGAAACCTCCTACACCGGCAGCAATGATAATCCATATCGGGGAGAAGCCCAATAGCCAGATCAATAATGCCGATACGACGGGGATCCATAAGTTGTACCGGTTGATTTTGGCCGACCGTCCCATGGTGAAAGTCGGTGCGGCGATCAATGCCACCACGGCGGGTCGTATTCCTTTAAATATGCGTTCCACAATCGGATTGTCCTTGAAAGAATGGAAAAGAGCGCGATGGCCAGAATGATAATAAATGAGGGAGTATAGTCCCAGTGACTGTGACAATACTTCCCGAATGCCACGCAGCTTAATATCCTATAAAGATAAGAGATATTCACT
>ENA-OQIG01001246-OQIG01001246.1-human-gut-metagenome-genome-assembly--contig:-NODE-1246-length-11577-cov-3.148297_pt1 | contig 11577 bp, 15 predicted proteins | sample MGYA00242576_ERZ504741 | MGnify/ENA primary metagenome ERZ504741 (study PRJEB26092, sample SAMD00036436) | human gut metagenome | host: Homo sapiens | study: EMG produced TPA metagenomics assembly of... | reverse complement strand
CCTGCAGCCTGAGGAGCCTTGGTTCCCACTTTGATGGTCCATGCTCTGGACTCCTGAGGACCTGCTGTTAAATAGCTCATCAGTCCTAAAATACGGTAACTTGCTGCGATCAGTTTCTCAAGACCAGACTCTTTTAAGCCTAAGTCATCTAAGAACATCTGCTTCTCATCATCATCTAACTCTGCGATCTCCTGTTCGATCTCAGCACAGATCACGAATACTTCGCAGTCATTTGCCTTTGCATATTCCCGTACTTCCTGTACATAGTGATTGGAAGCGCCATCATCTGCCAGGTCACCTTCTGCTACGTTGCAGCAAAGATAACAGGTTTCCAGGTCAGCAGGTTCAGGGAATTGATAAATTCTCTGTCATCCTCGTCTTCTACTTCAAAGCTGCGTGCCAGTTTGCCGTCTTCCAGATGTGCCTTGATTGCCTTTAACAGTTCTACTTCTTTTGCAAGATCCTTATTATTGAAAGCACCCTTGGACTGCTTTGCAATACGACGCTCCAGGATCTCAATATCAGAGAAGATCAGCTCTAAGTTGATCGTCTCAATATCTCTTACAGGATCTACGCTTCCGTCTACATGGATGACATTAGGATCATCGAAGCAACGTACAACGTGAACAATCGCATCTACTTCACGGATATTGGATAAAAACTGGTTGCCCAGACCTTCACCCTTGGAAGCTCCCTTTACCAGACCTGCGATATCTACGAACTCGATCACTGCAGGAGTAGTCTTTTCAGAGTTATACATCTCTGTCAGCTTATTTAAACGCTCATCTGGAACCGGTACAACACCTACGTTTGGATCGATCGTACAGAACGGATAGTTTGCAGACTCTGCACCAGCCTTGGTCAGAGAGTTAAAAAGTGTACTTTTTCCTACGTTTGGAAGTCCTACGATACCTAATTTCATTTTTGCTTTACCTGCTCAAAAACCCCCGGATAGATCAAAGGTTTTCGCCTTTCTTTGTATTCTTTATGTACCAATTATGTACCATTTCTTTAAGAGTCTAATGCAATCATTGATTATAGCATAAGGATTTCTCTTTTTCAAGGTTCAACACGCTTTCAGACTGCTTTTTGGATCTCATTTACCAGGTCTTCCAGTCTTTTTTCTTCTCCTTTTCGCATTACCACACCAACACTTCCGGCTATGATGTGGGAGGGCAGCACTTTCAAAATATGGGAATAACAGTTTTCCCAATGGCTGTGAAATACAAGCAGGGACTCCTGAAATTTCGCCTGGACCATGGATTCCAGATTATATTCTGTGTGTAGGTCCTGCATTTTCGCCCCGGTATCTTTTAGCATTTCTTCAAAAGAGGCTTCCATATATTCATAGGTTCCACACAGGACCCTGACATCCTTTAGATCCTGTGGTCTGATCTTCTTTTTCCTGGCCAGTGCAGACTCACCATTAACGCCAAAGGCACAGGTATCTATACAGAGTTCCTGATATACAAGCAATTAATTCCCACCAGAAGTAAATTCCCCTGGTATTCCTTTAAAGCATCCACATACTGCTTCTCTTTGATCTGACTGATAGCGCCTTTTGCGCTTTTATCCCATTTTAATTCCATGATCACTGCCGGTTTATTAAAATGCATTTTTATTATTATATTGAAGGATTGAAATCTCCCTGTGGGCTTTATCAATTCCTTCTGCTACTGCCTTTCATCCAGATTCCAAAGAGCTTCTAACAATATTTTTGAAGCCTCAACAGATGCAGTCACCTCGGACCACTTCATTGTACTGATAGCATTGATGTATTCCTGGGAAACTTCTTTATTTGGGATTGTAACTGTCTTATCCGGCCAGTGATAGCTGAGATATCCCAGATGGATCAGTAATGTCAGCACATCATCTTTTCCCTGAAAGTTTGTCATATCATTGGAAAATGTTCCCGTATTGACCTGAACTCTTTCTCCTGCAAGCATACGGACTACTGCATCTTTCAATCCATCAAACAGCAATAGATTTGTTATCTTTTCTTATAAAGAACCAGTTCCGGAGTTTCCCCTTCTGGCCCGTATGTGCTGATCATAATGAAATCCATATTGGCAAGGACGCCGAAACACCTGTCACCGCCAAATTCTGACTCCAGCTGATTGCCAGATAGGTGATCTCATCATTTAAAAATTTTACTGTTTTTCCGTTTGGCAGCGGATATCCCAGATTTACATAGCTGCCCACAAGGGCATTCAGTTTTTCCACTTTCGGTAATCCTTCAATGTGAAGATCATTGATCTGTTTTATCAATTGTTCTTTAAACGCCTCAAATTGTCCATTATCACTTAATTCTTCATACCGTTTCCAATAATCAAGACTGGGGAGCAGTTGCTTCATATAAGAACGCGCCTGTTCTTCTGTGAATTTATCATTTACCATATGTTTTACGCAGACATCAATAAGATCATCCATATTACTATAGGTGTAGGTTCCATCGGCATAGCACCATTTACAATACTCTTCATTCAATGTGCCATCACCGTTATGGCTTATAATCCCATCCTCTAATGGCATTCCGCAGCACTGACACACAAGCTGCCTTGGGTCGCCTAAAAGGGTATTGATGGACACGTCAAATTCCTTCGATAACAACTTTAAGGTCTCCGTATTGGGAACGGTCTCCCCATTTTCCCAGCGTGACACCGCCTGCCGTGTAACCATAACCTTTTGTGCTAACTCTTCCTGAGACAGCCCTTTTTTCGTGCGAAGCTCAAAAAATAACATTTTTTGTTTCCATGGTATCTACCTCCGTTATATAGATCATAACAGAATTACAGGCTTTGGGAAAGCAACTTGCTGTTTCTATAGATATTGAAAGCCGCTGGCAGCCTTTTCCGAATGTATGGCAGCAAAAAAGCAGTCCCCATTGTAAAGCAGGACTGCTTAGATTTTTATGTTGCATCCCCGGTTTCTGAGGTCTGCGCTTCTTTCAGTGTCATTTTTACCCGGTCGATCACCCGGTCTTCCATTTTTAAGATCTCGTAATCTGCTTCTGGGGTGGTCACTGTAAGGGGCAGCGCCTTTTCAGTAGGATATATCCCAGAACTTCCATGAGATAACCGGACAAGGTATCACATACGCTGTCCATATCCAGGTGGAATTCCTCTTTTAAATCTGACAGTGCAATACTTCCGGAAAGGCTGTATACATGTCCCGGCTCCAATTCGATGATCTCCGGTTCTACTTCTTCGTATTCTTCGTGGATATCACCTACGATCACCTCGATCAGTCTTCCAGAGTGACCATACCGGATACGCCGCCGTATTCATCGATCAGTATAGCCAGTTTTTCTTTTTTCTGCTGCATTTCCCTGAAAAGGGCGTCTGTACGCCTGTTTTCCGGAACGAAATAAGCAGGTGTTAAAAGGGAACGGATATCCAGATTTTCAAAGGACTTCTTTCTGGCCTCAATGGTCAATGCCTTTGTGGAAAGGATACCGATGATATTATCAATATCTTCCTGATATACCGGGATCTTGGAATGCATGGACTGTAAAATATCATCCAGATAAGAGTCCACCGGTTCGTCAATGTCAATGGCTACCATATCCTGTCTCGGTACCATGACTTCTTTTGCTTTTTTATCATCAAATGAGAAAATAGAAGTGATCATCTCTTTCTCGATCTCATTAAATACGCCGGTCTCACTTCCTGTTTCCAGAAGGGATTTAATCTCCTCTTCAGATACATCTGTTTCCAGATTTTCATGGTGCATACCGAAAAGCTTTAAGATCCCGCTGGTAGAAATATTTAAAAGGCCTACAAAAGGCTTTACGATACAGGATACAAAATAAACCAGGCCAATGCAGGATAAACTGAATTTTTCCGCATTCTGCAATGCCATTCGTTTGGGGATCAGTTCCCCGAATACCAGATTCACATAAACAAGAATAAGGGTAATGACCACCACTGCAGCAATCTTACTGCCTGGTATTCCCCATCTATTCATCTTTACAGCCAGTATTCCTGAAATTCCCGTTGCTGCCACAGCGCTGGAAAGAAAACCGGCCAGTGTGACTATTAACTGGATCGCAGATAAAAATGCTGTTGATCCTTCCATCAGGCGCTCGATCAGGGCTGCTTTCTTATTTCCCTGTTCTTTTAACCTGTGGATCTTGTTTTTGTTTACAGAAGCCACAGCCATCTCTGCTCCTGCAAAATACCCTCTTATAAGAGTAAGTACCAGCAAGATAAGAAGCTGTGTGAAAATACTGGCCGATTGCGGATCGGTTTCCATAATAAAAAATTCCTCCTTTTGGATGTATGCATTTTCGCAAATTATCATCCGTATGATTATCATTTAGACTTTATTATACAGACAGTCACGAAAAAGTCAGCCCCTATTTTCTCAAAAAGGGACTGACTTTTTTACTTTTAATATTTCTTTTATCCTACAGCAGCAAACTGGCTGTTGTAAATTTCAGCATAAAAGCCGTTCTTTGCAAGAAGTTCTTCATGCTTTCCTTTTTCTACAATATGTCCGTCACGCATAACAAGGATCATATCTGCCTCACGGATCGTAGAAAGACGGTGGGCTACAATAAAGCTGGTCCTTCCTTCCATCATCTTGGCAAAGGCCTTCTGAACGCGGATCTCTGTACGGGTATCGATAGAGGAAGTTGCCTCATCCAGGATCAGCATTGGCGGCAGGCAGAGCATAACTCTGGCAATACACAAAAGCTGCTTCTGGCCCTGGGACAGGTTTCCGCCGTCCTCACTGATCACTGTGTCATAACCCTGAGGCATTCGCATGATAAAGCTGTGTGCATGTGCCTCTTTAGCTGCATTTATGATCTCTTCTTCTGTTGCTTCTGGTCTTCCGTAGGCGATATTGTCCCGGATCGTACCGGATTTTAACCAGGTCTCCTGAAGCACCATACCATAGCTGGTACGAAGGCTCTTTCTGGTCACATCGCGGATGTCCTTTCCTTCTACTTTAATAGAACCGGAATTTACATCATAAAAACGCATAAGCAGGTTGATCACGGTAGTCTTTCCACAGCCGGTAGGTCCTACAATGGCCACTCTCTCACCAGGTTTTACAGAAAGGTTCAGTCTTCGATCAGCGGTCTGTCTGGTGTATAGGAGAAGTTTACATGCTCGATCTCCACCTGGCCCTTTACATTTTCAAGGACTGTGGCGTCTTTCTTATCTTCCAGAATGGTCTTTTCATTGATCAGCTCAAATACTCTGGCTGCAGATGCAAGGGCGTTCTGAAGCTCTGTTACAACGCCTGAGATCTCGTTAAACGGCTTTGTATACTGGTTTGCATAGCTTAAGAAACTGGTAAGCTGTCCAACAGTCATAAAACCACGGATAGCTGCATAAGCGCCTGTAATACCAACTGCAGCATAAACCAGGCTGTTTACAAAACGGGTAGCCGGATTGGTAATGGATGAGAAGAAGGTAGCGCGCAGACTGTAGCCAGCCAGCTTGTTATTGATCGTCTGGAAACGCTCTTCTGCTTCTTTCTGATAGCCAAAGGCCTGGACTACCTTCATATTTCCCAGCATTTCATCGGTCAGTGTGGTCAGCTCACCTCTGGTTTCAGACTGATGTTTAAACATAACATAAGTCTTTTTTGCAATGAAACTTGCCACAAACAGAGAGATAGGTGTTAAAACTACAACTACCAGTGTGATCAGCGGGTTAATGGAAACCATGAAAAGCAGGGTTCCTAAAATAGTCATCAGTCCTGTAAAAAACTGGGTAAATCCCATAAGCAGACCTTCGGAGAACTGGTCGATATCTGCAATAATACGGCTGATGATATCACCTGACGGGTGGGAGTCGATATAACTTAAAGGAAGGACTTCCAGATGTCCGAAAGCTTTGGTACGGATATCTTTTACAACTCTGTAGGTGATAATGTTGTTAATATGGTTCATAAGCCACTGGCTGATGGCGGTAGCTGCCATTGCCATGATGATCTTTTTAATAATACTGATCAGTGCCGAGAAATCTACATTTCCCTGACTTACGATCTCATCTACTGCTTTACCTGTAAGAATTGGGATATAAAGGGTAAATGCAACTGTTACTAATGCTAACAGAAGGGATAAACATACGGCCCATCTGTAAGCGGCAATGTAATCAAGGACTCTTTTTAATGTTTCAATGCTCTTATCCTTGCTCATTTTTGGCTTTTTACTGCTCATCCCGTTCCACCTCCTCTTTTGACAGCTGTGACAGGCAGATCTCCCTGTAAACATCGCATTCCTTCAGAAGCTGTTTGTGATTTCCAATACCTGCCAGTTTTCCATCATCCAGTACAAGAATGGTATCTGCATTGCGGATGGTGGTAGCTCTCTGGGATACGATAAATACAGTCATATCCTTTGTATTTTCCCGGATGCCTTTCTCAGTCTTGCATCGGTTGCAAAGTCAAGAGCAGAAGCACTGTCGTCCATGATCAGGATCTGCGGATCCCGTACCAGTGCTCTTGCAATGGTAAGACGCTGACGCTGTCCACCAGATAAGTTATGGCCGCCCTGGTCGATCATCAGATCAAGACCTTCGCCCTTGGCTTCAATAAAATCTCTTGCCTGGGCAACATCCAGTGCATGCCAGATCTCTTCATCGGTAGCATCTTCCTTGCCCCAGCGCATATTGTCACGGAGCGTTCCCTTAAAGAGGACAGCTCTCTGAGGTACTACACCGATGGCATGTCTTAATTCTGTAAGAGGCAGATCTCTTACATCTGCTCCGTCAATAAGAACCTTTCCTTCTCTTACATCATAAAATCTTGGGATCAGGTTTACCAATGTGGACTTACCTGAACCTGTACCACCGATGACACCAATGGTCTGTCCCTTCATTGCCTTAAAGGAAATGTCTGTAAGGGAGTCAGATTTTGCTCCTGCATAGGCGAAATCCACATGGTCAAATTCCATTTTTGCAGTTTCTGGGCTGATCTTCTGTGTAGTTTCCATTTCGTTTTCAGCATTTTGAGTTTTTGTCTCATGAGATTTTTCCTCAATACTGCTCTTGATCTCAAATACACTGTCCACACGCTTCATGCAGGCAACTGCCTTGGAGATCAGGATGATCAGGTTTGCCATCTTGATCAGTTCAACCAGGATCTGGGCCATATAGTTTACAAGGGCAATGACTTTACCCTGACTGATGATACCGGCATCTACTCTTCCGGCACCTACCCAGATCACAGCTACGGTAGCAATATTAATGATCACATAAGTAACAGGATTTAACAGTGCGGAGATCTTTCCAACAAATACCTGCATCTTTACCAGGCTGCCGTTTTCTTCTTCAAACTTCTCTCTCTCATTTTCCTGGCGGTTAAAAGCGCGGATCACGCGCACACCCATGAGATTTTCTCTCGTAGTCAAGAGAACTTTATCCAGCTGTCTCTGTACAGACTGGTATAATGGCATACTTATCAACATGATACCAAATATTACCACGCAGAGTACAGGAATGGTCACTGCAAATACCATCGCTGTATGGGCATCTACTGTAAATGCCATGACCATGGCACCGAATACAACGAATGGGGAACGTAACAGCAGACGCAGGGTCATGTTGATACCATTCTGCACCTGGTTGATGTCGCTGGTCATTCGTGTGATCAGGGTGGAGGTTCCTATGGTATCGATCTCTGTATAAGATAAGGTACCAATATGGGAAAACAGGTTATTTCGCAGTGCGGTGGCTGTTCCTGTTGCTGCCTTGGCTGCAAAGTACTGGGCTGTCAGGGAACAGGTCAGTCCAATGATTGCAAGGAGCAAAAGAAGACCTCCCATACGCACCACATAAGATACACTTCCGTTTGCAATACCTACGTCTACCATATTGGCCACTACCAGAGGCACAAACAGCTCAAAGCTGGCCTCCAGCATTTTAAACAGCGGTCCCAGTATGCTCTCTTTTTTGTAGGCACACATGTAACTGAGCAATCGCTTCATAATGCATTTCTCCTATGAAATATTGTATTTTATTTAACTATCTGGTATTATAGCACATGAAAATATATATTTAAAATATTGATTTAATATGGAAATTATATGTTTATCGTATAGGTATTGCTATATTTTTTTGGAAAAGAGGTACTTTTATGAACCTGAAACAGATGGAATATTTTGTAGCCATTGTAAATGAGGGAAATATCTCTGCCGCTGCCAAATCTCTGCATATCTCCCAGCCTCCTTTAAGCGCCCAGATGAAACTGTTGGAAGACGAACTGGGCGTGGTGCTTTTTGAGCGGGGCTCCAGGAGTATTTTTCTCACAGAGGCAGGAAAGGTTTTCTACGAAAAAGCTTTGCACATCTTACATCTGACTACGGCTGTTTCTGATGAACTGCAGCAGATGGGTCAGGGATTAAAAGGACCTCTGCATCTTGGAATGATCTCTTCAGTCCAGACTCCCAGGCTGATCCGGGCACTCTCCTCTTTTGTCAGTCTTCATCCGGAGGTGACCCTTCGCATCAGTGAGGGAAATACATATGAGCTGATGGATCAGCTAAATTCCGGTCTCATTGAAGTTGCAGTGGTAAGGACTCCACTTCCTACAGAGTCTTATCAGTGCCACTTTTTAGAGGCAGAACCTATGATGGCAGTAGGAAAGCCGGAATTTTCCCGGATCCTGCAGCAAATTCCATATCCGTAGCTTCCCTGGCTTCCTGTCCTCTTATTGTCTACCGCAGATGGGAACCTTTTATCAGCCACTGCTTTCCTGGCACTGCCCCGGATTACCTTTGTATCAATGACGATGCCAGGACCAGCATGACCTGGGCCCAGTGCGGCGCCGGAATTGCCCTTGTGCCTTCTTCCATGGCAAAAGCAGGGGGCGAAGACTTATTAAAAATCCCCCTGAAAGATCAGGGGGTCATGAGCCGGATCGCGCTGATCGCCAGAAAACACGGTATGGTCAGCCGGGTATCCAGAGAATTTTTCCAGTTTTTTCCAAACTACTTTGCGAACTAGGATGCTATGTGCCAGTGGAACATGTTCAGCACCGACCGAAGCGGAGCAGAGATGCGAAAGTGCAAAGCACGTAGCAATTCCTTGAGCAAAGGAGCCACTACTTATATCTCATCCCAGAACCAGTTAAGTTCCGCTCCCATAAACAATATGCACATACAGATATAAAGCCACAAAAATGACAAAGCAATGGCTGCAAGGCTGCCGTACATATAAGAATAGTTTTTCCCTCCTGTAAAATTAAAATACAGGGAAAATGCAAGAGAAAACAGCATCCAGCCGGTTGTGGAAAATACAGCTCCCGGCAACGCTACTTTTACGCTCTCCTTCTGGTCCGGCACCAGACAGTAGATCCCTAAAAAGAAAATAAGAAGGATAGCTGCGCCCCACAGCTGGCGCAGCTGGATCACATAGCCGGTAAATGGGGCGATAAGAGGAAAATGGCTCTGGATAAAATTCTGGAGCGTCCGTCCAAATACCAGAAGGCCCATGGACATAAGGCAGACAGCAATAAAGAGAATGGTATAACCGCAGCAGATCAGGCGGTTAAACACATACCAGTGCCTTCTTCCTCTTCCATTGACCCGGTTTAAGCCTCTTGCCACGCTGAACATACCCCTTCCTGCAGACCAGAGAGCGGTTACAGCTGTAGCAGAGATCATGGTTGCCGGGGATTTTAACATCAGGTCATTGACTACACGAAATGCCAGAGATTTATAATCAGCCGGTACAATATCCATGGCGATCTCTAAAAAATCCGCCTTGGAAATTCCCGGGATCATCTGGACCGCTGTGAGAAGCAGCATCAGAAAGGGAACAAAAGAAAGGATCACAAAAAAAGAGACCTGGGCCGCATACACCGTCATCTCATCTTCTGAAAATTTATCGTAGATACGTTTTCCAATGAGAATGAGACGTACCATGGTCAAGTCCTCCTTATTAAAGCAAAGTGGATCACCGCCCCCTGCGGGGCGGAGATGTGTCAACAACAGTTGTATTGCGCCCATGTCAAAGTCTGAGTGACTGTTCCCCCCGCGTTGCGGGGGAACATGGGGATTTTATGGACATCTGGCTATGTCCGGCTGGCTGCTCCCCGCGCTGCCGGGAATACCGGCTCTTACTCCAAAAAATGCAGGCATCACAATACACATGCCTGCATTTTAACATAAATATCCTTCAAGTTCAACGCCCTCTCCGGCGCTGCCTGTATCCCGATCTTATATCCTAAATTCTTATCCTTAAATCCTACTGTGTAATTCCCATAACTGCCCATCCATAAGTATCAGCCGCCTGGGTAAATGCCAGGTCAGCTGCCTTGTAGCTTGCTGTCTGGGAAATATAGTTCATTTCTTCTGTGAGATATTCTTCCTGGCTTAATAACCGGCGCTGTATTTAATATCCGCATTCTTCTTCTGTCCTTCTGCCTTCCGGAACGCAGTCTGAGCTGCCTGAAGCTCACTTTTTTCAGCAATACATTCTCATAAAGCTGGTTCATCTGAATAGTCAGGTTCTGCTCCCCCTCTTCTACGGTAGCATTCCGGTTATTTTTTGCTGCTGTAGAAGTTGCCTTCGTGCCACGGCTGCTGATCAGGGAGCTGTTATTTCCTATAGCCTTTTTCGTATCCGCTTCCAGATCCATACTGTCTGCCTTTGCAAGGTCTGCTGCCGGGATCTCACAGATCACAAGGCCGCTGTCCGTATCCCGTCCTACCATAAGGCAGAGACTGCTGTAAGTGCTGTTTAAGCTCTCTTCCAGGGAAGAAAGGCTGCTCCTAGCACTTAACAACTGATTTTCTTTTTCCAGCACATCAGCTGCTGTAGACATTCCTGCTGCCTGTTTTGTTTTTTCCAGGTTTAAAGCCTTTTCATATACTTCCACCTGTTTTGTCAGTGTATCCTTCTGAAGACTTAAAGTCTCATAAGTCATCATCAGGGACTGGGCTGCCACTGTCAGCTGGCGGGTCATGGTCCTTAAACTTTTATCACTGGCTTTTTTCATGCTGTCATACATTTTTTTATACATGCTGGATGCAGCTTTGTAAACTGCTTTTTCCTGGCTGTAGTAAGCATAATTTTCCATATCGCCATCCCTTTTAGCAGTTTTGCAGATCCGTAGACGCGCTTGACTGTCCAACTTCAATTCATCCCATGCATTGACATAATCTTCCAAAGACTGGTTAAAACTGGTTAAAGACTGCTCAATAGTAGGATTGTACCGTGAGATCAGTGTATACAGCTCACTGTATTCTAACTGGTTATCCTGCAGCTTTGTCTCATCGGTCTCCACCTGCCCCATCCACTGGTAGTATCAGAACCTTTGGTATCCTCTTTTTCCGCATCCGAGCCGTCTGCATTTCCCACCTGGATCTGGGAGCTGCCTTCCACTTCTTCCGGCCGGTCTGCAAATTCATCTGCATAGGCAGTGATCAGCCCCAGCCGGCCCAGATCAGCTCCAAGTTCTCCCAAAGTGCCCATAACGCCTGTACCGACACCAGCTAACGCCACACAAAGCGCAACCTGTCCTTAAAACCTTTGCCGCCTGCATGTTTCCATTTTTTCCATATTATCTTAAAAACATACAAGCTGCCTCCTTCCTACTGGCTGCTGCCAGCCTTTTACC
>ENA-OQIG01001245-OQIG01001245.1-human-gut-metagenome-genome-assembly--contig:-NODE-1245-length-11577-cov-4.032576_pt1 | contig 11577 bp, 12 predicted proteins | sample MGYA00242576_ERZ504741 | MGnify/ENA primary metagenome ERZ504741 (study PRJEB26092, sample SAMD00036436) | human gut metagenome | host: Homo sapiens | study: EMG produced TPA metagenomics assembly of... | reverse complement strand
CAACCCGGCTATAGCAGGAATGGACGTTTGAAAACGACAACGGCAAATGCCCCAAATGGATAAAGCGCACTTCTATGTGGCGCATTGGAGGATATGGAAGCGGAGAATATCGGCTACCTTTTATGGGGGAAAGTCGGCGCGGGAAAAAGCTATTTTGCCGGGTGTATCGCCAATGCCTTATGGAGCGTGAGATTTCCGTGTGCATGACAAACTTTGCCCTTATCCTCAACGACCTTGCCGCCAGCTACAAGGACAGGAACGAATACATAGACCACCTTTGCCGCTTCCCCCTGCTTATCCTTGACGATTTCGGCATGGAGCGCGGCACGGAATACGGGCTTGAACAGGTTTACAACGTGGTTGACAGCCGATACCGCAGCAATAAGCCGCTGATCGTGACGACAAACCTCACGCTGGAAGAATTGCAGAACCCGGAGGACACGCCCCACGCCCGGATTTATGACCGCCTGCTTGAAATGTGTTCCCCCGTCTGCTTTACCGGGGAGAATTTCAGAAAAGCCACGGCGCAGGAGAAAATGGAACGGCTGAAAACGCTGATGAATGGAAAGGAGAGCCTATGACCGACACCCCAAACAGGAACACCGCCGCTACTGCCCGCCGTCCGGACTGCGTGACCGAGGTACGCCGGGGGAACACCGTGCTTGTCGTTTCCGGCTACTTCAAACAGGACGCTACCGCCACCGCCGCCGACAAAATGATGAAAGTGCTGGAAGCGGAAGCTGCCGCAGGAGGAACAGCCGCCCATGCCATATAGTGCGACAAACCTTAATAAAAAAATGTGATATTTTTCGACATAAAGTAGCAAAAAGGACTGTACAGACAGCCGCCCCATGTGGTATGATAGACCTACGGAATAGTGGGGCTGGCTGTCGGAAACGGAGGAATTTATGTCAAGACAGACTGCCACAACACTTATTACCGCCCTATATCCGAGATTATCCCATGAGGACGAACTGCAAGGCGAGAGCAATTCCATAAGCAACCAAAAGCGGATTCTTGAAGCCTATGCCAAACAGAACGGCTTTACCAACCTCAAATGGTACACGGACGACGGATTTTCCGGGGCAAATTTCCAAAGACCCGGCTTCCAGTCCATGCTTGCCGACATTGAAGCGGGGCTTGTGGGGACGGTCATTGTAAAGGATATGTCAAGATTAGGGCGAAACTACTTACAAGTGGGAATGTACACGGAAATGATTTTCCCACAGAAAAACGTCCGTTTCATTGCAATCAATGACGGCGTTGACAGCGCACAGGGCGACAATGACTTTGCCCCTCTGCGTAACATTTTTAACGAATGGCTGGTGAGGGATACGAGCAAGAAAATCAGAGCGGTCAAGAGGTCAAAAGGCATGAGCGGGAAGCCTGTCACAAGCAAGCCCGTGTACGGCTACCTCATGGACGAGGACGAAAATTTCATTATTGACGAGGAAGCCGCACCCGTGGTAAAGCAGATTTACAGCTTATGCCTTGCCGGGAACGGACCGACCAAGATAGCCCGTATGCTTACGGAGCAGGAAATCCCCACGCCGGGAACGCTGGAATACCGCCGGACAGGGAGAACCCGCCGCTACCACCCCGGCTATGAGTGCAAGTGGGCGGCAAATACCGTGGTGCATATCCTTGAAAACCGGGAATACACGGGCTGCCTTGTGAACTTCAAGACCACCACCCAATCCTACAAAAACAGCAAGATTATCTACAACAGCGAGGACAAGCAGGCAGTATTTGAGAACCACCACGAAATCATCATAGACCGTGACACATGGGAGCGTGTGCAGGAGCTACGCAAGCAGCGCAAACGCCCCAACCGCTATGATGAAGTGGGCTTGTTCTCCGGCATACTCTTTTGTGCCGATTGCGGCAGCGTCATGTACCAGCAGAGGTATCAGACGGACAAACGGCGGCAGGACTGCTATATCTGCGGCAGCTACAAGAAACGTACCGCCGACTGTACGGCGCACTTTATCCGCACCGACCTTTTGACCGAGGGAGTGACCGAGAATTTGCGGAAAGTCACACAGTACGCCGCCAAGCATGAAGCCCGGTTTATGAAGCTCTTGACCGAGCAGAACGAGGACGGGAGCAAACGCCGGAACGCAGCCAAGAAGAAAGAACTGGAAGCGGCAGAAAAAAGGATTGCGGAACTCTCCGCTATCTTCAAGCGGCTGTATGAGGACAGCGTGACCGGGCGCATATCGGACGAGCGTTTCACGGAGCTTTCGGCAGACTACGAAGCCGAGCAAAAGGAACTGAAAGAGCGTGCCGCCGTTCTGCAGGGCGAGCTTTCAAGGACGCTGGAAGCCACGGCAAACGCTGAAAAGTTTATGAAAGTAGTACGCAAGTACACCAGCTTTGAGGAACTTACCCCTACCCTGTTGCGGGAGTTTGTGGAGAAAATCGTAATCCACGAATCGGAAGCACTGGACGGGAAACGCCGGGGGAAGCTCCGCAGACAGGAAATCGAAATCTATTACTCTTTTGTCGGCAAGGTAGAGCTGCCCGACTAAAGCCCGACCCGTCCGGCAGTCAGCCGGACAGGGAACGGCAAAATTTTTTACACTTCTTTTACTTCTTTATCTCACATGAGCAAAATCGCAGGGCATCAAGCAGCTTATGAGTGGCGGTGGCATCATCATTGTGGCACAGACGGTAATTCCACAGCTTACCACACTGTTCTCATAATTCATGGGCGGGATCATTGATAAGATTACTGAATTCATAAAGGAACTGTTGCAGGGGTGGGTTCTGACCAACTTTGAAACCATGTTTACCGATGTCAATGACAAAGTAGGCACGATTGCAGGGGAGGTCAGCAAAACTCCCAGCACATGGAACTCCGGTATTTTTGATATGATAAAAACCCTGTCCGACAATGTGATGATTCCCATAGCGGGAATGATTATCAGCTTTGTACTCGTCTATGAGCTTATTTCCATGGTCATTGACAAAAATAACCTGCATGACTTCAATACAGCCATTTTTATCCGCTTTTTTATGAAAGCGTGTATTGCAGTCATGCTGTTAAGCAAGACTTTTGACATTGTAATGGCGGTATTTGATGTGGGAAGCCACATCGTCAATTCTGCCGCCGCAGCAATCAGTGGGGAAACCAGTATTGATGTTTCAAGTACGCTGCAGACGATGTTCAATGAGCAGTTTTCGGAAATGAGTATAGGCGAGCTGTTAGGACTGGGGATGGAGACCATGATCGTCAGTTTATGTATGAAAATCATGTCAGTCCTGATCACCGTCATTCTTTATGGGCGAATGATTGAAATATATCTTTATGTATCAGTAGCACCTGTTCCCTGCGCAACCGTAACCAACCGGGAGTGGGGAACAATAGGAACCAATTATTTTAAGGGACTTTGTGCCCTTGCATTTCAGGGATTTTTTATGATGGTATGCGTTGCAATCTATGCGGTGCTTGTGGCTGGTGTGGCAGTATCCGATAACCTGCATACGGCACTCTGGTCGGTGGCAGCATATACCGTGATTTTATGTTTTTCCATGTTTAAGACAGGTTCGCTGTCAAAATCTATCTGGAATGCGCACTAAGGGAGGAACGATATGGCAATATCCGTGCAGGTGCCAAAGGATTTGTCCGGGATCAAGACAAAAGTGGCACTGAATTTAACAAAGAGACAGATCATCTGTTTCAGTGGTGCGGCAGTAACGGGCATCCCTCTGTATTTTCTGACTAAGGGACTGATCGGGACATCAGCGGCATCACTTTTAATGATGGGAGCAATGCTTCCGTTCTTCTTTTTTGCGATGTATGAGAAAACGGGTTTCCGGCGGAGAAGATTTTGTATTTTATGCTCCGGCAGAAGATACTCACGCCGGGAATCAGACCGTACCGGTCAGAAAACCTCTACAAGCAGTTGGAGGAGAAAGAAAAATTACGAAGGGAGGTTCGTTATCTTGAAGAAAAAGCAAAAGGCAGAACCGGAAAAACACAAGAAAAAGCAGTTATCAGGGCAATAGCAGAAATAACAGCAAAAGTGGCGGTCTTACTTTTTCAGAGAAAAAGCGTCTTATGGAATTAAAGCATATTTTATCCGGCAGGGGCAAAGAGAAGGAAAAGCCGACTACCGCACAAAAGACGATTACTTTTGAGAAGATGTTCCGTGACGGTATCTGTCAGGTCAGCCACCATTATTATACAAAGATGGTGGAATTTTTTGATATAAACTATTCGCTTCTGGAAGTGGATGAGCAGGCGGATATACTGGCACAGTACAGTAAGCTCATCAATTATTTTGATCCGTCTGTGAAATTTGAACTGGTGTTATTCAACCGGCAAGTCAACGAGCAGATGCTTACGGAACAGTTTGACATTCCGTGGCAGGAGGATGATTTTAATGACATTCGTGAAGAATATACGGAGATGTTAAAGAAGCAGGCGGCAAAGGGAAACAATGGTATCATCAAATCAAAATATCTGATTTTTGGTGTGGAGAGCAATGGCTACAGGGAAGCCAAGAGCCGCCTTAACAACATTGAAAAAGATGTCATACGAAACTTAAACAATATAGGAACTTGCGAGGGGACTGGACGGAAAGGAAAGACTGCGTATCCTGCATGAATATTTTAATCAGGATACCATGGAGCCTTTCCGCTTTTCGTTTAAGGATCTGGCAGAATCCGGTAAGTCGGTCAAGGACTATATTGCACCGCCGGGGTTTGATTTCCGCTATCCGAACCGCTTCAAGTCGGGAAATATGTATGGCTGTGTGTCCTATCTGGATATTATCGCACCGAAGTTTACGGACGAGCTGATCAAGCAGCTTCTTGACATTGATGCAAACCTTACTATCTCCATGCACATGCAGACGGAAGATCCGGTAAAGGCAATCAAGAAGTTAAAAGCGGTCATTTCCAATATCCAGAAGATGAAGATTGAGGAGCAGAAAAAGGCAGTCCGGAGCGGCTACGATATGGATATTCTTCCAACGGATATTGTGACCTATGAAAAGGATACGCTGGAATTTCTGGATGATTTGAATACGAGCAATCAGAAGATGATCAACATGACATTCCTTATTACCTGTTATGGCAGAACCAAGCGGGAACTGGAGAGCTTAATGCAGAGAGTGTCCGGTATCATTCAGCAGGCAAACTGTGACCTCAGATGTTTACAGTATTTGCAGGAACAGGGACTTATGGCATCCGCACCGATTGGATGCAATGAGACAGGTATTGAGCGTACTCTTTCCACAAAAAGCACCGCAATCTTAGTACCATTCTGCACGCAGGAATTATTTATGCCTGCTCCGGCAATCTATTACGGGTTAAATGCACTCAGCAACAACATGATCATGGCAGACCGCAAAAGGCTCCGTACACCAAACGGAGTTATCTTAGGAACACCCGGAAGTGGTAAGAGTTTTAGTGCAAAGCGTGAGATTTTAAGTTGTTTTCTTATCACAAAGGACGACATTATTATCTGCGATCCGGAGGGCGAGTATTTTGCGCTAGTGGCAGCACTACATGGACAGGTTGTAAAACTTGCCACTAATTCCAAAGATTATCTGAACCCGATGGATATTCAGTTGAGCCATAAGGGGGATAAGGAAGCATTAAAACTGAAATCTGATTTTATCATTACATTGTGCGATCTGATTGCAGGTGGCAAGGACGGTCTGGAGAATGATGAGAAAGGTATCATCGACGAATGCATCCGTCATATTTACGATAAATATTTTGAAAATCCGGTGCCAGAAAATATGCCGATACTGGAGGATTTATACAACGCACTTCTGAAGCATAAGAATCCAAAGGCAGAGCGTATCGCAAACAGCCTTGTGCTGTATGTGCATGGTTCCCAGAATTATTTCAACCACCATACCAATGTGGACAGTGGCAACCGTATCATGTGCTTTGACATCAGAGACTTGGGAAATCAGTTAAAGGAACTTGGAATGTTGATCGTGCAGGATGCAGTGTGGAACAGGGTTTCACAGAACAGGGAGCGAAAGATTGCAACCCGTTATTACTGTGATGAGTTCCACCTTCTTCTGAAGGAAAAGCAGACAGCTATCTACTCTGTGGAAATCTGGAAGCGTTTCAGAAAATGGGGCGGTATTCCGACAGGTTTGACGCAGAATGTGGGCGATTTTCTCCGTTCTGAGGAGATTGAGGGTATTTTGGGTAACAGCGATTTTGTGTATCTGTTAAATCAGAATGCCAAAGATCAGGCAATCCTCGCTGATAAGCTGGGACTTTCTGATAAGCAGCTTTCCTATGTCACCAACTCTGAGCCGGGAAGTGGTCTGATACTGTTTGATAACGTGGTAATTCCCTTCGTGGATAAATACCCGACAGACACCAAGACCTACAGAATTATGAATACGAAGCCGGAGGAATCGGTGCAGAAGGAGGACGCAGTATAAATGGCGGAAAAGAGACAGAAGAAGCAGGCAGTAAAGGCATTTGAAAAAGAGACATTTTCCAAAGATAAGGAAGTGACTGGAGTAAAACATATAGAACACAGGCAGGACAACACCTTTTCTGTGGAAAACCAGTTTAGTGCCAGCGAGAAGCCTGTGAGCAACCTGTCAAGGGATGCGAACCATGGCAGTCGTACAAGAAATGCAACTTCTGGTCATAGCGTCCAGAAGTCGGAAGCCGAAGCGGAAAAGTCATTCTTAAAGGAAAACAGCTTCATGCAGGACGAACAGACTGATTATGAGACTTCTTCTGACAGCACGATAGAAAACAAGGTTCATGTCAGGGATACCTTCCAACGGTCTGAGGAAAAAGGAAAATATCACAAAGGGCGTGTGCAGAGAGAACACGCACACAGAGAGCGTGCGAAGTCAGAAAATACAAAGCAGTCCGATTATGGAGATTTCCAGACAAAGGATGCCACATTTTCGCAGGGGCAGGAGGAAGAATTTACCGACAAAAAAGTACAGAAGGCTTTTGATAAGTCGGAAAAGAGTCGTCAGAAGTTGCAGAAAGCAAAGGACAAGATGCCGAAAAAGCGGCAGTATGAGATGAAACGTGTCTTTGATGAACAGAACGGAAAAGCAAAATATATCGTTGTTCCGGTGGATGTGGAGAAGCCATTTAAGCAGGATGGTCTGGGAAAGACTGCGGTTCATAAGCTGCAAACGGAAAATATGTATTTTGTGCATCGTAAGATTGCAGAAACAGAAAAGGACAATTCTGCGGTTGAGGGTGCACACAAGACGGAACAGCGTGCCGAGGACATTTATCACTATATGAAGTATCACCGCAAGAGCAAGGCACAGAGAAAGCGTGACCGCCTAGAGCGATTGCAGAAAAAGCAGGTCACAGCAGATATGAAGCTGGAGTATGAGAAATTCATTAGTGAAAATCCACATCTAAAGGGCAACAGTCCAAAGAAACAGTTACAAAGGCAGCTACAGAAACAGCGCATCAAGCGTGAGTATGCCAAGGCAAGGCGGGCAGGAGCAGAAGCCAAGACTGCAAAGGAAACATTTACAAAGACAGCCAATGCCGCAACCGGGATTGCAAAGAAGTTACAGGAGATTGCCACAAAAAATAAAACACTGATTATCACAGTGGGTATTTTTGCTCTTCTGCTTATTATGATCATGTCGGCATTATCAAGCTGCGGTTCCATGTTTACCGGAACTGTGACAACAACGATGGCAAGCACATATCTTAGCCTTCCGGCAGAGATTGATGCAGCAGATTTATCTTTTACAGAAAAGGAAATGGAGCTGCAAAACAAGATTGACCGGATTGAAACTGATTACCCGGGATATGATGAATACGATTATAACCTTGGTGCAATCGGGCATGATCCATATACACTGATCAGTTATCTTTCCGCAGTCCATACGGAATTTACTGCCGCAGAAATGGAGAGTGAAATTCAGGAATTATTTGATGCCATGTATTCCCTTACTACTGAGGAAGTGGAGGAGACACGGACAAGGACAGTCACAAAGACCGGAACCAGAACAGTTACAAATGCAGATGGAAGCATCAGTACCGAGGAATACGAGTATGAGGAGGAAGAAGAATATATCGTAACAATCCTTCGAGTCACTTTAACGGTCACACCTCTTGAGAGCATTATTGCCGGACGCATGGATACGGAACAGGCAGAAATCTTTGCCGCCTACACGGAGACAAAAGGCGGGTTACAGGTATTTGGAACACCCGTGGATTACTACTGGTACTACTATATCAGCAGTTATTATGGATACCGGAAGAATCCGAACACCGGAGCAGAGGAGCTTCACAGGGGCGTGGACATTGCAGTGCCGACAGGTACAGTTGTCTATGCGGCGCATGACGGAACGGTTATGGAAGCGGCTTACGATTCCTATTATGGGAATTATGTGGTGATTACGGACAGTAAGGGATATACCACAAAATATGCCCACATGGACAGCTTAAATGTGTCCGCAGGACAGAGTGTCAAAAAGGGTGACGATATAGGCAAAAGCGGAAATACAGGAAGCAGTACCGGAAGCCACCTTCATATCGAATGTCTGTATAACGGGGAGTATTATAACCCGTTATTTTATTTTGAGGCAGGAGAGCAGACCATTTATGGGGAAACACCGGGCGGCACCGGAGGAGGAACCGGCAATGTGATACCACCGGAGTCCTATGACGATGCAACGGTGCAGACGCTTATGCGGGAAGCAAACAGGTATCTGGGAATGCCATATACTTTTGGCGGCACAGCTCCGGCAAGTTTTGACTGTTCCGGTTTTGTATGCTGGGTATTTTCAAACAGCGGCGTACATAACCTGCCAAGAACCACAGCACAGGGCATTTATGACCAGTGTACTTCGGTATCCGCATCGGAAGCAAAGGCAGGAGATCTCATATTTTTTACAAAAACTTATAATGCAGGGCGAACCGTCACGCATGTTGGTATTTATTGTGGAAACGGTACGATGGTGCATTGTGGTGATCCAATCCAGTATACCTCAATCAATACCTCTTACTGGCAGAGCCATTTTTATGGTTTTGGAAGATTAAATTAGCGAAGGGAGGAAGATCAGTTGTCAGTAGAAAGAATCAATGCACAGCTAAAAAGGTCAGAGAACAGATAGCACAGCTACAGGCAAAGGAAAAAGACCTTGCAGAGCAGAAACAGATGGCGGAGGATGCCGAAGCATGAAGATCATACGGAAATATAAAATCTCATCCGAGCGATTGCAGATGCTTAATAAGCTCAGTGAGGATGAAGTCAGAAATTTATTACAGAAACGGGAACAGGAAAAGGAGGATTCGACCAATGAAAATGAAGAAGTTATCCGTTAAGGCACTAATGTCCCTGATACTGTCGGCAATACTTTTTTGTATGCCGATTGGGGCATTTTTTGCAAACAGGGCAAATACTGTGGAGGTTCATGCGGAGGATACAGCAGAGCAGAAAACAGAAAGTGCGGCAGAGGAAAGCAGTGCAGAAAGCACAGCGTCCGGTAATGATAACAAGGACAGTTCCGGTAGTGGAGAAAATCACACAGAGCAGTCCACAGAGAATACAACGGAAAATTCCACAGAAGGCACAACCGAGGAAACACAGCCTTCCGCAAAATGCACCTGCAAGGAAAAATGCAGTCAGTATGCGGTGGATGAGGATTGTGAGGTGTGTGCAAAGGATTATAAGGAATGTGCTTATATCAATCCGAGCGTAAAAATTACAATCAATACACCTTCTGGGTGGCATAACGATACCACGAAAGTAACAGTCAAGGTGGAGGATACTATTGCATCCGGCAATTTTACCATTCGGACAGTAAAGGCAAAAGTCGGACAGAATGGAAGCTGGACAGATATTACCGAGGATATGTACATAGAGATTTCCGAGAACAGCACCATTTATGTGCAGGTCACAGACCAGAAGGGCAAGACCTACGAGAAAAACCGTTATATCAAGTGTTTTGATTTTACCAAGCCTACCTTAAATGCGGCAGTCAGCGACGGTCTTTTGAGCATTCAGGCACATGATACGGATTCCGGTATCAAGGCAATCTATGTCAATGGCTATGAGTTTACAGAGCATACGAATGGAGCTTGAATATCCGTCTGCAACAGTTCGATGCAGGGTATCAGTATTTCACGATTTCTGCCATGGATAATGCAGGAAATACCTCTGAAATCTATAAAACAGCCAATCCGTATTACACCGATCCGGAGAATAAGGACAGCAATGAAAAAGATCCGGCACAGCAGCTCCCAGTGGATGCGTCGGCAACCAAACCTAGCTCTGCAACCGCACAGGTCACAGAACATACAAAAACGGATGTGAATGGAAATACAGTTTCCCAGACAGGCAGTGGAACAAATTCAAGCAGTTCCGCAACAGCAAAGCAATCTCCAAGTACGGGAGATACTTCTAAGGATGCAGACCAGAGCAGTGACAGTCAGACTTCTGAAAAAGGCAAGGAATTTTACACAATCCAGACTGCATCAGAAAAGGTATTTTATCTTGTGATTGATCGTGATGGGGAAGATGAAAAGGTGTATTTCCTTACAGAAGTCAGTGAAAACGACCTGCTGAATACCACAACGGATAACAGCGAGACACTTCCGAAAAATTCAGCGGCATTGGAATCTGCAATCCCTACCAAAGACAGCGCATTATCAAACAATAATGCTGATACCACAGGAGAGAAAACACAGGGAGCAGAAAGTGTTGAGGACAGCACCGAAGATAGCACGGAAGATACAAGTGAGCCGAAAGAGGATACCGCAAAGGCAGATGGTTCCGGCTTTACATATATTTTAATGGGCATTGCTGCGGTAGCTGTGATCGGAGTGGTATATGTTGTGAAATCCAAGAAGAAAAAGGAAAACTTCATTGATGAGGATGAAGATGAGGACGAGCTTGACGAGGACTACGATTATGAGGACGAGGAAGAAACCGAGCAGGATTCCGACGAAGCATTCATAAATGGTGGTGATGATACAGAATCAGTAGACACAGACGAGAATGACAATGAAGATAACAACAACGAGAATAACGAAGAAGATGGGGAGGAATAGAGATGGAGCTTGTAATTGCAGAGAAGCCGAGTGTGGCACAGAGCATTGCGGCGGTTCTTGGTGCCACACAGCGTAAGGACGGATATTTGGAAGGCAATGAGTATCTGGTATCATGGTGTGTGGGACATCTGGTAGAACTGGCACAGCCGGAAAGCTATGAGGAAGCATGGAAGAAATGGAGCTATGAGAGCCTTCCGATCATTCCGCAGGAATGGCAGCATGAAGTGAAAAGTGATACAAAAGCACAGTATCAGATTTTGAAAAAGCTCATGCATGATGACAGGGTAGATGCCGTTGTATGTGCTACCGATGCTGGAAGGGAGGGTGAGCTGATCTTTCGCCTGACCTACAACATGGCAGGGTGCAGAAAACCGATGAAGCGGTTATGGATTCTTCCATGGAGGAAAGTGCTAATCCGTGACGGCTTCCATAATCTTCGCCCAGGCAGCGACCTATGATAACTTGTATCATTCAGCATTATGCAGGCAGGAAGCAGACTGGCTTGTGGGTATCAATGGGACGAAGACTTTTTACAGGATTTTAGAT
>ENA-OQIG01001244-OQIG01001244.1-human-gut-metagenome-genome-assembly--contig:-NODE-1244-length-11583-cov-12.673272_pt1 | contig 11583 bp, 10 predicted proteins | sample MGYA00242576_ERZ504741 | MGnify/ENA primary metagenome ERZ504741 (study PRJEB26092, sample SAMD00036436) | human gut metagenome | host: Homo sapiens | study: EMG produced TPA metagenomics assembly of... | reverse complement strand
GGAAAGAAAAATGAAAAACAGAAATACCAGCTGCTCGGCGGTCTGATTGGAATCTGTGTGGCTGTAGTCTCCCTGTTTTATTTCTTTCACGTAGAAAAATCGGAAGCAGAGAAAAGAATGGTGGAGATTGTAAACTATGTGAAAGTGCAATGTTCCACCTACACCCATTATAATGAATCCTCGGAATCTAAAAGTCTTCTCCGTGCCATTGAAAGTGCCAGACAGATGAGTACAAATATTAAAATAGAAACAGAAAACGGTGGTCAGCTAAGCGAGGACTTTCTGAAAGAAAACCTGCAGACTCTCTGGGTGGATGGTATCATTGTACTGGATGCAGAAGGAAAGACGGACTGTGAATACAGCACGGACGAGTCTCTGGCTAATGAGATTACGGAGTATCTGCAAAAAGACATCATCATGGATTTTGCCGGATATGAAGAAAGAAGCTATTCGGAACGGTTTACCAGGGAAGATGGATCCTTTATTGACATTGCAGCCTGCGCCAGAAAAGATGCACCGGGTATTGTTGCAATCTATTATTATACATCTCCTGAATTTGCCAGAAACTATACACTGACGATACAAGGGCTTTTAAATGGTTATAGTATCCAGAAAGATGGAACGATTATTGTTGCAGACGATGGGATTGTTGTTGCCAGCAATGATGAGAGTCTGTTGGGACAGAATACAGCCGATAACGAAGTTGTTCAGGCAATGAAAAAGCATACAGACAGTCAGCACATTTATCATTTGAGGAAGGAACCGGATGTTATGGAGTCATGCTGAAGCAGAGGGATTATTATATCTATGAGTATCTTCCGGATATGGAAGTGTTCCGTAACCTTCCGTTAAGTGTGATAAGCGTTATTTTTCTTTATTTTCTGATATTTAGTATATTCTGGTTCTGGGCATACAGAACCAATCTGGCGCATCAGAAACAGGAACAGGAAAAAGATGAAAAATATAAAGCAGAACTATTGATTGCGGCAAAAAAGGCAGAAGCCGCCAATGAGGCAAAAACTGAGTTTCTTCAGCGGATGAGCATGATATCCGGACTCCGATCAATGGAATCTGCGGCATGGTTAATATGGCAGACCATTATGCAGATGATATGGAGAAACAGACGGAATACAGGACAAAAATTAAAGAGGCATCCAATCTGTTGCTGGAACTGGCAAATGATGTTCTGGATATGAGTAGGCTGGAGTCGGGAGAAGTCGTTATGGAAGAAATTCCATTCAATCTAAGTAGTATTTTCAAAGAAGTGCTTATTGTGATCAAGCAGATTGCCGCAGAACAGAATATCCGAATTGTATGGGAGAAAAAAGAAATCATACACCGAGAGCTTATCGGAAGTCCGGGGCATGTGAAACGGGTGATGATGAATATCCTGTCGAATGCAGTGAAATATAACAGAGCAAACGGGTATATCTATCTCAGCTGCCGGGAATTCCATCAGAGCAGACAGAAATGCCGACGATGGAATTTGTCTGCAGGGATACCGGAATCGGAATGACTGAGGAATTTCAGAAATATGTTTTTGAGCCTTTTGCACAGGAACATACAGGAAGCCGTACAAAATTTGCCGGAACAGGCTTGGGAATGGCGATTTCAAAGAAGCTGGTTGAGAAAATGGGCGGAACAATTAACCTTGAAAGTGAAAAGGGTGTAGGGACTACATTTGTGATCCGGGTTCCATTTCGGATTAATACAGACAGGAGCGGCAAAGTTGAAATCGAAAAAAAATCAGAAGTTTCTATACGGGGACTGCATATTCTTCTGGCAGAAGATAATGAGTTGAATATGGAAATTTCTGAATTTGTGCTTCGAAATGAAGGTGCTGACGTGACCAAAGCATGGAATGGGCAGGAAGCTGTTGAACGATTCAGAAAAAGCAGAGTTGGTGAATTTAATGTCATTCTTATGGATATTATGATGCCGGTCAAGAATGGATATGAAGCAGCAAGACTGATCCGGTCTTTGGACAGAGAGGATGCAAAAACAATACCGATTATTGCAATGACAGCAAATGCCTTTACAGAGGACAGAATAAGAGCAAAAGAAGCAGGGATGGATGAGCATGTTGCGAAGCCTGTTGATGCAGAATTACTGATAAAAGTAATTCATAACTTGGCAGGTATTTGAACGCAGATAAGCATTCCCCCGCTTTACAATTTAAAGGAAGGTGGAAAATCGTGATTTACATCACAGGAGATACCCACGGGAAGTTTGAGCGGATTGAGCAGTTTTGCGGCAAATTCAAAACAAGCCGTGAGGATATTTTGATTATTCTTGGGGACGCAGGTATTAATTTCTTTGGATGGGTAAAAGACCATGTAAAGAAAGAGTTTCTGGAAACCTTACCAATTACATTTTTTGTGTTCATGGAAATCATGAGCAGAGACCGCAGACAATAGAAAGCTATCGGGAAAAATTATGGCGTGGCGGTGTGGTTTATTATGAAGAGGAGTATCCGGATCTGCTTTTTGCAAAGGATGGAGAAGTTTTTGATTTTAATGGAAAGCAGACTATTGTAACGGGCGGTGCATATAGTGTTGATAGAATGTACCGATTGATTCATGGGTATGGCTGGTGGCCGAATGAACAGCCTTCTGAGGAAATCAAGCAGAACGTGGAACAGAAATTGGATGAACTTAGCTGGAATGTGGATGTAGTGTTAAGCCATACCGTACCGTTAAAATATGAACCGACGGAAGTCTTTTTGGAAGGATTAGACCAGAGCAAGGTGGATAGAACAACAGAGGAATGGTTGGATAAAATTGAGGATAGACTTAATTATCAGAAATGGTACTGCGGTCATTATCACACCGAAAAAAAGGTGGATAAGATAGAAATTATGTTTGAAAATATTAAAAAATTTTTAGAATAGGAAGAAAGAAAAGCTGGATTTTTATTGCTGAAAATGATAAAATGAAATAATGTTTCGGGATGGCATATCTCAGTCGGAAGCCTGGCTTTCGACTTGAATTTCATGGAGGTGCAAAATTATGAAACCTGTGTATTTGTCAATTCTGCAAAAAGAAACCGGCACACGCATCAAGACACTTCTTAAAGAAAAGGGATACACTGTGAAAGATATTCAAGAAGCAATGGGATTTGAATATCCACAGGCCATTTATAAATGGCTCTCAGGAAATTCCCTGCCAACTCTGGATAACTTTGTTATTTTAAGCAGAGTATTAAATACCCGTATAGAAGATATCCTCGTCATTGACGAGGATATTGTTTTTATCTACTATAGAGCAGAAAATCCTATCCGACGAGGTCGGTTGGGGGTTTCGCTCATTTTTTGTGCCCGAACACAAAAAGAAATTTCATTCTAGTTCCGAATTTGACAAAATCAGCGATGGAATCAATCAAAAAGGACGAGCCGAAAAAGAAACAGATTGTTATAATGAAGTCAAAATTAGACAGATACAGTCTGCGTATAGGCAGGATAAAACTCTATGCAGAAGGGAAGAAAAGACTATGAAGAATCGAAAAACGCAGTTTCAAAAGCTTGGAATTGCAGTATTCGTGATTGCAGTCACAGGAATTGCCACGTGTGCCGTCCAATACAATAATCACAAGCAATTCGATTTAACGGTTGGAGAACATTCGATTGGTAAAGAGGAATATCTAAATTGTATGAAATCCGTAGAGTATGATACCAAAATGCAGATTCAACAAGATTACAATGCAATTTATGAAGAAGATTTCTGGGAAAAAGAGTATGATGACAAACACGGTTATGAAATTTTAGCGGAAAATACCGTAGAGCAGCTGAAATATATTCATGCGGTGTATGATCTTGCAAAAGAATGCGGGGATGTATCCGACAGCAGCTATGAAGCTTTGGAGCAGCGTTGGAAGGACGAAAACGCAGAACGAAGCGAAAAAGTTGCAAAAGGCGAAGTAATTTATGGACTCAAGGAATATACATTCCAGCTATATTTGGATTATGAAATCAGTACCTTGAAGGAACAATACTGCAATGATCTCACTCGTGAGGGGATGGAGCTGACAGAAGCCGAGATTTTAGAATGTTATGAAAGTCGAGACTGGATTTTTGGAGGCAGCGAGGAAAATGCGGATCTCGAAACCGCAAGAATTGCAGTCGAAAGGGAAGTGCGTGAACAAAAGTATGATGAAAAGATCGCACAGCTTGAAAATGATTCTCAAGTAAACGGAGATATGGAGCAAGTCAGCCGGTTTACTTTGAAGAATATAGAATAATATGGAAGGAGTAACAACATGAGAAAAAAATGGATGAGTAGTACTCTGGCGCTGGTACTTGCCGGAACAACAGTGGCATCAATGATGCCGGCAGTTCCTGTTAGTGCAAAGGGAGCAGAAGCTGCATCAGGAACAACGTATTATGTTGATTCAAAAAAAGGAAAAGATAGCAACGCAGGAACTTCAGAAAGCGAAGCATTTCAGACATTGGATAAGGTAAATGAGCTTGACCTTAACCCGGGGGATACCATTCTTCTGAAAAAAGGCTCTGTATTTGAAGATCAGGCGCTTAAATTTACAAAAGAAGATAGTGGTACAGCAGAAGCTCCGGTAAAAGTATCTACTTACGGAGAAGGAGACAGACCACAGATTAATACAAACGGTCATGGATTATGGGAGTTAAACTATGGTACTCCGCTGGATAACCAGAATCATAAATGGAAAGGTACTGTATCTTCCAGTATTTTGATTGAAGATGCTGAATACCTTGAAATCGAAGGACTTGAGCTGACAAATGACAGAAACAGTGCAACCGATACCGAAAAAGATAAAGCATATAATGATGCATATGCAATGGATCGAACCGGTGTTGCCGGAGTTGCAAAAGACAATGGAACCGTAGATCATATCGTATTAAATGATCTTTACATTCACAACGTAACAGGTAACGTTTATAACAAACACATGACAAACGGTGGTATCTATTTTATCGTTGCAAAGCCAACAAATGAAGGAGAAACCGGAATCGCAAGATACAATGATGTCCAGATTAGAAACTGTTCCCTGGATACAGTAAATCGTTGGGGAATCGCAGTAGGATACACTTATCAGTGGAGACAGTTCACAACAGGTGCATTATCCGATGCAGTGATGGACAAATATGCGTCCTCTAATGTGGTAATTGAGAACAACTACTTAAATCATGTAGGTGGTGATGCAATCACAACAATGTATCTTGACAGACCGTTGATTCAGTATAATGTATCTGAGAATGGTTCAGAGCAGATTAATACTACTGATTATTCACAGCAGCAGCCAAGACTGGATGCAAATGGTAATGAAATCGGAAAACAGAATGTTGGGGCAGGACGTGTGGCAGCAGGTATCTGGCCATGGAAATGTAAAAATGCGATTTTCCAGTATAATGAATGTTTTACAACATTGAATGCATCAAAAGGAAATGGCGATGGACAGCCATGGGATGCTGACTATGGCGATGGAACAAACTATCAGTACAACTACAGCCATGGAAATACTGCAAGTACAATTATGTTCTGTGGTCCGGAATCTATCAATAATACATTCCGTTATAACATCAGCCAGAATGAAGATATGGGACCTTTAGACCCGGCAGGAAACTCCGGAAACTGTCAGGTTTACAACAACACATTCTATATTAAAGAAGGAATCAATACAATCTGGCACTATACTCATGGTAATGGTGGTCCGGTAGATATTGAAAATAATATCTTCTACTTTGCAGGAAAAACACCGGCTACAGTAAGTAACTGGAACATCAACGGAAATAAAACTTACAGCAATAACTTATACTACAATGTAAGTACTTATCCAAACGATGCAGCTGCTGTAAAAGTAAATGAAGGTACAAAAGTACTTGTTGATGCAGGTTCCGGTCCGGATTCTGTAGCAGCAAATAAAAAAGCAAGAACACATGAAGATCCAAATGCAAAGACCGTATTCGATGGATACAAACTTGCAGAAAACTCTCCGGCAATCAATGCTGGTAAAGTAGTGGTTGATAGAAATGGTTATACAATCGATCACGATTTCTTCGGACATGCAATCACAGCAGTACCGGAAATCGGAGCAGCAGAAAGTGATGCAGTAGCAGCACTTGTACTGAGATCCAATGTGTATACTGTTTCCGGAACAAACGTAAGTGATCTTCCGAAAAACACAACCGTAGCAGATTTCCTTAACAACGTTATCGTAGATGCAGGCGTTAAAGTTACCATTAAAAATGGTGAAAACGTACTTGGCGATTCCGATATCGTAAAAGGCGGAGCCACTATCGTGCTTTCTTATGAAGGAATGGAAGATGTAACTTATACAGTAGTTGCAAGTTCTGATAAAGAACTGAAAGATTGTTATTATGAAGTAAAAGGCACAAACCTGAGTGTTCCTTACACAGAAAACAATCCGGCTACCGTAAAAGAAGTGAAAGCAAATATCACTGTAGCAGATACCGCAACTGTTTCCGTATTAAACGGAGAAACAGAGCTGGAAGATGGCGCTGCAGTAGAAGAGGGAATGACACTTCGCATTACTGCAGAAGACGGAACTAAAAATGACTATACAGTGAAACAGAAAAATACATACAACTGGACATTAGATTATGTTGGAAGACAGCAGGGAAATGTATGGTTTGGACAGATGAAGAGAGGCGACGGCGACTGGGCAAATATGACCACATATGATAGTGATGGATGGCCAAACTGGGCAGTAAACACTTATTATGGTCCAGGTCTTGATGCACCACAGGGTACAGTGACCACAACAAATCCAGCCGTACACGGTCTGCTTTCTACACCGCCAAACTCCGACATTGTAACTGCAATGGCATATCGAGTACCGAAGAGCGGAACCGTTACATTCAACGTAAAAGATGATGAACCATATCTTCGTCAGTCTGGAAATGCAAACGGAACTGTTACCTTAAGTCTCTTTGTAAATGGCACAGAGAAGAAGAGTGTAACGCTTGTAAATAGTAAAGAGAAAGTGGGAGACTGGGAAAAAGCGGAAGAGCTTGAAGTAGCTCAAGGCGATATGATCCGTGTCGTAGCAAAAAATAGCGGAAACCCAAGCAAACCATCTGCGCATATCACACCGATTATTACATATGTAGACAAAGCAGTAGCAGATACCGAAGCACCAAGTGTTCCGGCAGATGTAAAAGCAACAGATGTAACTGAGACAACAGCTAAGCTTACATGGAGCGAAGCAACCGACAATGTAGGTGTAGCAGGATACAACGTATATGTAAATGAAGCAAAAGTAAATGACACACTTGTAACAGGTACTGAATACAGTTTAACAGACCTTACCGCAGCTACAGAGTACAGTGTAACTGTAACAGCAGTGGATGCTGCAGAAAATGAATCTGCAAAATCCGAAGCAGTGGTATTTACAACAGAAGCAGAAAAAGATACCGAAGCACCAACTGCACCAACAGAAGTAAAAGCAACCGAAGTAACTGAAACAACTGCAAAAGTTACATGGAGCGAAGCAACCGATAATGTAGGCGTAGTTGGATATAACGTATACTTAAATGAAACAAAAGTAAATGACACACTTGTAACAGGTACCGAATATGCTTTAACTGAGCTTACAGAGGCAACCGAATACGCAGTGAGAGTAACTGCAGTGGACGCAGCAGAAAATGAGTCTGCAAGATCCGAAGCTGCTACATTTACTACACTGAAAAAAGAGGAACCAAAAGATACCGAAGCACCAAGTGTTCCAACAGCTGTAGCAGCAGCTGACATTACACAGACAACTGCAAAAGTCACATGGGATGCATCTACTGATAATGTAGGCGTAGTAGGATACAATGTATATGTAAACGAAGCAAAAGTAAATGCTTCCCCGGTAACTGTTACAGAGTATGACTTAACCGGACTTACAGAGGCAACCGAATACACAGTAAGAGTAACCGCAGTGGACGCAGCAGAAAATGAATCTGCAAGATCCGAAGCTGTTACATTTACCACATTAGAAGCAGAAGAAGAAACAGATACCGAAGCACCAACTGCACCAGCAGAAGTAAAAGCAACCGAAGTAACCGAAACAACAGCTAAGCTTACATGGAACGAAGCAACCGACAATGTAGGTGTAGCAGGATACAACGTATATGTAAATGAAGCAAAAGTAAATGAGGAGCTTGTAGCAGGTACTGAATTTGCACTGACAGACCTTACAGAAGCAACCGAATATACAGTAAGAGTAAGCGCAGTCGATGCAGCAGGAAATGAATCTGCAAGATCTGAAGCAACTACATTTACTACATTAGAAAGTGAAAAACCGGCTCCGGAAAAACCAGCCGCTCCTACTAATGTAAAAATCTCTGAAATTAAACATACGAAAGCACTTGTTACTTGGGATTCGGTTCTCGCAAGAGCAGCAGTAGAAGGATATAATGTATATCTGGATGGTGAAAAAGTAAATGCGACACCGGTAAAAGAAACAAGATATGAGCTGACCGGTCTTAAAGTAGGTACGAAGTATAATGTTGCTGTAACTGCAGTAAATGAAGAGGGTACTGAGTCTGAGATCACAGAAGAAGTAGAAGAAACATTTATAACCATGGCAGATATGGAAAAACTGAATAACACTGTAGAAGATGCAAAGAAAGCATTGGAAGAGAAAGAAAAATATACAGAAGAATCTCTGAAAAAACTGCAGGAAGTTTATAAACAGTATCAGGACGTATTGAACGGTGAGAATGTAACTCAGGAGCAGGTAGACGAAGCAAATGCAGCAATCGAGAAAGCCTTCAAAGATCTGAAAGTAAAAGAAACAGCGGATGATAAGAAGGATGACAACAAAAAACCAGCAGCAGGTGGTGGAAGTACAGGTAGCGGAAGCACAGGTGGCGGAAGTACAGGTAGCGGAACTACAGGTTCCGGTTCTGCTGGAAAAGGAAGCAGCTCTATCACTTCTCCGAAAACAGGAGATACAATGAACGTAGCAGCATGGGCACTTGCATTTGCAGCGTCTGCAGCGGCAGCAGGAACTGTTGTAGTAAAACGTAAAAAAGAAGACTAAATTTAAAAAGCAATAAAGGAAAATAAAGTAGGCAGGAGTGAAGATGGTTCGCTCCTGCCTGTTTTGTATTAGATATTATTTTGAAACAGTTTTTCGATATTGTGAAGGGGTCTCATTAATTACATTCATAAAGACCTTTGAATAATGTTGCGAGTCTTTAAATCCAACCTGCAGCGCAATTTCTGTCAAAGTTAAATTGGTATTTTGCATTAGTTCAATTGAACAGTTAATGCGATAAATATTAATATAGTTTGAGAGAGTCACACCCATATAGCTTTTAAAAATCTTGCTTAAATAGCGGACCGAAATTTGCAACTGTATTGCGATGTCTTCTTGTAAGATTTTGGTAGTATAATGATCGTGAATATAATTCAGTGCATAAGCGACATAGCTGTTTTGTAGCTGTGGTTCTTTGTACTCATGCACCGGTTCGGTATGATCGAGAATGTAAAGCATCAAATTCATCAGTGCAACATTTACGTTTGCTGCGGTAAACAGACTCTCAGAAGCAGTATACAGATCAATCAATTTTTGAAGCTGCTCGTCAATCGTCGCATCCGAACGCAGTCGATAATAAAAATGGGAAGAGAATAACACCGCATGAAGCAATGTGATCGGAAAAATCCCATCATTATCAAGGATAATCGTTGAAAATAGATCCGGATCAAAATGAATATGCTGGAATTCACAGTCTGAGGTATCGTTCAGATAAAAGGAATGTACCACATCAGGAAGGATCATGACAAAGTCCCCTTCTGTGAAGTGGAGTGTTTCGGACTGAATATCCATATAACATTCGCCGGAAAGAATTCGATAAATTTCAATATTCGTATGTAAGTGACGAATAAAGTTGTAACCGGCTTTGCGATATTCGATAACGGCTCCAGACAAAATAGAATCAGATAATGTAATTTTCGCGGAGACGTTTGAAGTTTGATGAATCAGTGTGTTATTGGAGTGAGCTGAGGGAATTGATATTGTCTGTACAGCGTTTTTCTTTTTCATGTGTAAAAGCCTCCAAATATAAGTAAAATTAACAAACACTAAGTATCATTATAACAGAAAAGTAGAGAAAGTATACTAAAAAAGCTAAAAAAATCGTTCTTAAATGCAGAAAAATAGCCTAACGAAGCTGCAAAGCGTAATTTGCCTTGCACTTGTTAGGATTTTTTTACTTTGAGTGCAGTTTACGATATTGTCTGGGTGACATGCCAACCTTCTTCTGGAAGTTCTGTGAGAAATAAGATTGAGATGAAAAGCCGACACTGGAAGCAACCTGCGTTACCGACAAATTCGAAGAAGTCAACAGTTCTTTGCTCGCTTCAAGTCTTCGGTTGGTTAAATAGTTAATCGGAGATTGTCCGATACATTCTGTAAATGAGTGTGCCAGATAAAATTTATTGATATGTGTAATTTCTGCTAAAGAATCTAACGTAATATTCTGGGAATAGTTGATATCAATATAACGTTTAGCAAGCGCGCATTCCTTGGAAAGCCGGAAAGAAGAGTCTGAGATTACAGACAAGTTTTGCTTTCGCGCAATATAGACTAAAAGCACTTGAAGTAATCCATGACAGACCTTTTCAAATCCAGATTTTTTATCCTGGAACTCCCGCATCATGAGTTGTGCGAAGTTAATAAACTGATTTTTGTCGGAACCATAGCTATAGAAGCTATAGCCTTGAGTACCATCTTGGTCCGGGTCATTAAATGAGAAGGCAAGACCTTCGAGACGGTTGTTCTTTTGTCCCAACAAAAACCAGATGACACGATAGAGATCGACTTAGACTTAGATGAGCTGGATGCAACCAGTGCAGAGACGAAAGCGACCTATCAGGAAATCAAAGATTATGTGCTGAAAGAATTTGGCTTGAAGGTTTCAAATTTATATATTTCTCAAATCAAAAGGAAATGTGGAATCGAAGTAGGAGAGAACTATAATCTGCCAAAGACAGAAAATCCAAAAGTGCCACAGTGTCCGAAAGAGAAAGAAGATGCTATCAAGGCTGCCCCGAAATATTTTGCGATGATCTAAGGACATTGCTGATTTCAAGGAGGAATAACACATGAAAAGCACATTTGAAAAGATGGGTGGAACCTACACACTGGAAGCAGACGGAATTTACTATCCGAATCTTGTCAGTACAGATGAAGAACCGCATTATGGAAAATATGGAATGCTGCGGAAAACGTATCTGAAAGAGCATCGTCCGGCAATGTATTCTCTGTATATGTTGGAAGACAGATTGACAAAACATCTGAATGCTGTGGATGATGAAGCACAGGAGAGGATGGGTATTCTGGTGCGTCAGATGATGGAGAAGCAAGGCGTTACGGAAGAATTGAAAGCTCGTGATCAGATGGTGTGGGTTGGAGTTGTAAATAATATCCGAAATGTAGCAGAAGAGATTGTGTTAAAAGAATTGGTCTATATTTAGTGTCTGCTGAGCAAACTGAAAACACTTGATTTTACTGACTTTTGCCCCATTTTCTGGTATAATGATTGCAAGGATTTTGACAAAAACAAATCGTTTTTCTTGCAGTTTTCTTACAGATTTTAAG
>ENA-OQIG01001243-OQIG01001243.1-human-gut-metagenome-genome-assembly--contig:-NODE-1243-length-11587-cov-4.072688_pt1 | contig 11587 bp, 14 predicted proteins | sample MGYA00242576_ERZ504741 | MGnify/ENA primary metagenome ERZ504741 (study PRJEB26092, sample SAMD00036436) | human gut metagenome | host: Homo sapiens | study: EMG produced TPA metagenomics assembly of... | reverse complement strand
CTCCCTTTCTTGATTTTTATAGGTTTATAAATAAGAATGTGCCTTGGCACATTCTCGCGCCGAGCGCGGTCGTTTGCGACAAACTTCCTCATCGCGCGAGTGCGCATCGTTGGCAGGTCTGCCTTTTGTGTACTAGGGAGTTCCAACGGAATTTCCTAGTACATAAAAATAAAGCGCCATGGTTTCTATCTTCTAAGACCTAACGATAGAAACTCTGACGCTTATTTTTTTCTACCCGGTGGCAGAAAAAAGTCATGATTTATTATATAACATAAAACAAGAAAATTGTCCAGAATTTTTACTCTACATTATTTTACTGATGTTTTAATGAAATAAATATTATAAATATACCTGCTATACTGGCAATGATCTCTGTAACCGGAAATGTCCACCACACTGCATTTAAACTTATAAAATGAAATAACCACGCCAGCGGAACAAGAAGAATGATCTGGCGTAACACAATGATAAAAAGACTTAACTTTATATGTTCGATCCCCTGTAGATAGGATGTTATAACGATGGTAAGTCCTGCAAAAACAAAACTGACAGAAATGACTGGAAATGCATAGTTACCAATTGCCACGATCGCAGACTCTGTAGAAAATATCTGTACAAGTTTCTCAGGAAACAGAAAAAATATCCCTGTTGCCACTGCCATAATACCCACGGAAAACATCATGGAGTACTTCAGAATTTCCCTGTTTCTCTGAAAATCGCCTGCTCCATAATGATAACTGAATAATGGCAGTAATACCTGTTGGAAGCCAAGGAGCAAAATAAAAAAGAATGACTGTATTTTATAATATATCCCTAATACAGTTACAGCATCCTCTGTGAAAAATTGGTATATTCTCTACATCCATAGCAAAAAACCTCCTGAATTTTCTTCAGAAGGTATTTTAAACCGTGTAGTAACTCCACTGTCAACAGGATTTATTGGGAAACCAGGTGTATTTTTATCTCACAGTAGTAGTGATAAATATATTTGAACAGCTGAAATCCTACTTCTCTGCAAAAACAGCATCTGTTCTGTAATGCTTTTCCTTCAGCCAATGGATCAGTGGTGAAAAATTCGGCTTTTTCATTTTTTATAGGTATTGTGCAGACTGCATAATTTCCGCCAGGAAGTGTATATAAATGTTCTGGCTTTATAGCGCTGTAATCACCATCTGGCAGCTTTATATATTCTCGATATTTTCTAAGTTCATTTCCTAAAAATCTCTCCGTATCCAGAAAATATCCATATTTTCTGCGGACAAGATTTGTTGTCTGGAATTCCTAGATTAAAACATCTTGAAGATTTGCATGATAAGACGACTCTTTCCGTTTCTGGTTTCCTACAATAACTGTTTCCGGCCCAAAATGCTTTATATGTACTTTGCAGTCAGACATTTGTGTTTTAATGCGTTCATTTTCCTCATAATACCAGCTGATATCATCTGCTACCTGTTTGTAATACTGACTGAGCCTTAAGGCTTCACTCTGATATTCCATAAGCAGCTTCACTACTTTTTCATTATCTCTGGAGGATATGATCTCTTTTACCTTTTCCAGTGGTATCTTTAAATTCCGGCAGGTAGCAATAATATCTAACTGGTACATATTCCACCTGGAATAATAATGGTAATGATTTTTCGGATTTATATAATCCGGTGTTACCAGCCCGATCTTTGTATAAAAATGTAAGGTATCCTTTGATATTCCTGTAATTCTGCTGACATCGCCAATCTGATAATATTCTTCTTTCATCTTTCTGTCTTTACCCTTAAGATTTTTTCCCGTCTATTGCCGATATACGCTCCATCCTGACAAATGTGATCTGATTTGTCAGACTTAAACTGTAATTTCAATCTGATTGCCTTCGATTGCAACAATGCAGCTTTCATAGTAACCATCTCCCGTGGTCCGCGGCCCACTGACTATCTCATACCCATCAGATTTTAACTGAGCAGTCAAGCATCTACCTTTTCCTTACTTCCCACACTGAAAGCAATATGCGCATATCCGGTGCGTACCAGATCTTTCGGCAGATCCGTCATTTCCGGTTTATTCATGATCTCAAGTCTTGCGCCATCATCAAATGAAAGAAAATAAGAGCGAAAATTGGTTCTCGGATTGTGATACCCATCATTTGACTGTGCACCCAGATATTTCATAAAGAATTTCCTGGCTCCTTCCAGGTCATTTGCATAAAGTGCAATGTGTTCGATCTTCATAACTGCCTCCATGACTTCTTACAATATTTTACTGACATCTTTCCAAATATTCCCTCAACATCTGTTTCACATATGTCTGTATTTCATCTATGATCTTTTCACAGCTTCCCTTTTTCATGCCTGCCGCAATTCCAACTGCCAGAAGTTCTTTTCTTCCCGGATCTCTTCCATTTCCATCAACCGTAGTTGTATGTTCTCCATAATAGGTATTGCTGTAGGTAAGATCATACGCAGGACTTAAATGCCATTTATCTTCCTTGTCATCATATAAATATGTGAAATTCTTTGAATGATCGTCCCGGTTATGGGCAAATACATTAAAACACATCCTACGAAACATATTTTCCATATCTTCTGCGTTATCTCTTGTCAGTATTTTTGTCAGCTTCATCAAACTATGATAATCCAGACTTGGCTGTTCAAAATCTAACTCTAAAAGTGCCGCCGCTGTCAGCATATGGAGCCTTTTTCCATCTGGTCTTCGGTCAAATCTTTTTGTTCCAAAATATCCTTTGCACTTGTCAGAAGGAAATAATCTTGTTTCACTCATAACAATACCACATTGTCTGGCACAGCAGGAATAATCATACTCCATTTTTCCTGTATCTTTCCCATCTACGTGGGCAGGAAATTTTATGATCCATTCTTCCCCATTGATCGTAGTCATGATCTTTGGTCTTGTTCCGCCACTGGTGCCACCCAGACGGTACAGTTCATCCAACTTATCTGAATATTCTGTATTCAATATTTTCTGACATTCTTCTGCCAGTTCATCTAAATCCAAATTCCCTGTCTGCTCAGAAAAACTCTTTTCAGGATAATAAGTCAGCGCTCCCATTCCTGACTTTCCAACGATTGCCAATCGATCTAAAACTGTCAGTTCGTCTGGAGCCTGCTTATGTGCCCGGATCAACCGGTCTAACAACAATCTTCCCCAATTATCCGGAAGACTGTCTGCAAACACTCCAAAAAGACCTGAAAAATAATCTTTTGTTGGTAAAAATACCTGTTTTTTCAGTGGAAGTGAAAAAGGACTGATAGAAAAACCATTTTCCAGCCATTTTTCATCATACTGAAAAGCCGCTTTATGATCCGCTGTCAGCGCTAGAATTCCCACACGCTTTTCCTCATAGTATACCTGGAGCACATTATCTTCTTTCATTTATAACCTCCTGGATATCTCTGTACGGTACCTGCGTAAAAATATTTCTCAGTTCATCTGCTATATCCAAAGCCATAGCAATCTTCGTCAAAGATATCAATGAGATCTGTCCTGTCGCTTCAAATCTCTTGATCGAACCATAGCTTACACCGCTTAAAGATGCTAATTTCTCCTGGGAGATCAAGCGGCGTTTCCTGATATTACGCACTCTCTGCGCAAGTTTCTGATCCAGTTCTTCTGCTGTTTCCCATATAAGCTGTTCCATAGACACCCCATTTATCTTTCTGCTAATATTTTATCCAAAATATTAGTTTTATATTAAAAACAGATAATATTTTATCTATTTCATTTTATCACTTATTTTTGTTGCATACAATATATTTTTCACCTAATTACTGATAAGCAACAAAAAAGACAACTGCGTTGCTAAAAACGTCAGTTGTCCTTTTATGATCTTGTTCAAATATTAATGCGAAATTTTACTGTATATCCAGATATTCTTTCCTTACTGGCGGCGGATATGCCTGGTCGATAGCTTTATAATCTTCTTCTGTCAGCTGGATCTGATCTGCCTGTGCATTAAGAAGTGTATGCTCCGCACGGCCGCTTCTTGGAATGGCAATGGTATGTCCGTCCCGGATATTCCAGGCAAGCATGACCTGCTCTACGGTGGCATTATACTTTTTAGCGATCTCTTTTAAAACCGGGTTGTTTAAGATGCCCTCTCTTAAAGTCCCAGCCTGTGCCAGAGGACAATAGGACATCAAGGCACATCATGCTCTCTCATCCACGGCAGAAGGCTGTATTCAATGCCTCTGGAGCCTGTATGATAAAGAACCTGGTTTACCAGGCAGTTTCTGCCTTCCGGGATCTGCCACAGTTCTTCCATATCATCAATATCAAAGTTGGAAACGCCCCATTCTTTGATCTTTCCTGCTTTTTTCACACGATCCAGCTCTGCTACGGTTTCTTCCAGAGGATAGTTTCCTCTCCAGTGATACAGATAAAGATCCAGGTATTCCACGCCCATCCGCTTCATGGAATTATCTAGCGCCTGTTCCAGTCGGTGTTTCCCCGCATTGTTTGGCAGAACTTTAGATACCAGAAAAAGATCATCCCGTTTTTTATCAGAAATGACCTCTTTTATAAGACTTTCCGCTTTTCCATTTCCATACATTTCTGCAGTATCGATCAGCGTCATACCAGCAGAAATGCCAGTGCGCAGACTTTCCATTTCCCGCGCTCTTGCTGCTTTATTTTCCCCAAGGAACCAGGTTCCAAGCCCTAAGGCCGGAACCTGCACTCCGTTTCTTAATGTAACTGTATGTTTCATATTAGATCAGACCTGCTTTTTCCATTTCTTTTTTCATCTTATCATAAGACGCACCTTCTGGTGTTGGAAGATTTGGTAAATATGGTTTTCCAGCTGCCTGTCCACGCATGATAGCCATATCCTTTGCAGCTACCGGGAAGCTTGCACCATCCATTGCCAGACGAACTGGATTTAACTTATACTGGGCTGCCAGGGAACCTTTCAGATCTCCGGCCACGTATTTATTGTAAATATCTACGATCAGCTCCGGCATAAAGTTTCCGGCTGTACACACACCACCTACAGCTCCAATACATAAGCTGGCATATAACAGTGTGTCCTTTCCGCCAAATACCTTAAAACCTACATCTGCATTTCTGCGGATAAATTCCTCTGTCTGGGTAATGTCACCGGAGGTATCTTTCATACCTACGATATTTTTCACCTCATGGGCCAGTTTTTCTACCAGATCTGCACTTAAGGTATAACCAACTCTTCCAGGATTATTATACAACAGAACCGGAATTTCCGGAACTGCCTCTGCAATTGTTTTAAAATGCAGGAACAATTCGTTAAAATTGGGTTTTAAGAACATAGGTTGTAAAATGGAGATGCCTGCTGCACCGTTTGCTACTGCCATTTTTGCAAGGCGGACGCATTTTTTCGTATTGATCGCGCCGATTCCAAAGTAAACAGGAACTCTTCCCGCTGCCTGGTCTACCATGATCTTAAATCCACGTTCCATTTCCTCTTCTTCGATCTGGTAGAACTCACCGTTGGAGCCAAAAGCAAGGATACCGTGAAGGCCGCCATTAATCACATAGTCTACCTGTGCCCGCATAGCTGCTTCATTGATTTTTTCCTCTTCGTCAATAACTGTAATAATAGGAACGATAACGCCCTTGATAAAATCTGTATTCATAACATTTCCCTCTTAGATCAATAAAGAATTATTTTTCTTTTACAATAGAAACACCGGTCATTCTCTCATAGTAACGGATAATGTCATCATGGTCGCAGCTGCCTTCGTCATGGTTCTTTAATTCCTGCATTACTTCCATCATATGTGCGGTCATTGGTACTGGCATATTGATAGCGTGGGAAGCATTTAATGCATTGTTTAAATCCTTGATGTGCAGGTCAATTCTGAATCCAGGCTTGTAATTTCCAGCTAACATCATAGGCACCTTTGCGTCCATAACAGTAGAACCAGCAAGGCCGCCACGGATGGCCTGATATACCAGTTCTGGATCGGTTCCCATTTTCTTTGCAAAGGTCATTGCCTCTGCACAGATACCGATATTGGCTGCAACGACCATCTGGTTAGCCAGTTTTGCTACGTTTCCGGAGCCGATCTCACCTACATATACAACAGAACTTCCCATTGCCTTTAATAAGTCAGTGTACTTGTCAAATACCTCTTTCTTACCACCACACATGATAGATAAGGTTCCATCAATTGCCTTTGGCTCTCCGCCGGAAACCGGGCAGTCTAACATTTCCATGCCAGTTCTTTCTTTTAACTCAGCTGCAATCTTCTTGGACTCTACTGGATCGATGGAAGACATGTCGATGACTACGGTATCTTTATCTGCTCCCTCTGCAACACCATTTTCACCTAATAAAGCAGCTCTTACATTTGGAGAGTTTGGCACCATGGTAATGACTACATCTACGCCCTTTGCAACTTCTGCGTTATTTGCACCTGCTGTAGCACCTGCTGCTACCAGCTCTTCTACTGCTTCTTTGTGGAAGTCATTCACACAAACCTGATAACCTGCCTTTAAAAGGTTCTTTGCCATTGGCTTTCCCATAATTCCTAAACCAATAAATCCTACTTTCATTTTTTATTCTCTCCCGTTATTAAACTTGAATTTTTCGAATTTACTTACCAGTTTTTCGGATAATAGATCTCTCTGCTCTCCATAAGCCCATCTTTTTCCAGCTTCGCAATATCCAGACGCTGTGGATTACCAGGAAGATCTGGTTGGCAGTAGAAGCGGCCGTTCTTTTCCTCAGGCTGGAACAGGGTATAAGCACCTACCGGGCGGCTGATCGGCTCATGGTATTCGATCCACTCATCTTCGTTGTATAAACAACCAAAAATGGCATTCAGATAAATTCTTCCGCCGGATGTGAATTTAACTCCTTTTTCACGGGCCAGATCACGGATCCTGATAAGATCATCCATTCTGGTCATTCTGCCTACAGACGGCTGAACGTGATCTACGCCTTTTTCAATATAAGTTTCATATTCATAATAGATCCTCATGGACTCTCCAAAAGCGATTGGAATTTTCACTCCCATTTCTTTTAACCTGCGGATCCCGTTCATGTTATGGGAATGGATCGGTTCCTCCAGCCATGCCAGGTGATATGGTTCACACAGCTTCGCAAACTTGTATGCACTGTCCACATCCCATCTCTGGTTGCAGTCAACTGCTACACCGATTTTGTCTCCCACTGCCTTACGGACCTTTTCGATTCTGCGAAGATCCCGCTCCATATCGGTACCGTCATTACTTCCCACTTTAAATTTAACAGTGGTGTAGCCTTCCTCCACATACCGGACCATGTCTTCTACCAGCTCATCATCCTCCATAAGAAGGGAACCGCCGCCTTTATAAGCCTGGGCCCAGTCTTTTGTAGCTCCCATAAATCTGTGAAGAGGCTTATTGGCTCTCTGAGCCAGGATATCCAGCATCATCAGGTCTAACTGTCCCACTTCCACAGCCTTCTCGCTTTGAAATCCTGCGTTTCTTATCTTCCAGTAAAGACTGTTTCTCCACTCATTGTAGCTATGCTCTTCTCCGTTTAAGATCATAGGAAGAATGTCCGTAATAAATCCAGGACCTACTGACAGATGAGCGCATGCTCCTTCCTGGTCATACAGTTCAATGCAGCCCTGTTCCGGTGCGAACTTTCCCATTCCTCCGGTTCCGTCTTTAAAAGGCTTTGGTAGGGGAATTTTATGGAAATGATAGTATACGGCTTTTGTAAATTTTATTTTATCCTCAAAAGAAAAAGTAAACATCTTCATTGCCTCCGTTTATCTTTTTTATTTTTATAGATCTTATAATCCTGTGGAAGACAGCTCATTTGCTACACCGTCTTCTACGATCTTTGCACAGGACATGGAATCACTTTCCCCATAGCTTGAAAGCTGAAGAGCATTAAAGAAAGTACCATCTGCGCCTGTAAAGGAGTTTCTTTCAAAGGTTGGATCCATCTGGAAACTGCTCCATTCCATTACCTTTGCATTTGCCTCTGCTACCTGGCTTCCGCTCAGATCCAGCATAGAAAGTCCAGCCTTGTTAGCAGGAACACCACGGGTATCTCCCAGTGTCTTTACACCATCTTCTTCGGCTACCAGGAACTGGATCAAAGCAGCTGCCTCTGCCGGATGCTCTGTGGTTGCGCTGATACCAAATGCCTGGTTTACCTTGATAAAGCCGCCGTGGTAATCACCCATCTTAATGTAATCACCGATCACAAACTCGCCGTCTTTTACTGCTTCTGCATGTTTTACAATGGAAGTATCATAAAGGAAAATGCCTGCATAATGTCCATCGATCCAGTTTGCGTTTGTATCGATCAGGTCAGCGCCGTCTCCTGCTACCTTCTGTAAAGTAGGAATTACGTGGTTGTCCTCCAGATTCTTAAGAAAATCAAATCCTTCTGCGATTTCTTCCTGGCTGTACTGCAAAGCGCCATCCTTTACCCAGTCTTTGCCATATTTACACTGCAGGTAATAAACCATAAGAAAAGCACGATCCAGTTCCTTTGTAACCAGCGGATAGTAGGAGTCATCATATGCCTCAAATGCTTTTCCTGCTGCTAACAGTTCATCTAATGTAGTAGGGATCTCCACACCGATCTTATCAAAAGTGGTCTTGTTCCAGCAGAACACTCTTCCTGTATTGCTGATGGGGATGGCGTTCAGCTTGCCGTTGATGGTAAATACGGATTTATCCCCCTCTGTATAATTGTCCAGATCCAGGATATTGGATACCTTGTTCAGATCATAGAAGTTGTCCCCTTTTGGTGAGTAGGTGGACACCCAGCTCCAGTCTAACTGCATCACATCTGCTGCATTGCCTGATTTGATGCCCAATGCGATCTTTTCCTCATGGCCGTTAAATGCCTCGTATTCAGCTGCTACCTTAATATTTGGGTATTTCTCCTGGAATTTATCGATTGCTGCCAGCGTAGCCTGATTTCTGGAATCTCCGCCCCACCAGTCAGTCTCAGTGTAATAGGAGTCTGAGTATCAACCTCAAGTCCTTCCGGTGCTGCAGGTTCTTCCGTTCCCTGTGTCGCGTCACTGGCCTGCGCATTCTGTTCCCCTGTGGACTCCTGCGGTTTAGATGTAGGCATGCAGCCCACTGTGCTGACAGCCATTGCTCCTGCCAGAAGTAATGCCCCTAATTTTTTTACATTTTTCTTCATTTTTGTTTTCTCCCTTCTGCATCAATGATGATTAAAATACACTCCATAAGCATTTTCATAAAAAATCTGTTCTTTTTCCTGATCTGTGAACACGGTCGAGTCAGCTATATAGCCAACATAATGACCATATACATCCTCTTTCAGTGCCGATGGAAAATCTGTGCCAAACATCAGCTTTTCTGCTCCAACCATCTCCTTAGCCAACTGGATAAACTCAATGGCCTTGGGATATGGATACTCATCCGGCCTGCAGTTATGGACCACACTTGACAGATCAAACCAGAGATTTGGCAGCTGTAACTGTTCTAAGGCCCAGCGCAGCCTGTCTTTATCCTTGTTTGATGGAGCCAGCAGATGGCAGGCCACAAATTTCATCTCCGGGTATCTTTTAACCAGATTGCAAAGTTCCGGAACCTGCCAGCTGTCACTTCCACATTTTCCAATATCAATGACAAATACATGACCATGATCACAGGCATAGGAACAGGCTTCATCCATCACAGGACCATCCAGTTTCAGTTCAGGATGGATAGCCATCAGGCCGGAGCCTGTGCTTACCTCAAATTTTTCTATCTTAAACCCCAGTTCTTCAAACAGGTACCTTCGTATACCATCTTTATCTCTGGAAAATGGATCATAGGCACCGGCTCCAGCAAACCGGTCCGGGTACTTTTTAACTGCCAGATGGGTGTAGAAATTCTGATATCCATAGAAATTGCCCTGGAGCAGAACTGCCTTTTCTACCCCATTTTTATCCATTACCTGTATAAGATGTTCCGGCGTCACCTGATCCCCGCCAAACTCCTTCGGTATCATCCTTACGGTCTGACCATTGGCATAGACAGCCATTCCGTTTCCTATGCTGCGCAGCTCTCCACCTGCGCCCGTTCCGGCAATATACTGGACCAGATGAGCATGACTGTCAATGATCCTGCCCTTTCTCATCCCTTTACACCTCCTGCTGCAATTCCTTCTACAAAGGAATCCTGTGCTGTAAAGAATACGATCAGTGAAGGAACAATAGCGATCAGTGACATGGCTAATACTCTGTTCCATTCAAATCCTACGTCTGCGTCCATGGACATACGAAGGAAAATGGATACCGGATATTTAGCTACTGTATTAACATAAATAAGTGGTCCCATAAAATCATTGGATGCCCACATAAACTGGAACAATGCACAGGAAACAATGGAAGGTTTCAGCATTGGAACGATCACGTACCAGAGTCTCTGCATAATTCCGCATCCATCGATCTCAGCTGCTTCCTCCAGTTCTTTTGGTATTCCACGAAGGAACTGGATCAACATGTATACAAAGTAGGTATCTCCTGCCAACAGGGAAGGAATAATAATAGGAAGATAAGAGTCTAACCATCCTACCTGGTCAAAGAGTATGTACTGAGGTACGTTTAATACTACCTGAGGCAGAAACAGTGTGGACAGCAATACTGCAAAAGAAAAACGTTTGCCAATAAAGTTAAACCGTGCAAATCCATAAGCAGTCAGTGTAGCGGAAGCTACGGTAAAAAGTACTTTTGGAATTACAACTTATAAGTGTTCACCATGAAATGAAGGAGTGTCATTCCCTGGTATCCTTCAAAGCCTTTTTTGTAACCACTTAAGGTTGGGAATCTTGGTATACAGCTTACGCTGGAAAATATCTGTTCATTGGTCATAAAAGAAGCTCCGATCATCCAGACCAGGGGGTAAACCATGACAACTCCCACTGCCAGAAGGATGACATATCTCCAGACCATATTTACTTTATTACGTGTTTCACGAGACATTCGATCTACCTCCCATCCTCGTCAGAATAATATACCCAGTACTTCTGGCTGAAGAACGCTACACCTGTCAGTGTCATGATGATCAGGAACAGAAGCCAGGCAATGGCACTTGCCATACCCATTTCATAACTCTTAAAGGCATTGTTATATACCAGAAGAGATACCAATGTAGTGGAACGAAGAGGTCCTCCCTGAGTTACGATAAACGGACCATTGAATTCCTGGAACTTGTTGCACAGCTGGGTAACGAAATTATAGAAAATAACCGGTGTGATAAGTGGAATGGTTACACTGAAAAACTGTCTCCATTTTCCTGCTCCGTCAATGGATGCTGCCTCATACAGATCCTTTGACACTCCCTTTAAGGCTGCAAGGAAGATCACCATCGGGGAACCAAACTGCCAGATCTTTAAAAATACAATGACCCAGAAAGCTCCGCCTGGATCACCCAGCCAGTTAAAGGCTGGATACCAAACCTGGATGCGATCATGTTTACAAGTCCCTCTGTCTTAAACAAAAATCTCCACAATACCGCAATGGAAACGGATCCACCCAGAATAGAAGGGATGTAATAAGCAGTTCTGAAAAAGTTCACGCCCTTGATCTTAAAATTCAGGATATAAGCGATAAACAAAGCAAAGATCAATTCCAGTGGA
>ENA-OQIG01001242-OQIG01001242.1-human-gut-metagenome-genome-assembly--contig:-NODE-1242-length-11595-cov-1.646756_pt1 | contig 11595 bp, 14 predicted proteins | sample MGYA00242576_ERZ504741 | MGnify/ENA primary metagenome ERZ504741 (study PRJEB26092, sample SAMD00036436) | human gut metagenome | host: Homo sapiens | study: EMG produced TPA metagenomics assembly of... | reverse complement strand
CATTCGAAGCCGGGCGCACGGTTTCGTGCGTTTTTAAAACAACATGACAGAAAGGAAGTCCTAAGTTATGTCATATCAGGCATTATACAGAAAGTGGAGACCAGACAACTTTGAAGATGTCAAAGGTCAGGAACATATTGTTACAACTTTAAAGAATCAGATTAATGCCGACAGAATAGGACACGCTTACCTGTTTTGTGGAACAAGAGGTACTGGTAAGACGAGTGTGGCAAAGATATTTGCAAAGGCAGTTAACTGTGAACACCCGGTAAATGGGAGCCATGTGGGGAGTGTCCTACATGCAGGGCAATAGCTTCTGGTACTTCCATGAATGTTATAGAGATAGATGCGGCATCAAACAATGGTGTCGATAATATAAGGGAAATCAGGGATGAAGTGCAGTATTCCCCAACAGAAGGAAAGTATAAAGTATATATAATCGATGAGGTTCATATGCTTTCCATAGGAGCGTTTAATGCACTTCTTAAAACACTTGAGGAACCACCGGCTTATGTTATATTTATACTTGCTACGACAGAGGTGGCAAAGATACCTATAACTATTATGTCAAGATGCCAGCGATATGATTTCCATAGAATATCTATAGAAACGATAGCTGACAGGCTGTCAGAGCTGATGAAGGCAGAGAGAATATAGTGTTGAAGATAAGGCTGTCAGGTATGTGGCTAAAGCAGCGGATGCTCTATGCGAGATGCACTAAGCCTTCTTGACCAGTGCATAGCGTTTCATCTTGGGGAAGAGCTTAAGTATGATGATGTGCTTGATGTACTTGGAGCAGTCGATACAGCTATATTCAGTAATATGTATAAGACGATAAGAGAAAATGATGTGGCACGCTGTATGAGCCTTATGGAAGATATTATCATGCAGGGACGTGATTTATCACAGTTTGTCACAGATTTTATATGGTATCTGAGGAATCTTTTACTTATAAAGACTACTAAAGATACTGATAAGATAGAGGATGTAATCGAGGTATCTAAGGATAACATAGCTGATATGATAGAAGCTGCTAAAGAAGCTGATGCAGATACACTCATGAGACATATAAGAGTGTTATCAGAGCTATCCAACGATATGAAGACATCAACACAGAAGAGAGTAAAGGCAGAGGTTACATTTATAAAGCTGATGAGACCAGCCATGGAGAATCCGGCTGATATGACGGAGCTTGCAGGACGTATCAACACACTTGAGACACAGCTTGGTGATGCCATGCATGTTATAGATAAGCTTAAGTCAGGGGAACTTATTCCTGCTGGTATGCTTAATGCCATAAGACAGGGCGCGGCTATAATGCCGGGTGGAGTGAATGGCAGCGACATGACAGGAGCTGGTGCTGACGGATTTGTGGCAGCCGGAGTTAATAATAACGATAACAAGCCAGTTATTAAAAGAAACTATGATGCAGTGACTGATGATATAAAGCAGATAGCATCACAGTGGAATGTCATAATCTCATCCATAGATGATGCACTTCTTATGAACTTCTTAAAACAGGCATATGTTACTGTAACAGAGGATGGCAATAGTCTTGAGATTATGATAAAATCACTTAGTGGTTACAATGCCATAAGCAGGGAAGAAACAGTTACCATGTTAGAGGAGCTTATAGAAGAAAGGACAGGGGTATCTGTCAGAATCGTAGTAACCAAGATGGATGAAGATGAAGATTTTAACAAGCGTTATATAGCACTTGAGGAGCTTGTTGGGATGAATATAGAAATAGATGATAAGGAGGAATTTATATAATGGCTAAAAGAGGTGGATTTCCAGGAGGAATGCCTGGCAATATGAACAATCTTATGAAGCAGGCACAGAGAATGCAAAGACAGATGGAGGAGCAGCAGGCTGCCCTTGAAACAAAGGAATTCACAGCAACAGCAGGCGGTGGAGTTGTCGAAGTAACTGTAACAGGCAAGAGAGAAGTTACTAAGGTTAAGATCGATCCTGAGGCAGTTGATCCAGATGATGTAGAAATGTTAGAGGATTTAATAGTTGCTGCAACTAACGAAGCACTTCGTAAGTGCGAGGAAGAGTCACAGGCATCTATGTCTAAGATTACAGGCAGTCTTTCAGGACTTGGCGGAGGCCTTTTCTAATGGACATATACAGCGGTCATATTAATAAATTAATAGAACAGTTGTCAAGATTACCAGGGGTTGGGGCTAAGAGCGCCCAACGCCTGGCATTTCACATTATAAACATGCCTAAGGAGGATGTGCAGTCAATAGCGGATGCTATGGTAAGTGCAAAGGAGAATGTACACTACTGTAAGGAATGTTTTACACTTACTGATGATGAGTTATGCCCTATATGTAAGGATCCTAAGAGAAATCATAAGCAGATTATGGTTGTTGAGCATACAAGGGATATGGCAGCATATGAAAAGACAGGTAAGTATGAGGGTGTATATCATGTCCTTCATGGTGCGATAAGTCCTATGCTTGGAATAGGACCATCAGATATCAAGCTTGCAGAACTCATGAAAAGACTTCAGAAGGATGTTGATGAGGTTATCATAGCAACGAATTCCACCTGGAGGGTGAGACAACAGCTATGTATATAAGCAAGATGATAAAACAGGCAGGAATCAGGGTTACGCGAATAGCAAGTGGTGTGCCGGTAGGCGGAGACCTTGAATATATAGATGAGGTTACACTTCTTAGGGCATTGGATGGAAGAACTGAGTTATAGTGTGGCTTTGAATCTGGCTGGTGCAGCCGGATTGCAGCATTGCTTTACAATCCACAGAATCATATCATGTATAGAAAGCAGAATTGTTATAAAGAATATAGAATCATCAAAACAGATACTTAAAGAATGAGGTGTGTTATGGCAGGAAGTATGATAGGAGAGATAATCACAGATCATAGGGAAAGAATGCTTAATCTTAAGAAGTATTATCCATTTTTCAGGCTCATGGACGCTTCATTTGACCAGTATAAGGATGGAAAGTACTGTGCACTTGATATGGGTTATATTCTTATGGCTGTTCTGCGTTTTTTATTGAGGAGAATAACTTTAAGGAAAAGGATATTACATATAATGAATATCTTGATTTCTTTAAGCTGCTTGTTAAAAGAGATTTTGGTCTTGAACTTTCGGAAGAAGAATGCAGGGAAGCGGCGGATTATGTGTTCGATAAGATAAAAAATGAAGGCAGGCCTTTTGAGTTTCGGTATTATGATCCGGTTGAACATAAGAAAAGGGTGTCAAGAATGAAGCTTATTGAAAGTACAATAAGAGATAACAGTGTGTGGTATTCGATAAGCTCTGATGCTGTGGAATTCTATCTTGATACTAAGGAGATAAAAGATGAAAGCAGGATAAGTGTTTCACAGCTTCTGCTTGAAAAGATGATTAATTCGAATAACTTTAAAGGCGGAGTAGAGGTTGTTGAAAGAATCAACGAAGAGGTAGGACGCTTAAAGCTTCGCAAGGCAGAGGTTATGGAAGTCCTTTCGCAGGATGTGAATGCAGGTATAGATGCATATGAGGATTTCGTAAGCACTGGCATGAAGTGGTTTAATGATGAGGAGAAGCTTTTTAAGAAGAACAAGGAGCTTATAGATAAGGCAATATCAAGACTTGAAGGCTTTTCATCGGGAACAGACAGCTATTACAGGACGATGAAGGAGATACATTATCTTGAGGATCAGCTAAAGATAGCCATGAACAGGCATGCAGAACTGCTTCGTGACTGCACACAGATGCAGAATACAACGGATGAGGCAGTAAGAAGGGCTAAGCTGTCTAGGCTGCGTCTGCATATGGATTTTTCAACAGCACTGTCGGATATGATAAAGAAGGATAATGCGGAAGCACTTAAGTATCTGATAGATCCTTTATTTAAGCTGAATATTAAAAAGACTATAGATCTTAGGACGATAGATGAAGCACTTATGGTAAAGCCTGAGAAATATGAGAAGAAAGAATAATGTTAATGATAAAGAACCAGAGAAGATAGTCTATGAGGATGAAGTAGAGGATGAAAGAATCCGTCACAACTATATATTCATAATGACGAATCTTCTTACGTGTATAGATAAGGTGTGTTTGAAAAAATCGGACATATTAACACTTGATGAATTCGGAGAATACATGAGCAGGGCTTATGGTGATACTATACTTAAAAATGCGGACTATTATGCATTTTTTGTTAATCTGTGTCAGAGAGATGAGTATGTTATAGGTGGAGATGACATGCACAGCGAAACATTTCTTGATGGCATACTTGAAGAGGGCTTTGGTGGTAAAGAGGTCAGACATTTTAAGATAATAAAAGGTGGTACTTTATCAGAGAGTGAACAGGCTGACAGTGAATACATGCAGGTTACTAATGTAGCATTTATGAAGGCTTATGATGATGCTTTGTCATAGCTGGCATGGTGAACACAGTAAAATGAACATAGTATGGTGAACACAGTAAAATGAACATAGTATGGTGAACACAGTAAAATGAACATAGTATGATGAACATAGTACGATGAAACGATGCTGTAAGAATTCAGACAGGATAACATGGAGGATATATGGAAAACAGGAATCTGGACAAGGCACTGGATATAGTATCAAAGCTTATAATGGGTGAACAGATAAGCGAAAGTAAAGATAACAGCCAGCTTTATCAGGAATACAATACTAACGCCGAGGTGTATGACATAGTTCATATGTCACTTAAGAAGTTCAATCTTAATATATATGAATATAACAACAGCTTATATGTCAGTGCAGGGGATAATAACAAGGTGTTTGGCTACACTAACGAAGAGTTGAGAAATAAGCTTGGATTAAGGGTGAACAGGGAGTTATATCTTGTATATTTTATAATATATAACATAATTACAGAATTCTATACTGATTCGGCAAGTACAACATACGCAGAGTTTGTGAGAGTTGAGGATATAGTAAAAAATGTAGACTCATCCGTATCTGCATAATAGATAGGAAGCTGGGCATGATTATAGATGATGTTGAAGAAAACAGCTTCAAGCAGATAGCACTAAGCTGGGATGCTCTTCCAGTAATAACAGTAGCTGATACGGCAGATGTAAGGGCAGCTAAGAATTCTAAAACAGGCTTTGTAAAGATAGCACTGAATTTCTGTGTATCACAGGAGCTTCTTATGGAAGCACAGAACAGATTCTACCCAACTGACAGGTTCAAGGCACTTATAGAGAACTATTTTGACGGCTATAAGGGACGCATGGCAGAACTTATGCAGGAACAGTCGTAAATTTACTTCGTAAAAACAAGGAGGTATATATGCCACAGATTAACAGAGTCAGGGTTAATAATGTAAAATATAATTTTGGTACTCAGTTTTATGATGATTTTATGATGCGTTTTAACTGCAGGAATACCATATATGATCTTGCTAATGGTGGTGGCAAGAGTCTTCTTATGCTTCTTCTTATGCAGAATATGATACCAAACTGTACACTTGATGAAAAACAGCCGATAGAAAAGCTGTTCAGGAAAGGCAGTGGCAACACATGCATACATTCGCTTGTAGAGTGGAAGCTTGATTCACATTGCCAGAGGGATGGTTACAGATATATGACGACAGGCTTCTGTGCAAGAAGGGCAAGGAGTGCAGAAGAAAGAGAAGATGTACAAGACAAAGAAGCTTACATGGAAGCAGCTTTAAATACAGGAAGCATGACAGCCAGCAGTAGTACAGCTTCAGATAATACAAGTATAGAGTATTTTAACTACTGCATATTCTATAAGAAGTTCGGACCTGATGATATAAAGAACCTTCCGCTGGTGCACAATGGTGAAAGAGTAACTTATAATGGATTAAAGGCATATCTGAGAGATGTAACTAAAGAAGATAAGGACATAGAGGTTCATATATTTGACAGGAAAGGCGACTATCAGAGCTTCATATCAAAGTATGGCATATATGAAAGTGCATGGGAAATAGTAAGAGGTATTAACAAAACTGAGGGCCATGTAAGAACATATTTTGAAACCAACTATAGAACAAGCCGCAAGGTCGTTGAGGATCTTCTTATAGAAGAAATCATACAGAAATCTTACAATAACAGGCTGTCTGTTGAAAATGATGACTCAATGATGGCTAAGACACTTCTTGATATAAAGGATAAGCTTATAGAGCTTTCAAGAAAGAACAGTCAGATAAGCAGTTATGATAACCAGATGGAAGTGCTGGAACGGTTCAAGGAGTATGCAGATACATATACAGAATTCTACAAGAATAAGAAAAATAAAGAAGAAGCTTTATATTCAATGCTTGCATCGGCAGTACATATGGCAGCAGACAAGCAGTCAGAGCTTGAAGCACATGACGAAAGGAATACTGACCTTGTAAACAGGCTTGAAGATAAAAAGAAGAGTATTGCTGTTGCCAAAGTATTATCAGAAAAGAAGTCACTTAAGGATGTTGAGGGGCTTGTAAAGAAGTCAAAAGAACTTCTTTCACAGAAGCAAAGCAGGATAGCTGCCGTAAAGAAGCGCCTTATGCTTATGGAATCAGCCAATGATTATTATGATTATATAGAGTATGAGAAAGAACTGTTAAAGGTTGATACAGCACTTGATAACAGAATGAGGGAAGATGAAGACATAACCTCTGAGCTTGAAAGGCTTGCAGGCGTGTACAGGATATACTATGAAAAGCATGTAGGTGAACTTGAGGATATGACACATTCCGCAGCAGAGGATGAAAAACAGGCATATGACATACTTGCAGAGGCAAAGGATAATCATAGAAATGCAGAAAAAGACTGTGCAGTTGTTCTTGGCTTAAGGGATAACATGCAGGAAAAAATAAGCAGGGATGAGATAAGACAGCAGGAGCTTTGCAGACAGTATGGAGTACTTGTTGCAGATACAGCTTTGTCTGAACTTGAAAAATGCAATAACCATATATCAGATATAAGCGGTGATATACATAGTGTAAAGAGCGGGCTTGAAGAGGACACAAAGCAGATATATAAGTACAAGGAGCAGATTAATCTGTTAAAGAACCAAAAAGGTTATGCTGCAGGAAAATATCAGCAGAATGGATGAACAGTCGCAGCTGTTAAGGGATAATGCCGACAGACTTGCAGATATAGAGAAGGTATATGGTGTAAGATTAGCCGATGATCTTGATGAGGCTGTACTTAAAGCATATACAAAGATGAATACAGAGTACAATGAAAAATCCAGGGAGTATGATAAGCTTAACCAGTATATAGAAGCACTCAATTCCGGCTCATATTATATGGATAGTCCTGATAGAAGGACGTTTAAGGATTATCTTTACAATACATATGGCACAGATGTTATAGAAGGTCATGTATGGGTTTCACAGCTTGATGATGTCCAAAGAGAAAATGTCTTAAAAAGAATTCCGTTTGTTGAATACAGCTTTATAATAAAAAATGATTTTGACAGAGTTAAGAATAATAATGTTTTAAATACATTTGGAAGAGGTACACAGATATATCCGGTCATAAGTGAGAAGGTACTTGATAGCCAGCAGGCTGCCATAGATAAGGATATGATGGTATTCGCACTTAAAGATATGAGCTTTTTAAGGGATAATACGAAACGCAGACTTGAGATTAAGACAGCGCAGGAAGAACTCGACAACCTGAATGAAGATATGCAGAAGCTTGAAGGCAGAAAACAGATAGTATGGGAGGATTATACATTTGTTGTAAAATACGAAGCTATTTCAGGAAATACCCATACTAAAGCAGTTGAAAATGCAAGGCAGGAGCTTGACCAGGTTATAGAACAGCTTTCACAGGTAGATGGAAGTATAGACATATACAAAGAAAAAAAGGCAGAGGATGCCAATAAACTTGAGAATCTAAAAAACAGCTTGACAGTGCACTAGGCCAGGCAGAAGGGTTAAAGAAGATATCAGACCTGTATGCGGAAATATCAGAAGAGAGGAACAGCCTGAAAGCATACAATGACAAGCTTGCCAAGGCAGAACGTGCGATAATCGGGTATGCAGCACAGCTTGACAAGTCAAGGGAAGAGTATCTTAGGATTAACGAATACAAGGATAATGTTGATAAGAAATACACAGAACTTGTATACAACTGGGAAAATATTTTCTCAAAGTATTATGTGCAGGATGATATACCAGCAGATGAAAACAAAAAGCCAGATACTACAGAGTATGATGAAGAAAATATAAGGGAGATTACAGGACGTTTCGCAGGACTTAAAGATATTCTTATGAATAAGAATGCAGACCTTACAGATAAGGAAGCGCTTAAGAGTCATCTTGAAGCATCAATGAAAAAATGTATTGATTCTATCATCTACAGAGGTGAAGAACCTGAAAAACTTAAAGAGCTGTATCTTCAGGGAAAGATATCGGTAAGCAGCCAGGAAAAGCTTCATGAGATATCAGATGAATTAACTGAACTTAACAAACAGTATAATGATTCAGACCGTGAACTTGGCATGCAGGAGGCTATGCTTAACAGACTTGAGGGAAGTGTTTCATATGCTATATCACAGATTGAAGAAAGGTATGGAACATATGAAGAGTTTGAGTGTGACGATCCAGATGGCTACGTTAAGAATAATACTGTCATAACAAGAGAGCTTGAGGATGGTATAAAGAAGGAAGCGGCAGCAGGAAAGAAGCTTGAGAATGAGCTTAAAGATATCCAGATATGCAGAAAAGATATTGAAAGAATCATGTCAGGTGCAGGAATAAATATACCTGATGAAGAAATATTGAAAAAAACGGACACAAAGTATCGGGATTATAATAACCTGAATAAGGAATATGAGCAGACTGCAAAAGAATATTCAGCAATACTTAAGCTGGAGTATAAAAAACAGATGAATTCGTAAAATATAAGAGTAAGCTTATAGATTCACTTAAGAGCTATAATGCAGAGGATCTTGCTGTGCAGATAAGTATGTCAGTAAACATGCCAAAGGATGAGCAGCAGACAAGTGCACTGATTGCTTCTCTTGATGAGACGAATAGTTATATTGAACTTGAAAAGACAAGAGTACACAAGGGAATCGAAGATATGGAGAGAATAAAGGATAACTTCGAAAACCGTTGTATACAGACATGCAGCAATATACGTACGGAGCTTGAAAGACTTCCTAAGCTTTCACATATTAAGATGGATAAAGAAGATATATCTATAATAGGTCTTAATATTCCATATGTTAAGGAGAGCGTATACAAGGAAAGAATGTCAGAGTATATAGATAGACTATAGAGGCAGCAGAAAGCTTTAAAGATCCTGAGGAAAGGTTCAGATATATACGAAACAGACTTACATGGAAAAGACTTTTCTCTGTTATAGTAACAGATATGAATTCAATAAGGATTAATCTGTATAAGAGAGAACGTATAAAAGATCAGAGCAGGTACTTAAGATATGAGGAAGCCGTAGGCTCAACAGGACAGTCACAGGGTATTTATATACAGTTCCTTATTGCAATCATAAACTATATATCGAATATTAATACAGTTATGGATGGCGGAATTGTGGGAAATACTATATTTATAGATAATCCTTTTGGCGCTGCAAAGGACATATATATATGGGAGCCTATATTTAAGCTTCTGAAGGCTAATCATATACAGCTTATAGTTCCGGCAAGAGGTGCAACTCCTGCTATAACAGCACGCTTTGATGTCAACTACATATTAGGACAGAAGATGGCAGATAACAGGCAGCAGACAGTTGTTGTTGATTATTACAGCAACGTAAACAACAGGAGTTAGAATACACCAGAATGAATTATGAGCAGGCAAGCTTTGATTTCTTATAGTCTGTATGTGTTATAACAGCTTGCTTTTTAAGCCGGATTCGAGCCGGATTTAAGCCTTTTTTTACATTAACTGGCGGTTTACAACAATACTCTGCTGTGATAAAATTATATGGAGTGTTTAGATATGAGGGTCAATTTATTGACACATTGGAGGTCTTTAACGTGGATAAATACGAGTTAATATAAAGTTGGAACAGATTAAGAAGCTTGCCGCTAAGAAAGAGTATAAGCAGGCTGCACAGATAGCTAAAGAAATGAACTGGAATAAGGTCAAAGACTGGTCTACTCTAGCAACAGTCATTAATGTGCAGGAGCAGCCGGAGATTACGAGGAAGCAAGGGATATGGCTATACTTGCTTACAACCGTAACCTTGGTGGAAGAAAGCTTATATACAAGCTTACAGAGTTTTTCATAAAGGTAAATGATTTTGAAAATGCAGAAGAATTATATAAAGAATATGCTAAGATATCAGCACATGATGTTAACAGATATATTTTATATTATGATTTAAGAAGGGCACAGGGAGCACCAGATACTGAGCTTGTAAAGATACTGGAAGATTATAAGGAATCAGAGATAGACGAGAAGTATATGTATGAGCTTGCTAACCTATATTATAAAACAGGACGCAGGGAAGACTGTATTAAGACATGCGATAACCTTGTTTTATGGTTCCAGGATGGCGTATATGTTGAGAATGCAGTCAGACTTAAGGAAAAGCTTGGAGTTAATCTTTCTAATACACAAAGAAGGATACTTGGAGAGATCAATGCAAGAAAGTCTGACGAAGAGGCTAACAAGGAAAGAATGTTCATGGAACAGAAGGAACTTGCACGGCTTAAAAAGGATGAGGTTGGAGATGTGCTTGAAGCAGATGAGCTTAAGAAAACTGAGCCTGACAGTGTAAAAGAGCAGCCTGCATCCGAAGCCAAAGAGAATATAGCTTCAGAACATGATAATGACAGCGCAGAAGATAGTGATGAACTGTCAATAGACCTTGTGCAGAATAACCAGAACAGTGCATTAAAGGAATCGATTGTAAAAGCTATTGAAAGACAGAACGAAGCGAATAAAGAAGCAGCAGCTGCAATAGCTGAGAATAAAGAAAAAGCAGAAAGCCGCAGAGGATAATCCAGCTGGCGGTCTGCCGGATAGTTTGTCAGACAGTCTGTCAGATAGTTCGGATAACAGCTTCTCAGAGAATGTAAGTAAAGCTTCGTTATCGCTTAAAGAGCTTATCGAAAATGCTAAGAAAAAGATAGAAAACAGCTGTGAGAAAATAAGCAGGGAAGATGAAGAAGAAGCCAGACGTGTAGCTCAGAAGCGTATAGATGAACAGGCTGATGCCATGAATATAGAAGTTTCAGTTCCTAATTACAGTATATACGATACACATAATATTCAGGAAGAGCTTGCAAAGAATGTAAAGAATCTTTTTGAAGATGAGCAGGAAGAAACATTCAGACCACCTTTTGAAAGAAGGATAGTAGAAATAACGAGAATGTTGATAATACCTTAGCAAAGACTGCATCAGCAGATACAGACAGTGAGCAGCCATATAATGATGACCAGACAGAGGATGAGCAGATAGAAGGCCAGCTAAGTATCACAGACTGGATAGAATCTGTAAGGGAAGAAAAGTATGGAAAGCAGGATACGAAGGAGTTCTCTAAGGCAGAGCTTGAACGTATGCTTGATGAAAAGGATGAGAAGAGCCAGGCTTATGAACGTATAATCGCAAGGAAGAAGGAAGAGGCTTTAAACAAAGGCACAGAAATTCGATGAAGCAGAGA
>ENA-OQIG01001240-OQIG01001240.1-human-gut-metagenome-genome-assembly--contig:-NODE-1240-length-11610-cov-1.758687_pt1 | contig 11610 bp, 15 predicted proteins | sample MGYA00242576_ERZ504741 | MGnify/ENA primary metagenome ERZ504741 (study PRJEB26092, sample SAMD00036436) | human gut metagenome | host: Homo sapiens | study: EMG produced TPA metagenomics assembly of... | reverse complement strand
GACTATAATCTTGTACTTTTGTATTCTTCTAATGATTGGAAATTCGGATGAAAGAACGAAATAAAAGAGTATTGGTTGGCATGAGTGGCGGTATAGACAGTACCGCTACCTGTCTGATGCTACAAGAGCAGGGATATGAAATAGTAGGAGTCACGATGCGTGTTTGGGGAGACGAGCCTCAGGATGCCCGCGAACTGGCTGCACGAATGGGAATTGAACATTATGTGGCTGACGAGCGTATACCTTTTAAGGAGACCATCGTGAAGAACTTTATCGATGAGTACAAGCAAGGACGTACCCCGAATCCGTGCGTGATGTGCAACCCCTTATTTAAATTCCGTGTACTGGCGGAATGGGCCGACAAGCTGGACTGCGCCTACATTGCGACCGGACATTACTCCCGGCTGGAAGAGCGGAGCGGGCACATCTATATTGTAGCGGGAGATGATGATAAAAAAGATCAGTCCTACTTCCTATGGCGGCTGGGGCAGGATATACTGAAGCGGTGTATCTTCCCGTTGGGCGACTATACGAAAATAAAGGTGCGTGAGTACTTGGCGGAGAAAGGATATGAAGCTAAGTCTAAGGAAGGCGAAAGTATGGAAGTCTGTTTCATTCAGGGAGATTACCGTGATTTTCTGCGCGAGCAATGTCCGGAACTGGATACGGAGATCGGTCCGGGATGGTTTGTCAACTCCGAAGGAGTGAAGTTGGGACAGCATAAGGGAGCACCTTATTATACCATCGGTCAGCGGAAAGGACTGGAAATTGCCTTGGGCAAGCCCGCTTATGTGCTGAAAATCAACCCGCAGAAGAATACAGTGATGCTGGGAGATGCCGAACAACTGCAGACGGAATATATGCTGGCGGAACAAGACGGATAGTAGATGAGCAAGAACTGTTCTCATGCGAGAATCTTGCGGTGAGAATCCGTTATCGCAGCCGCCCGATACCTTGTCGGGTGAAACGTCTCGAAGACGGACGCTTGTTGGTGCGCTTTCGTGAGACGGCTTCGGCTGTTGCCCCCGGTCAGTCTGCCGTGTTCTACGATGGACGGCGGGTACTTGGCGGTGCGTTTATCGCTTCGCAGCGGGGGATCGGACTGGTGATCATAGAGAATAAAGACAAATTGTAGAATAAAATAAATAGAGAGATTTAGATGAAAAGATTAGTATTAGCGGCATTGATCCTGACTACAGCGGTGGGAGCATCTGCTCAATTTACCTCTACCGATACCTTGAAATATCGGATCAGCCTCACAGATAAGGCTGCAACCACTTATTCCATCCAGCAACCGGAGGAGTTCCTTTCCAGAAAATCCATCGACCGCAGGTTGAGACAGAAGCTGGCTATCGACTCTACCGACTTGCCGGTATGCAAGAAGTATGTAGATGCCATACGAAAGAAAGGCGTCCATGTGCTTGTCACCGGAAAATGGGATAATTTCGTTACAGTCTCCTGCAATGACAGTATGCTGATCGATGAAATAGCCAAACTGCCTTTTGTCCGTTCCACCGAGAAAGTGTGGCAGGGAAAAGTGTCGGCAGTTACCAAAAGAGATTCGCTGATCAATGATCCGCAGCGTTCGGACAGCTGTATGGGCCCGCTATCACTCAGATTGAAATGAGCCGAGCCAACCTTCTCCACGATGCCGGATTCAAGGGACAGGGCATGACGATTGCCGTTATCGACGCCGGATTTCATAATGCGGACAGAATCGAAGCGATGAAGAATATCCGCATACTCGGGACACGCGACTTTGTGAACCCCGAAGCGGACATCTATGCCGAAAGCAACCACGGTATGTCAGTACTGTCTTGTATGGCAATGAATCAGCCGAATGTCATGGTCGGCACCGCACCGAAGCCTCCTACTGGTGCTTCGCAGTGAGGATGAGCTTCCGAGCATTTGGTAGAGCAGGATTACTGGGCGGCAGCCATCGAATTTGCCGATAGTGTGGGCGTGGATGTTGTGAATACCTCACTGGGTTATTATACCTTTGACGACCCGACCAAGAACTATCGTTACCGTGACCTGAACGGACACTATGCACTGATGTCAAGGGAGGCTTCGAAGGCGGCAGATAAGGTATGGTCCTCGTTTGCAGTGCCGGTAACTCTGGCAGCGGCTCATGGAAGAAAATCACTCCTCCGGGCGATGCGAGAATGTACTGACTGTGGGTGCTATTGATAAGAAGAAGTTACTGGCCCCGTTCTCTTCTGTCGCAATACTGCCGAGGACGTGTGAAACCGGATGTCGTAGCAGTCGGCCTCAAGGCGGATATAGTGGCACAGACGGTAATCTTCGTCTGGCCAACGGAACCTCTTTCTCTTCTCCTATCATGTGCGGATGGTAGCTTGCCTGTGGCAGGCCTGCCCGAGGTTGACCGCCAAAGAAGTGATCGAACTGGTGCGCAGCGTAGGCGACAGATCCGATTTTCCGGACAACATCTACGGTTATGGCATTCCGGATCTCTGGAAAGCATACCAAATGAGCAAAGAATAACGAACGGTCCGCTATTCTTCGTTGTTAGGCTATATCAAATTCGCATCTCATTATAGAAATGTGTCATTCATTTATCGTTAATTATGCCTATGGATTCTCTTTCCCTACTAGAGCTAAACGCGCTTGTCCGGCGAAGTCTGGAGCAATGCCTGCCCGATGAATATTGGATACAGGCAGAACTGAGCGATGTCCGTTCCAACACTACCGGACACTGCTATCTGGAGTTTGTGCAGAAAGACCCGCGCAGCAACAATCTCGTAGCCAAGGCACGGGGTATGATCTGGAGTAATATCTACCGCTTGCTGAAACCTTACTTTGAGGAAACTACTGGACAGTTATTTGCTTCCGGCATCAAAGTCCTGGTGAAAGTAACAGTCCAGTTTCACGAACTCTACGGTTACAGTCTGACTGTTCTCGATATCGACCCTGCCTATACGCTGGGCGATATGGCCCGCCGCCGTCGTGAGATACTCATGCAACTCGAAGAAGAAGGAGTACTGACTTTGAATAAAGAATTGGAAATGCCGGTTCTTCCTCAACGTATAGCGGTCATTTCCTCTGCCACCGCAGCCGGATACGGAGATTTCTGTCATCAGTTGCAGCACAATTCTGGCGGATTCTTTTTCTATACCGAACTGTTTCCGGCGTTGATGCAGGGCAATCAGGTGAAGAGTCCGTATTGGCTGCATTGGATCGCATCAATGACCGGGTGAACGAGTTTGATGTAGTGGTTATCATACGAGGCGGAGGGGCGACTTCGGATTTATCCGGTTTTGATACGTACCTCTTGGCGGCCGCTTGTGCCCAGTTCCCGTTGCCCGTCATCACCGGTATCGGTCACGAGCGGGACGATACGGTGCTCGACTCTGTGGCACATACCCGGGTGAAGACTCCGACGGCTGCTGCCGAACTTCTGATTCACCGGATCACCGAATCGGCAGATCATCTGGAAGAGTTATCCGCCCGTCTGCAACAAGGGGCGTATGCCCTGCTCGAACAGGAAGGACGGAGGCTGGAAATGATTCAGACCCGCATCCCGAACCTTGTTCACCGAAAACTTACAGATGCCCGCTTTGCCTTGCTGGCAGCCGGAAAAGACTTGGCGCAAGCCACTCAGACCCTGTTGTCCCGTCATCGTCACCGACTGGAACTTTTGCGGCAACGTGTGCGGATGCTTCTCCCGACAAACTGCTGAGTCGTGGATATAGCATCACGCTGAAAGACGGAAAAGCGGTCACGGATGCCGCTTCGCTGAACCCCGGAGACCAGTTAGTGACCCGTCTGGCTAAGGGAAGTTTCACTTCCGAAGTCCGGCTCGATGAGCATTATTATTCATCTTAAATACAATAAATATGGCAGCTAAAAAAGAAACATACTCTCAGGCAATGGAGCGTCTTGAGAAGATAGTCCGTCAGATAGACAACAACGAACTGGATATCGACACTTTGAGCGAAAAAATAAAAGAAGCCAATGAAATTATTGCCTTTTGCACCGAGAAACTGACAAAAGCGGATCGGGAAGTCGAAAAATTGTTGCAAGAAAGGCGGCAGTCTGAATAATAAAAGTTATTTTTTGCGAATCAAAGCGTAAAATAAACTAATACATAACGATATGAAAGAAATAGACTGGGCGAATCTGTCATTCGGATACATGAAGACAGATTACAATGTGAGAATCAATTTCCGTAACGGCGCATGGGGCGAACTGGAAGTCAGCAGTGATGAACATCTCAATCTGCACATGGCAGCTACTTGTCTGCACTATGGTCAGGAAGCTTTTGAAGGTTTGAAGGCTTTCCGCGGCAAAGACGGTAAAGTACGTATCTTCCGTCTGGAAGAAAATGCGGCACGTCTGCAATCTACTTGTCAGGGCATTCTGATGGCCGAACTGCCGACCGAACGTTTCAAGGAAGCGATTCTGAAAGTTGTAAAGCTGAACGAACGTTTCATTCCGCCTTATGAAACCGGTGCTTCTCTATACATTCGTCCGTTACTGATCGGAACAAGTGCCCAGGTAGGCGTACATCCTGCCGAAGAATATATGTTCGTGGTATTTGTAACTCCGGTAGGGCCTTACTTCAAAGGTGGTTTCTCTACCAATCCGTATGTGATTATCCGCGAGTTCGACCGTGCCGCTCCTCATGGAACTGGTATCTACAAGGTAGGCGGTAACTATGCGGCCAGTCTGCGTGCCAACAAGAAAGCGCACGATCTGGGCTATTCCTGCGAGTTCTATCTGGATGCAAAAGAAAAGAAATATATCGACGAGTGCGGCGCAGCCAACTTCTTCGGAATTAAAGATAATACGTACATTACTCCGAAGTCATCTTCTATCCTGCCTTCGATCACCAACAAGAGTCTGATGCAGCTGGCAGAAGACATGGGCATCAAGGTAGAACGACGCCCGATACCGGAAGAAGAACTGGAAACGTTCGAAGAAGCGGGTGCTTGCGGTACAGCTGCGGTAATCAGTCCGATTCAGCGTATCGATGACCTGGAGAACGGAAAATCATACGTTATCTCTAAAGACGGCAAGCCGGGACCGATCTGCACGAAACTGTATAATAAGTTGCGTGGCATTCAGTACGGTGACGAACCGGATACACATGTTGGGTGACGATTGTAGAATAATTGATCTTTAAGTATAATCTCTTTTAATTGCGTAATTACTATGTTAAAACAAAATTCAGAGTTGCGTGCTCAGGCACGTGAAGCCCTTCGGGGTAAGTGGCCTATGGCAGCCGTTGCTGCTCTTATTTATTCGGCTATCGCCGGTGGTTTGTCTTCCATTCCTTTTATTGGATGGATCGGTTCTTTGTTGGTCGGACTGCCTGTTGCATACGGTTTTGCTATTTTGATGCTGGCTGTATTCAGAGGAGCGGAAGAAGTTGATTTGGGAGTGCTGTTTGCTGGATTTCAGGAATATAGTCGTATCTTGACTACTAAACTGCTGCAGGCTGTTTATACTTTCCTGTGGTCATTACTGTTGCTGATTCCGGGTATCATTAAGCATTATTCTTATGCGATGACGGACTATATTCTGAAAGACGAACCTGAATTGTGTAACAATGCTGCCATTGAAAGAAGTATGGCAATGATGGAAGGCAACAAGATGAAATTGTTCCTGCTTGATTTGAGCTTCATCGGTTGGGCTATCCTTTGCCTCTTTACTTTCGGTATCGGATTCTTCGTTTTGCAACCCTACGTGCAAGTATCTCACGCTGCTTTCTATGAAGATTTGAAAGCTCAGCAAGGCGGTATTAATATCAATGTAGAAGTAACTGTAGAAAGCTAATAAGCGAATAAATATCATTCTATAGAATGGAGTACGGAGCAATCTGTACTCCATTTATTTTTGTAGTTTACGCCAAAAGTAAGTACCTTTGCGTTCTAATCAGTAATGAGATGGGAAAGAATAAATTAGAGAAGTTTGCCGATATGGCGAGTTACCCGCACGTGTTCGAATATCCTTATTCGGCGGTGGATAATGTGCCTTTTGACATGAAGGGAAAATGGCATCAGGAGTTTTTCGGAAATGATCATCCGATTGTGCTCGAACTGGGCTGCGGACGGGGTGAATATACCGTCGGACTGGGGCGGATGTTTCCCGATAAGAACTTTATAGCAGTTGATATCAAAGGCTCCAGAATGTGGACAGGCGCCACGGAGTCCTTGCAGGCAGGAATGAAGAATGTCGCTTTCCTGCGTACAAATATCGAAATCATCGAACGTTTTTTTGCAGCAGGTGAAGTCAGCGAAATCTGGCTGACCTTCTCCGATCCGCAGATGAAAAAGGCTACCAAGCGGCTGACCTCCACTTACTTCATGGAGCGCTACCGTAAATTCCTGAAACCGGATGGAATCATCCATCTGAAAACCGACAGTAACTTTATGTTCACTTATACAAAGTACATGATAGAAGCCAATCAGCTCCTGTCGAGTTTATCACCGAAGATTTGTATCATTCGGATTTGGTAGACGATATTCTGAGTATTAAGACTTATTATGAACAACAGTGGCTCGATCGTGGTTTAAATATCAAATATATCAAGTTCCGTCTTCCGCAAGAGGGAGTTTTGCAGGAACCGGATGTGGAAATTGAACTTGATCCGTACCGTAGCTACAACCGTAGCAAGCGGAGCGGACTGCAAACGAGCAAATGATAAGTAATAAGTGACAAGTAATAAGTAACAAGTAATAATAGTAATTGGGTGGAACTATCAATTTTCCACTCTCAATTCTGAACTAATTATGACTCTTTATCCGAAATTAATATTGGATGCGCTGGCAACGGTGCGTTATCCCGGTACGGGAAAGAATTTGCTGGAAGCGGAGATGGTCGCCGATAATCTCCGCATTGATGGCATGGCGGTTAGCTTTTCATTGATATTTGAAAAACCGACCGATCCGTTCATGAAATCAATGCTGAAGGCTGCTGAAACAGCTATCCATACATATGTATCACCGGATGTGCAGGTAACTATTACAACGGAAAGCAAGCAGGCAGCCCGTCCGGAAGTGGGCAAACTGCTTCCGCAAGTAAAGAATATAATCGGTATCTCTTCCGGTAAGGGAGGGGTAGGCAAATCTACGTATCCGCAAATCTGGCGGTGGCTTTGGCTAAGTTGGGCTACAAGGTCGGTTTGCTTGATGCTGACATTTTCGGTCCTTCCATGCCGAAGATGTTCCAGGTGGAAGATGCCCGTCCGTATGCGGAAAAATCAATGGACGTGACTTGATTATTCCGGTAGAGAAATACGGTGTAAAACTGCTTTCTATCGGTTTCTTCGTTGATCCGGATCAGGCTACACTTTGGCGTGGCGGTATGGCGAGCAACGCATTGAAGCAGCTGATTGGCGATGCCGATTGGGGGGATCTTGATTATTCCTGATTGACCTTCCTCCGGCACAAGTGACATTCATCTGACTGTTGTCCAGACGTTGGCAATGACGGGGGCAATTGTTGTTAGTACTCCGCAGGCGGTAGCGCTGGCGGATGCCCGCAAGGGAATCAATATGTTTACGAATGATAAAGTGAATGTGCCTATTTTAGGACTAGTTGAGAATATGGCTTGGTTTACGCCTGCCGAACTGCCGGAGAATAAGTACTATATCTTTGGTAAGGAAGGAGCCAAGAAACTGGCGGAAGAAATGAATGTGCCTCTGCTAGGTCAGATTCCTATTGTACAAAGTATCTGCGAAGGTGGGGACAATGGTACTCCGGTGGCGCTGGATGAAGATACGGTAACCGGTCGCGCTTTCTTGTCATTGGCTGCCAGCGTAGTTCGTCAGGTAGATCGCCGGAATGTGGAGATGGCTCCGACTAAGATTGTAGAGATGCATTAATAAGTGCTCTTATTCTATTTATTCTAAACACAAAAGAGGCTGGTTTAAACCAGCCTCTTTTGTGTTGTTTATCGTAGTCTAAACATGATAGGGATAGTATATTTCACGGAAACAGGTACTCCATTATTTTCTCCCGGTTCCCATTGCATATTGCTGATGATGCGGAGAGCTTCTGCATCCAGCGTTGGAGAGACACTGCGTACCACTCGTGCATCTGTTATCTGACCATCTTTTCTCACAATGAAAGTCACAATGACTCTTCCTTCTTCTTTTTGTTTGGCTGCGTTTTTCCAATACGTAATGTGCTGTTTCAGATACTGATCCAGTTCTCCTTGTTCTTTGGGAAACCTCGGCATCTTTTGTGCAGTCATAAAGACCTTGTCGGTAGTACTGTCAGGTTGTTGTTCTCCTGTTGCTTTGGTGGTAGCTGCAGGGGTTGGGTGAAAATTAATTGGAAGGGTAAACTTTACGTTGACCACTTTTCCATCTTTTTTTCCCGGTGTCCAGGTTGGCATAGCTGTGATGGCTTGAATAGCTTGTTTATCCAGTTCCGGATGTAAACTGCGGACTACGGCTACACTGGTGATTTCTCCTTTTTTGCTGATGACAAATTGAGTAATCACACGTCCTGCTATACCAAGTTTCTGCACTTCTTCCGGGTATTGAATGTTTTCTCCCAGATATTTGAATAAGGCTTGGGTGCCTCCGGGAAACTTAGGCATTTCGTTCTACTGCTTCATAGATTGTTTCATCTTTATCTTTGTTGTTATCGTTAATGATTAACGAATCAACATTTGAAGTGAACGCTTCCGTTGGTTGCACTTTAGCTTCCGCATAATGGCAGAAACCGAGACTGAACGCGATTAGTGCTAAGAGGAAAGGACGTTTCGTTCCGTTCGCTCTTGATAGTTGTTGGTGTTTCATTTTGTTGTATGCTTTTTAGTTAATTGTTACTCTTTGATTAGATGATCTTACTTTTCCAATGCTTTCATCAATTGTTCTTTCATGGTGTCCACTCCGGGGAATCCGGTTTGTTTATAAGTGATGTTTCCTTCTTTGTCAATAACAAAGTAAGTAGGAACGCCCCGGATACTGAACTTCTCACGCAGATAGCTCCACTGTTCATCCGTCACACGGAAATGTTCTCCGTGAATGTCAGGATCATGTTTTTCCAGGTTCCCAGTGGAGACGTTTCACCTGTGATGTAAAGGTAGATAATGTCTTTGTCTTTCAGTTCTTCTTTCATCGGGAGAATCTGTTTGTTGGCAGACCGGCATGGACCACACCATGTTGCCCAAAAATCAACTAACAGCGTATGTCCCCGGAATTTGGAGATAATGGAGGGGAATAAATCTTCATTCGAAACTTCTCCTGTCTCATTAACGGTGAATCCTGTTTTCTTCTTGTTGATTTCTATTTGTTTCAGCAGGTCGTTGTTCATAGCCAGAGCCATGTCGTTGTATGCTGCGGGCATCGTTGACAGTTCTGCCTTTTGCTTATCGTTAAGTGGATTGAGATCTCTCATGGAGACTCCAATCATCTGTGCCTTCAGATTTTGTATTAAGTAACTGGCAGCTGTATGATTGCTCAGACTCTTAAGAATCTTATCATCTATACCTATACGGCGTATGATGTCAAACAGTATCGGGTATCTGCTGTTGTAACAGGCTTTAGGTGAAAGGATATACGTGAAGTCCTGAAGACTTTCATAATATCCTTGCGGAATATCAATCTTAGTCTCGGCATAGTATTTATTTGCTTTTTCTCCTTCCAGCCCATTCGTCATGATATGAACTAATTTCAAGTTCCTTTCAGTTTCGATAATCTTTAGTGCGGCAGACAATTCGAGGTCTGTATTAATAATCTCCTTATATGCAGGGCTTCCTTTCGACTGTGTGATTTGTTTTCTGAACTCAGGGAGTCGGGCAAGTATTTGAGCTTTATATTCTTCAGCTGTTTTACCATTCAGCTTTTTAATCTGTTGTTGGTATTCTTCATAACTATTACCTTCAGTGAAACTGAAACTCATAGGATGATCAGCCAGCTCTTGCTGTACTCCGGCTAAATAACCTCCGTAATAGATTTCTTTTCCGTATGGCTTTTCTGCTTGGCGGAGATGTGACTGCTTGCGGGCATTTTCGCGAAGATTGATAACGACCGAAGTGGTTTCTCCCGGTGCTAATAAGTAGCTGACAGCTCCAAAAGGAAACCTGATCATGCATGGGGTGACCATGAAGACATTCATCTCATGATAAAACGTTCCGTCATCCTGGATGCGGATTTTTCCTTCCTGAGCTTCGTCTCTTATTACATCTTGAAAATAAAGACTGCCTTTGTTGGGCATCCCTTTTTGGTAGTCAAGGATTCTTCCTTTGAGAATTGCTTTGGCGTATTTAACGACTGGTTCGGGCAGCGTCGTTTTATGGTCTGCTTTGGTGACTGTAACGTCTTTAGGCAGTTTGAACTTGCTGAATGTTTTCTTGTCCAGCTGTATGCCCCATATCTTATATGCTCCCTCAAAGTCTCCTTCAGAGAAATCCAGGCAAGTCACGTTTTGAGGAATGGGTGGGAAAGTTAATTGGAATTCGGCTTCGCCGGATTCGGGCATCCAGAACTCTTTGTCCAGTGTAATGCCGATTCCCTTCCGGACAGGGTATAGGTTGCCATTGTTGTCTTCAGTACACTGCCGGTTGCGATCTTTATCCAGTATTTGGGCCGATAGAAAGCTTTGATATACACAGTGGTGACTGTGTCACTCATGACAATTTTGTCTATCTCTATACTTGAGGAACTCTGAGCTAAAAAGGGAGGACGTTCTACGATTCTGTCTTTAGCTTGTGTCATACAAAGTATGCTTAGCAGCAAACTTATCATTAATGCGAATCTTTTCATACGATTAGGCTTTTATCTCCAACAAATGTAATCATATTATTGTAATTATCTATGCGAAAACAGAAAAAGGAGCAGAATCGTTTACGATTGCTCCTTTTTTCTGTTATTTACTTGTTAGGGGAATAATGATATTTTCGGTTTTGCTTATTGAAGTCGGAATGTAATAGGGAATGTATATTCTACGGCAACGGCTTGTCCGTTCTGTTTTCCCGGTTCCCACTTAGGCATACCCCGCACTACACGAATCGCTTCAGCGTCCAACCATGCCGACGCGCCTTCTAATATTTTTATATTCGACACGTTACCGTCTTTTCCGATGACAATCTGGACCAGCACTTTTCCTTGTTCCTTATTCTGCTGGGCCATAGTCGGATATTTTATATTTTTGGCTAAGTAGCGCATTAATCCCTCCTGTCCTCCGGGAAATTTAGGCATCTCGTCTACGACTTTGAAAGTTGGTTCATTATTGGGTGTGGCTTCTTTAGGACCATAGCCCACCACTACGACCTCTTCAAACTTTTCTATTGCTACTGCTTCGGGTGTTTCTGCCGGTTTGCAGGTTCCGGACCGGACAGACGGAAAGTTACGGGAACCGTAAATCTTACGTTCACAGCTTGTCCTCTTTGCTTGCCGGGTTTCCAATTAGGCATGGCAGCAATCACTCGTTCAGCTTCCTTGTCAAGATAGGGGTCTACGCCTCGAACTGTTTTAACGTCGGAAATACTACCGTCTTTTTTGACTACGAACATCACAATCACACGTCCTTGCTTTCCATTTTCATGAGCTGTTGCCGGATATTTGATGTTCTTGGCGAGATATTCCATCAATGCTGATTGTCCACCGGGGAAGTCGGGCATTTCTTCTACAAC
>ENA-OQIG01001239-OQIG01001239.1-human-gut-metagenome-genome-assembly--contig:-NODE-1239-length-11627-cov-1.774000_pt1 | contig 11627 bp, 12 predicted proteins | sample MGYA00242576_ERZ504741 | MGnify/ENA primary metagenome ERZ504741 (study PRJEB26092, sample SAMD00036436) | human gut metagenome | host: Homo sapiens | study: EMG produced TPA metagenomics assembly of... | reverse complement strand
ATTGAGAAACTTTACTATTACCGTGGCGGGTACTGAACTTCTTATTGGTGATATAACAGTGGATAATTGTGCTCTGACAAAAAGTGGTGATACATATAAGTTCTCAGGCAATCAGAAGTTAAGTCTTGTGGTGGGTGTGTGCAATACATCCGTTTCGGGGACAATTGGTAAGGATGCTGTAGATATGGTTATTGATGTAGATGTAGAAGGCGGAATGAAAGTTAAAGTCAATTATAAAGGTGCTAAACTATCGGGAAGTGAAAAATCAGAGGCTAAAATTACTAGTTTTACTATTGATAATGAGGTTGTGACAGTAGCGCCGGTTATTGATGAAGAAAAGGGTACAATCTTGTTTAAAGTGAATGACGAAGCTACTGATGATGATTGAAATCATTGACTCCGATTATTGAAATATCAGAAAAAGCTACAGTGGCTCCCAAAAGTGGTGTCCCACAGGATTTTTCCGCTGGTAAAACTGTTACCTATACAGTTATAGCAGAAGATGGAACGACTAAAAAATATGTAGCTTCAATAGCGGGTAGTCAGAATTTTTTAAAGTATTCATTTGATACTTGGGTTGTTCAACATGAAGGTTTGAAAAATGAATATTGGAATCCGGCTCCAGTGGATCAATTGAGCACTTCCAATGAAGGAGCAGGGCTTTTAGCTACTTTAGGTTTTAAAGGTGGTTTTCCTGTGGTAGAAGATAAAGATGGTTATAGTGGCTCCTCTGCCAAGTTGATAACTTTATATACAAAAGGAGCTGGTTTTGGATTGGCTCCTGCGATAACTTCGGGCTCTTTATTTACTGGTAGTTTTAAGACCGATGCATCAGATCAGTTAAATTCTACTAAATTTGGTATTCCATATGCAAAAAAGCCTTTGATATTTAAAGGTATTTATAAATATACTCCTGGTGATAACTATGTAGATGGTTCTGATAAAAAGAATGTTCTGGAGCATCTGGAAATTGTGGATGAGTGCTCTATAATGGCTGTTTTGTATGAAGCTGTGGATAGTGAAGGCAAAGAGGTAATACTTACTGGGCATGATATTGCATCTTCGGAGTATCGTGTAGCTGTAGCTGTATTGGAAGATGGTGGAGCAAAAGCTGAGTGGACTACTTTTGAGTTGCCATTCAATAATTTGGACGGAAAATCTTATGATATGTCTAAATCATATAAACTGGCAATTGTATGTTCCTCAAGTAAAGATGGTGCAGCTTTTAAAGGAGCTGTAAATAGTACTTTAATTATCGATGAGTTAGAGGTTATTGGAGAATGATGAGGAGGTTAGATTGAATCAATTAGTTAGAAATATAACTTTGAAAACTATAGTATTTTTGAATAAAAAGGGGGGATTTTAATCTCCCCTTATTTAATGCTCTTTTGTTAGATGTAGTGTAAATATGAACCTTAAAAACTCTATAATAACAGTGTTTTGGGTAATGTAATCTTAAAATCAGATCATAAAATACAAAGAATAGACCTTGTGATAACTAATATAAATATGTTACTTTGTACCCGATTTTGCGATCAAATAGATTATTAATTAAATAACAGAATTATGAAAAAGAGTTTGTTGTATTTGTTTATGCTTATTTGTTCAGTCAGCCTTTTACGGCTTGTAGTGATGACGACCCAGAAACTATTCGGGATGGTGAAATTGATGGAGTTTATTGGGGTAAGTTAGATGTTGATGCAGCTGGAGTTATTGAAGTTAATGATATAACACAAAAAGTATATATTTCTAAGACTGGTGAAAACCAAATTAAGATGGAGCTGAGAAACTTTAGTTTTCAGACATTGAATCTTGGTACTATTGCAGTAGAACAGATTTCTGTACAAAAAAATGGTAATAGTTATACTTTTGCAGGTAGTCAGAATATTACATTATTAGTTGGTGAATGTGCTGTAACAGTGAATGGAACTATTGAAGGTGATAACTGGCAATGAATATAGCTGTTGTTGCTGGCGGAACTTTGAATGTGAAGGTTGATTTTGCAGGAACAAAACTGTCTGCAGATCAAAGTTCAGAGGCTGCGATCCAGAGCTTTGTAGTTAAGATAGGAGATGCGAATGTAGAGGGAAAGTAGATGGGAATAATATTAGTTTTATTATTCCAGATGGATTGGAGAACTTGACGTTTGCGCCTACTATTGTTATTTCTGATAAAGCAACAATAACTCCTGCTTCTGGAGTAGAACAAGATTTTTCATCTCCTTGTAATATACACAGTGACTTCCGAAGATGGAATTGTAACTACTAAATATACAGTTTCTGTATCAGGTCAAATAAGAGATTTTGGATTCGATGAATGGGAGACTATCAAATCATCTACATCGGGTTCTACAGAACAATATGATGTTCCTAAAGGACTTTATGGTACTAGTAATCCGGGAATTATGACAATTAACGAGATGTTTGGTTCAAATCTTCCAGAGCTGTTCTCATATACAGTTTCTCCTGTAGAAGGACAAAGTGGTAAAGCAGCTAAATTGCAAACAGTTTATACTTACATGTTTTTAAATGGTATGGATTTTAATGCATTATTAGGAGGGTTGGTACCTTATGTAACAGCAGGCTCATTATTTACAGGTATCTTTAAAACTGATATGAATAATACTTTGAATAGTACAAAGTTTGGTGTTCCTTTTGTTGGGGAACCTGCTACTTTTACTGGCTATTATAAATATACTCCAGGGACAACATATTATAATAATAAAAATGAAGTCGTAGCTGATAAAACAGATGAATGTTCAATATATGCAGTTTTGTATGAAGAACTTTTGGATGAAGAGAATAACAACATTCCGTTGAATGGAGACTACAATGATCCTGATCTATATATTGGAAGCTCTAAACGTATTGTAATGAAGGCCGTTTTGGAAGATGGAACAGCGAAGAGTGATTGGACTAAGTTCTCTATCCCATTTAAATTATTGGAAGGGAAAAGTTATGATGCAACTAAAAAATATTATTTAGCTATTGTGTGTTCCTCAAGTGCTGAAGGAGACTACTTTATGGGCGCTCCTGGTAGTACCTTATTTATTGATAGTTTTACGGTAACACCTCAATAGTGTGTTGAGTATAAGAAATATATAACAGAAAAAGCGTTAATTCCAATTGTATACATTAATGCAATTAAAATTAACGCTTTTTTAGTTGTTTTTATTTAAATAAATTGTAGTGTTTTCTCTAGAACGCATATCCGAATCCTATATTCAAATAAATAGGATACATAGCGAATGAGATGGTATCAAAATCCTTTTTGAAGATATCGTTCAAGCCCCATGTTAAATCAGCATACACATTTAAATGTTTGAATGCTCTCCACTCACCGCCTAGTTGCAATCCCCATTGGAATTTACGCAGATTGTCAGAGAAATCATAAGTAGCAATGCTTTCACCAGTAAAATCTACTCGCGAACCTGTCTGATCCGGAGTACGCAAGTGACCTTCATATACATGTCCGGAGAAGTTTCTTTCAATAAGATAAGATACATACGGACCTGCTGAGACTTTCCAACGTTTGCTTACTTTATAGTTGGCAACTACTGGGATAGTCAGATAAGAGTTTTTGACTTTAGTCTTTACACCACCGGTCCATAAGCCTTGTAACTCTCCACCGTTGGTGTTGATAATCTTCATCCCATAGTTCTTTACTGTAGCTTCTGTGGTCATATTCTTGTTTTCAAGTCGTACCCCTACAGTCATTCCCCATTTCGTGTCAAACCATTTAGTTGCGTTTCCTTCAATTGAAATGGCGAGGCCACCAGGGGCATAGCTATCTATTTTGCGAATTTCTTCAGGTAGAGGCAATGGAGAAGTTCCTCCAATACTGAAACCTGCCTTGATTCCATATTCCCATCCGTGTAAGTACGACCAGATGATACCTTGATTTCTTTCTTCTTGCGCCTGCGCTGAAAGTGTACTTACTAATAGTAGTACAGCTATAATATTGAGTAATTTATATCTTTTCATTTTCTTGTTTTTTTAGTCTTCGCAAATAAGTTCTACTTCATCGACATACAGTGTACTGCCTACTGCTCCCTTAAAATAAGCACCGTCTACACTGGACGAAAGCACTATACCTAATTTGTATTTTCCATTCTTTAATTTGGTATCATCAATTACTCGTCCTTTTACCGGTTCGAAAGGAATTTCAAAATCAGTCCATTGATCTGATTCAACAACATCTTCCGGTTTAATTCGCGCTAATGATACTAACTTATCTGAAGTAAATACATCATCACCATTAAGCATGACAGAATTGTTCTCAGCTTCATACATAACAGCATAAATATCACATTTGTCTCTTACACCCTCTTGTGGTTTTCCTTCTACGGAATATACATCTCCTGCTTTAAATTTATAATGTCCTTTGAGCGTTTTAGGGCGTTTATAGAACTGGAAACCGAATTAGTGGCTTTTCTAGGATCTGTTAATGCATTTCCTACCTCAAATGTTCCGATAAATAAGTTACCGGCAGCAATATACATCTTTACCATTGCTCCAAAACTACCGGTATCACGAGTTTCCAATTTAACTCCTTTACCTCTGAAACCATTGGCTACCTGTACAGTTGGGTAATCTGTTTTGGAGTTTGCCATACCTGTCAATTTAAAACCCGGATTACCACTTGACCATTGTAATACTTTAGATATTTCTTGTGAAGTGCCCGGCTGGAATTCATAAAAGATATCGTAGTCATTGGAAAGTAATAACTCTTCAAAGTTGAAAGAAGTAGGTAATTCTGCTAAAACAACCTTGACGGTATAAACAGGTTTCCATTGACCGTCTTCTGATGTGACAGTGAATTTCCGGGAATGTGTCTCTTCACTAAAGTCATATGTGGCTTCTGTATCTCCAGCAACTTGATCATTTATTTTTATAGTGGCTCCTTCCGGAATTACAAATTCTAACTTTTGTTTGGACAAGTCAGCTCCCTTGTTTACATATACATTGATCAGCTTTGAATCAGCATTGATGTTTGCTAATTGTACATCATCACCTGTACAAGCATCAATGGCTGCTTCTGAGTTCAGTGCTTCATCCTGTATGCAGGAAGTTGCAGCACAAGCTAGTATGAAACAGGCTATTAAAGTCTTAATTTTCATGCGGTTTAATCTTTTTAGTTACTAATTCAGTCTCTTTATATAAAACTCGGGTGCAAAGTTAAGTTTCTTTTTGAAATCTAGCGCTCTGTTAGTGAGGTAATTCAATAAAATTAGTGCCTTTTATAAAAATAGTGTGGACTAAAAGAAGAAAAAGGCTTTTGCTTAGTTTACTAATAATTCATTCCAAAATACCAAAGTGGGATAGATCGAATGGGTGCTATATTCGTGCTCGTACTCTTTAAATAACTTGTTGAAGTTTTCGTATAAGCAATCCATAGCTGAAGTGCATTTATCTGCAATGATGTGATAATTGCACAACAAAAGTGCAGTATTATGCATATTTCTGCACTTTTGTTGTGCAGAGAATTATCAAGGATTGCTCAATAGTAATTTAGCATCACTTTTGCTCTCATGCTCTAACAAACTGTCTGTATCCCTTTATTCATCGTGGTTTTCGGTGTGGTAGCAACTGTGGTAGCAGGTATGAGAGCAAATGCTTGCCCTCACTTTTCTAAATCCAATCTCTAACCTTTGTAGTATCTTCATTTTATTCCTGTAATTCCAATGTCAATTTAGGATAAGACAACTAAATTAGTTTCCTCGTCTTGAAACTATAGTTTCAGCGAAGAGAAACCATAGTTCCAAAGGCTTGAAACCATAGTTCCAAAGGCTTGAAACTTTAGTTCCAACAGCTTGGAATCATTAGTTCAAGCGTTTGAAACTTTCTGAAACATCTGTCGATTGGATTCACTTTGACCGTATGTTTGGATTGACTCGACCATGTTAGTTATTTCAATTGACCAGTTCTTTTAGGAGAAGCATTGAATCATTTATTGGCTAATAATGTATGGGGTATCAGTCATTAATAGCTGAGATGTCAGATATTAACATCCTGTAAATCAAAAGATAGCAATGTAGAAACGATACTAGTCAGGACGAAACAGAGTGAGAGCAACCGTTTGCTCTCATACCTGCCACCACAGTTGCTACCACACCGAAAACTACGATGAATAAAGGGATACAGACAGTTTGTTAGGGCATGAGAGCAAAACTGCTGTCAAATTACTATGGAGGCTATTGTGGAAATTCTGATTAATAAATCTACAGATATTCCATACTTATATTTGAAAAATAGTATCTTTGCAGTGACTAACATTTTATAATGGGACGCAGGGAATCCTGCTTTTGATAAGTTGCAGGCATTTTTTGCTTGTAGCTTTCCTCATAGGCGGTTTCGTACCCCCGTGGGGAGTATGTAATGTACCTCCAGCGTCCTAAGATGTGTTAGTCAACGGGAAAGGCGAAACCGTTCTTTTTTGCCCCTTTATTAAACTTTTATCTTATGGATACTGAAAACGCTTTGACTAACGCGAAAGAAAGTCCCAATGAAATTTTTTTTGAAGAAGAAGCCCGTCTATGGGCAGAGGTGTATGGCAAGCAATCTGATAAGCCGGACCTTGAGTCTCTTCAACGTATGCTGGAGAATATGAACCATTTGTTGCTTAGCTTAGAACTTCCGTGGGAACGCTTTATTCCTATCTTGTACCGAAGTTTTGCCCTTTATATGCGTCGTCCGGACGAAAATACAAATAATCGGAAAGCCTACCAACTGTCTGCCCAACTTATGGACTCTGTCGTTTACTTGTCACAGCATACTAACTTGATTCATCACATACACCTTTTCTGTAATATGCAGATTGCCGCTCTTGAAAAGCTAAAGAATGAAAAAGTAGAAATTGAGCAAACTGAAGATTAAACAAACAGAAAGTCAACCAATCTAAAGGTTACTTCGTTTTAAAAGAATCATACAAAGACTGAAAAGCCGAGTGCGATCTCCCATCGTACCCGGCTTTAATCTTATATGTTTAACCTAAAACCTATGAAACTTTTCTTTTATTAATCACACGCATTGCTGCTGTATAATATTCGCATGGAACAGAAATGAGTATACTGTTCAATCCATTGTCTTTCATTGATGCCTCGATATACGCTGCTTTCAAATAAACTCTTTACGCTGGCTACTTCCCAGGGACTACCAGCAAAAACATTGACCTGAGAAACCTTTCTACTTGTAATCATATTCTTTTTGTGTTTTAATTGTTATGGCTGCAAATATAGGAAGTTGGATTTATAGATTAGAGCAATTTTGAGTCATAATAGTATAGAAATGATGCAATGATCTGATTTTAGCATAAATTGGTCAGTTTTTAGCATTGGAAAAAAGTGGAGAGAAAGGAGTGAAAGCTATATGCTAGTCGTCAGCCTTCTGATGATTTACCGGCTTATGTCCCATTTTCTCTTCAAAAAGTTCTTTTATTCAATTAAAATATATTTCTTTGCAATCATTAAAGACCTTTGGATATACTTAAACTATACGCATAAGCGCCATTAATATAGATCGAAATGACTGCAATTAATTTTAATTCGATATATACTACCTATTATAGGAGAGCATTCCTGTTTACCTTATCATACGTCCATAATGATTGGTAGCTGAAGATATTGTATCGGAAGCAATCATTTATTTGTGGGAATTAAGTAAAAAACAGGAAATTCCGAGTATCGAAGCTGTATTAATCACTTATATACGTAGCAAGTCACTCAATTACCTGAAACATTTGCAGGTTCAGGAAAACGTCTACCAAAACCTGACAGATAAGGGACAACGGGAATTGGAAATCCGTATTTCAACCTTGGAAGCCTGTGATCCGAAGGAAGTTATGTCCGAAGAATTACGCTCAAAGGTGAAAACATTGTTGCTGGTATGCCGGAAAAGACGCGCATTGCATTTATATCCGATCGTCTGGATGGAAAATCTCATAAAGAAATAGCTGAAGAATTGGGTATCAGTGTCAAAGGAGTGGAGTATCATATAAGCAAAGCTGTGAAGCTGCTGCGTGATAATCTGAAAGAGTATGCTCCTTTCCTGATATTTTTTATTTGATGATCTTGAAAATATCTTTTTCTCCTCTTTTTTTAATAACAGCAAAAAAAGTTGTATTTCTCACTAGGGATTATTTTTAGTGAGTGGTATTCTATATGAAAGGGGGAGCAAATATACTCCTGTTTATTACTTATAAAGTAACTCAACTTATAATATGAATCAGAATTTACTTTTAAAATATATATCCGGAAAAGCCTCTCAAAGGGAGAAAGAAGAAGTTGCAGCATGGATTGATGCCGATGCCGCTAATCTCAAAGAATTTATGTCACTCCGCAAAAGTTATGATGCACTTGTTTGGCAGGATGCGGATGAGTTGAAAACGGGGCGTGACAAGCTGCTTTCACTACGCACTTTTACGATGAAGGCGATGCGGATTGCGGTTATATTTGTTTTGGCTTTCGGATTAAGTTATATACTGATACAAACTCTGCAAAAGGAAAATGTAGAAATGCAGACCGTATATGTGCCTGCCGGACAACGTACGCAAGTGACGCTTGCTGACGGAACAATGGTATGGGTAAACGGAAAAAGTACGCTGACTTTTCCCAGTCAGTTCGCTTCCCGTACCCGTAAAGTGGAACTGGACGGGGAGGCCTATTTCGAAGTTCAGAAAGACCCGGAGAAACAGTTCATTGTTTCCACAGCCCATCAGTCTGCGATTAAAGTGTTGGGCACAAAGTTCAATGTAAAGGCGTATAGGGATTCCGAAGAGATTACTACCACTCTGATAGAAGGGAAAGTGCATTTCGAATTTAATAATACCGCACAGAAGCCTCAGTACATTACTATGGCACCCGGTCAGAAGCTGATCTATTATTCGCAGAGTGGAAAAACGGAGCTCTATACTACTTCCGGTGAGGGAGAACTGGCATGGAAGGATGGTATTATCGTCTTTAAGCAGACATCTTTGCAGGATGCTCTGGAGATTTTGGCAGACAGATATGATGTGGAATTTATCGTTCGACGCAATGTGCCCGATGATGACCTGTTCTCCGGGACATTCACGAGCAGGAGCCTGGAGCAGATACTGAATTATATAGAGCTTCTTCGAAAATACGCTGGCGTTATCTGAACAGTGTACAAGGAAGTAAAGAGAAGATGAAGATAGAAATTTTTATTTAGTGTTATTAATAACCTTATTTCAAAAAAGCTTATTGCCATGAAAAACAAAGACCCTTGAAACTAAAAAAGATACGGGATGATATTGGTCGTATCTTCCCGTATTGAGCCCAGTAATCGTGAATCTACTTGTTTCCCGACAAGTATAACTACTAGTTTTTTAATTAAACTCGTTACAAATTTATGCAAAATTATTGTATCGTCCAATTTCTTGGAGGATTAAACCTTCTTAGGCGGTCTTCAAGGAAAATATCACTATCTATGAAGTTACTATTTATACTCATTGTCTGCTCATTCGGACTGGCATATGCGTCCGATGGATATGCGCAAAAGACTTCCATCACATTGAAGGCAAACGATTGTACCATAGAGGAAGTGCTTCACAAAATCGAACTTGAGTCCGGATTCGGCTTTTTTGTAAACAGTAAGAATCTCGATTTGAAACGCAAGGTGTCGGTGTCAGTGTCTAATAAGAATATATTCCAGGTTCTGGAGCAAGTCTTTAAAGGTGTGGGCATCGAATATAAAGTCTTGGATAATAAAATAGTACTGGCTGCAAAAGAAAAAGACGTTGCACAGCAGAGAAAAGAAAGACTTATTGCCGGCACGGTAAAAGATAAGAATGGAGAGCCGTTGATTGGTGTCTCTATCCGGGAGAAGAGTTCCGGTGAGGGAACCATCACCGATATGGATGGAAACTATAAGCTTTCCACTTCATCGGCGAATCCTGTTCTTGTATTTTCCTATGTAGGTTATCAGTCAAAAGAAGTACCCGTAAAAGGAAATGTTGCCAATGTGGTGCTAGAGGATGCGACGCAGGAACTGAATGAGGTGGTAGTGACGGCATTGGGTATCAAACGCTCGGAGAAGGCATTGTCATACAACGTGCAGCAGCTGAGCGGTGATGAACTGACTACTGTGAAAGATGCGAACTTCATCTCTTCTCTGAATGGTAAGGTGGCCGGTGTTAATATTAATTCGTCCAATACCACGGGAGGTGCTTCGCGTGTCGTGATGCGTGGTGTCAAATCTATCACTTCTTCCAATCTGGCGCTTTATGTGATCGACGGTGTACCGATGTATAACATGATGAATGGAGGTGGCGGTGGTATCTATGACCAGCAGGGTACGGATGGCGCTGCCGACATTAACCCGGAAGACATCGAATCTATCTCTATGCTGACCGGACCTTCTGCCGCAGCTCTGTATGGTAATGCTGCCGCTGCCGGTGTTGTGCTGATAACCACCAAGAAGGGGTCTGCGGACAAGACTTCTGTCACGGTCTCCAATAATACTACTTTCTCGAAGGTGTCAATGATGCCTGAGATGCAGAGCAAATATGGTAACCTGCCAACAGCCTGGATAGCTGGGGACCGATTGTAAACAGTGACTACGATCCGCGTGACTTCTTCCAGACCGGAGCGAATGTCATTAACTCATTTGCTTTGTCAACCGGTAACAAGAAGAATCAGGCGTATTTGTCGGCTTCTACTACCAACACCACCAATATATTGCCCAACAGTGGATACAACCGCTATAATTTCACTGTCCGTAACACGACCAGTTTCCTGAAAGACAAGATGACACTCGATGCCGGTGCCAGTTATATTCTTCAGAATGACAAGAATATGATGTCGCAGGGTTATTACTATAATCCTCTGCCGGGACTTTACCGTTTCCCTCGTAGTGAGAATTTCGATGATGTACGTATGTTCGAACGTTATAATTCCGGTATGGACCTGATGGAGCAATACTGGCCTTACGGCGGTACTTCAAGTGGTCTTGCCAACCCCTACTGGATACAGAATCGCCAGTTGCGGGAGAATAAGAAGACCCGTTATATGATCAACGCTTCCCTCAAATATCAGTTGTTCGACTGGCTGGATGTGGTAGGACGTGTGAAAATAGATAATTATGATAATCGTAGTACTTATAAGGCATACGCTTCTACCGGCACACTGGTGTCGGGTGACCGTGGAACGTACAGTGACACCTCTACACAATCAAAGAACACGTATGCGGATGCGATTGCTACACTGAATAAGAGTTTTAACGACTGGTCGGTCAATGTCAACCTTGGTGTGTCACTGAGTGACAGCCGTTATGAAATGATCGGATATGAAGGCGGATTGAAACTTATCAATTTCTTTGCCGTCCACAATATCGATTTCAATAAAGCATGGAAAGCAAAACAGTCCGGCTGGCATGATCAGACACGCGCTATCTTTGCCAATGCGGAAATTGGTTGGAAATCGATGATCTATCTGACTGCTACCGGACGTAACGACTGGGATTCAAGACTGGCTTTCTCCGATTACAAGTCTTTCTTCTACCCGTCAATAGGACTTTCCGCCATTCTGACGAGTATGTTTAATGCTCCTGATTGGCTGACATACCTGAAAGTTCGCGGTTCGTACACTGAGGTAGGTAACTCTTACGGCCGCT
>ENA-OQIG01001238-OQIG01001238.1-human-gut-metagenome-genome-assembly--contig:-NODE-1238-length-11632-cov-1.631551_pt1 | contig 11632 bp, 20 predicted proteins | sample MGYA00242576_ERZ504741 | MGnify/ENA primary metagenome ERZ504741 (study PRJEB26092, sample SAMD00036436) | human gut metagenome | host: Homo sapiens | study: EMG produced TPA metagenomics assembly of... | reverse complement strand
GTAGCATCGAATTCAAGTTCCTTATCTTTTAATTGTAGGTTTTTCTCTCTTACTCCTCTGCTTTAAGTTCTTCTTGATTTGTTGTCTACGATAACCAGATCTCCATCTTCCTCTCCCAAGTAATCAATTCTTCCGGTAAGTTAACGTCCAGCCGATACTTAAATCTATCTTCTCCTCAACCGAAATCATTTTGAATCTCATAGGTTCTAAAGATTTGATAAACTCTATACCTGACTGAAAATACTTCTGAACCGTTGCTGACTTTGGTCTGCCAGTCCCCTTAGTACGCTCTTTGAATTGCGTGAGAAACATTATCAGTTATTTCTTCTTTAGAATTTTCACCTCTATAATATTTCTCAAGCAAGTCATGCATGAACAGTCCATAAGCTGCGTAGAATTTTATCTTCTTTTTTTAATTTTGGAGTATGTATATATGTCAGGAACCACCTGTAAGGACAGTCGTCAAATATTTCAAGTCTGCTATAGCTCCAGGTCATCGCCTCAATTAAAGGTCGATAACTTATTTCTCCCATCTTTCACCTCTAAAATGGAAGCTGTGAGTCATCAATCTCGCCACTATCTACAGATTTCTGTGGTTCTGTGCTATATCCGGAATTTCCACTTCCACCGCTATTGATTTCTGCCTGTGTCTCAAAGCTGAAAATCTTGAAATTGGTATATGTCTTCCCTGTCTCTTTGCTGTAGTTGTTTGTGACATCAACATCTCCGAGCTTAATTCTGTCTTTTTCTTTCAGAGACAGAGCTTTTCTAGCTGCAGCAGTTCCAATGAAATCCACAAACCCGGAAAAATCTGTGTCATATTCTCCTGTCTGCTTATTCTTTCTTGCTGATAGAAATTCTTGCTTTTGTTTCGAGTATCTGATGCACTTTCTACTGTCCAAATTGTTGCATAGCTTCCTGTTCTAAATCCCATGTGTGGTTCCGCCTTTCTTATATGTATTATTTTGTAATGAATTTCTCATTGAATTTTGCGAGCAAGTCTGCTGCTAATGCAGGCTCTTTAATTGCGAGATAGTTTCCACTCTTAACATATCTCTTAACAAATGTTTTTACTTCATCTGATTTTCCAGGATTATCCGCGAGGAATGTTCTTACTTGAGCATCGAACTGAGAAATAATCTCCTCTGCAATCGCTCTATCTTCTGAAGACTCCGCTTCTTTCTGCTTGCTTCTGTATGCATCTACATCCGAATCAGCCTGTGCGATCTGGAAATAATTGCAAAGGAAATATCTTGTGCAATATGTAAGACCTGATCCAAGTGCTTGTGACGGGTCACCCTGCGATCCTGTGACAAACCACGGAACATCGATATAGTCCTCTGGGTCTTCATCGTTTACCCATTTGAAAATCATGTCGGCAGTTACAAGCATCTCCGTTGTCTTTGCTTCATATGCCTCTCCTGTTTTTGTAAATTTCGTTGTTGAAGATACGGACTGTTCTACATTTGCGGTTCCTGGAACAATCTGTGGAATCAGCGATACGCCATACTTCTTCATACCTGCTGTAATCTTAGCCAAAATTGTTGTGATATCCGCATAGCTGTAATTGTATCCACGTTTTTCCTTTGCTACTACATCAGAAATTGCACGAATTTTTGCAAGTTTCTGAATCAGATTTAATGTTTCTGCCATAGTTCCTCCTTGTTATACCTCAATAAGCGCACTGAAATTTTTAATGATCTGTTCATTCTTTAATCTTGTATCATCAAGACCATTTCTGGTTCTTGCCAGTTCTGTCTGATACTCCTCAATTTCCTTGATTTTCTCACCGATATTCTCATTGATTTCTTTGAGATTATTGATTGTTCCTGTTACAACAGCTACAGCACTATCGTATCTTTCAACAAACTGTTTGAGTTCCTCATTCTTTTTCTGGAGTACATCGATCTCTACTGTCTCCTTTCCTACATTGCGTCTTCGCATCCTTATTCTCCTTCCCTGATATATGTAGCACTTTCGTCTGCGACATGTAAAGCCATGCAAACCAACATTTTTCATATGCCCGTCCAACATCTTTATTGCCGTCCCATACGCTCATATGGCAGTTAATAGCCACTGCCTCTGTCGGTGTCAGCTTAATGAAGTTCTGAGCGAGGAACACTGATTTACTTCCGTGACCACCATAGCAGAATTTTTCTTTGATTGTAAATGCATCGTAGCTTTCCCACTGATTTGTTTCGCTATTCTTTCGATTTCGCTTTTCAGTAGCATAAAAATTTACTTTGCATAAATCATGAAGCAGTGCTGCAATAATCACAGATTCCTCTGGCACACTTACTTCCGGATAAGCCTTCAAAAGTCTCTGAGCTTCATCGTAAACATTCAACGAATGCTCACATAAACCTCCGATGTATGAACCGTGGTACGCATGTGATGCTGGAGCATTGAAAAAATCAGATTCTTCAAGCCACTTCAGCAATTCATCAATACCATCTCTGCTTACCGAGTTGAGAAGTTCCACTACTCTATCATGGTTTGCAATTCTTCTTTGCTTCTGTAATCATTTGTTATCTCCTTTCAGTTTTATTGTGGGCTGTTACACCCTAGCAGGGGTAGTTGGATTTGAACCAACGAATTTAGCAGTCAAAGTGCTATGCCTTACCGCTTGGCGATACCCCCATACTGTAAATTATTTTATTAGCATGATATATGTAATTGAAAGCCCACTCTGTAGCAGGCGATCAATATGGCTATTAGCCTAATATGAACTTATAAAAACCATGCAAGTTTCCATCTTTCATAGTCTTCTTCATAATCTCTTACAAGCTGTCTATGTTTCGCTTCTATTGTGTTTCTTCCGCTATCCAGCTTGTATGTCTTCCCCTCCATCTGCTGAGATACGATTGCATTAAAATCTGGCGGTACTCCAATGGTTTCTTGCTCGTACATTCTGTAGAAAACTCCAGAAATCCAGACTCTAAAGTAACTCAATTTCAGCGGCGTGTTGTCGCTTTTATTCTTCGATCTTCTCGATAGCTCAACTCTCAATGCCTTTATTGTTAAGGCGGATCTTATTCCTCGAATCAATGTATCACCGGCTGCTCTTTCCTTTCGTATCTCATGTGAATAATTTGGATGTAGGAATGCAAAGCTATCTAATTCAACACAATTATGAAAAGCCTCCAATCCTTCTGGTAGATAGGAACAACCGTATATTTCTTATCGTATTTTACCGTGAGAGTTTTAAAATCAACATCTGAGCATTTTACATTTAAGATGTCCTCCTCATCCATTCCAGCGTATGCCAACCAATAATAACATCTATATATATTATCAGTCGCCTGTTTCTCCGCCGGTTCGCATATTGCATTCAAATAATTCTGCAGATGCTTCGGATTTGCTATCGTTTGCTGTTTTACTTTATCAAGCCCAACAGTCTCAATCTCTAGCATTCCTGGACTTGCTCCGTCAATCCCCATCTCTATGCACCATTTTACATACTTCTTTTAATAGAATGAGTTTTGACCACTTGCTTCTTGCTCTAAATCCTGCAAGCTGATTTACCATCGGTTGAAGCTCTTCTGCAGATCTCGTGCATAAATCTGCTCCCCATCCTTCTTCAAATTGCTCTGTGCTATTGAATATTGACTCACATAATTTCAATTTGTACGGTGTCGAAGCAACCGTTTCTCTCATAAATCGATGTTTCACTTCTTCATTATACATCTGCTCCTCCTAATTAGCTATTGCATTTAATGCTAACGCTTTCTGCCAAACACTCATCAGTAAGTCAGGATCTATGAATGATATTGCTGATGAAGATAATATATTTCCAACTGCAACCTGTGCCATATATTCTTCCGGTAATGTTGTAATATATTCTCCAAATTTGTACTTTGATATACATTCTGGATTTTCACATAATACCATACTGTCCTTACGGAGTCCGACCTCCTTTGGTATGAATACATGCGTTGGTTGTGTTGTTTTCTTCAATGCACTTGTAAGTGGTAATACAATTAAGTTAGGACTATGCTGATTTCCCACATTATTTTGGAATACTAAGCCAGGTCTATAACCCTTTTGTTCGTTTCCATTTCCATTGAAATATACGAGGTATATGTCTCCTATCTTTGGATTTCTTATGTTGTTACTGTTCTTCAAAGGCTGCCACTCCTTTCACTGTAATTTGTTTCTGTTGTTTTACAGTTAAAGAATAGCATACTCTCCCAATATGTCAAGCTAAAAAAATAATTTACTTGTTAAAAATCTCAGCAACAACTGTATATGTATGATTATCAATGTCATTTGATATATTACCGCATACAATTTCCATTAAAATTCCATACTCAAGTTCTTCTATGTACGCATATTTCACTTTTCGATGACTATATATTGCCCTTTATTCTGGCGAATTCAGCACCTACTGTGTATGAAAATTTTATTCGGATTAAATAATACATCAAGCTGCTCGAATATCATACTACATCTGAGTGTGTAATTGTTAATATTGCTCTGATAATTACTTGAAAAAATATACTTATTATACCTTTCTTTTGAAAGGTAATCTTTTAATTCAACAATCGAAACTTTTTTATGATTATTCCCGATTTTCCCATTCATTTGCAGTATTCCTCCATTGACTTTTTAGCAGTGGTGTGGCATACTACAATCAGAATATGTGTTCTATAGTGGGCATGTATTCATGATCGTAGTGGCTGATTCATGTCGCTCCACTACCGATTCAGAAGCCGTGTGAAAGTGGTTGTTTGCGCGGTCTGATGTTAAGTAGCTGTGTTTCGTGGTTGTTTCACAGCTACTTTTTTTTATTGAGAAATGTTCGGTCGTCACACGAACATTCGTTCGGTTTATTGTAATTTTATCATGTATCTTATTGACTGTCAATGCATATTTGGCAGCTGGAAGAAATTACCAGAGTTGTCTAATATTGGGATTCCATTTCTTATTTCTTGGTGGGATATTGTGCTCCCAATATAGTTGTCCACGACATAAATCATCGTAATACTCGTTCTCCTGCGAACTCGCAATACTGTGACCAGGAACAAACATCATTCGTATCTCCGGATAATACATTTGGATATTCTTTTCTATGTGTTTGCATGTTCGGATGGTTTGAGTCAGTTTTTCTACGCCTCCAGCAAGAGGATATGCCTTGGAAAACATTCTTGGAATTCTGCCTTTTTTTGATAAAAGAAGATGATATGCTTTTCCCCATGATGCATATATCGTAGAAATTTCCCACTCAAACTTTGCATCATCCTGGAAGAGCTTTTTCCAACAAACGCCATATACATCTTCCAATTCCGTAGAAATCGAGTCCAACGTCTGCCATCTCGTATCCTCGTTTTTTAACAATGATTTAACAAACAGTTCTTCCTCATGTGTTGCATTTATCTTCTTATTGATTTCTTCCGCATCATTTTCTTTCTTCTGAGCAATCTCTACGTTTGTCTTCTCATCAATATATTTATATCCCCAGTAAATTCCACCGACTAAAACGATCACAATACCCCACATAATACCTCCTATGCGGAGGCTTCGACTATACAATCTTTTGCGTTATCTATTTGTTCGACAGCCTCCTCTAATCTCTCTATTGCATCTTCCATTTTCTGACATCTCTCACTATCAAGAAGATTTTCCGGCATATTATCCAAGCAATCCTGCTCTGAATCTAATGCCATCTGCACCATTCCGGATGCCTGATCCAGCAGACCTGTTGCATTTTTTAACAGTTCTCGCCTTTTATTATTCACGCAGATACCTCCGCCTACATCGCTTTATCCCATACACTTGGGAACACGAATTTCACGCACATCGCTTCTCTTTCTTTTGACTTTTCAAATCCAAACTCTATGGCTCTCTCCACGAGCTGATGGAATTGATGTTCTTTGGATTCGATGGTCAAATCTTCGCACTCAATAGTAATGCAGATTGTCATCTTAATATCATCGATATCAACATCAATAGAATCACCATCAAACTCTTTTAAAATCCCGTCGATTGCATCACAATACTCATGCAAAATATCCAGTTTTTCCTGATCGACTTTCCATAATGGTTTGAACTGATTGCTTCCTTCTTCCACAACCATATTTACTACATCAAAACATTTAATTACTCTTCCCATTGCAATCATCTCCTCGCTTCTTTCTTAATTTGTGAAACGTGAAGTTGAGCTGAACTGTACCATTTGTTTTTGGATATGCCTCAAAATTTGTTGCCAACATTGCAACAGTTCTGAAAAGCTTACTATCATAGTAGTCGATTTTCTTTCCAACTACACTGATATATCCCATATTCTTTGATGGTTTAAACAGCTCATATTTTACCTTTACGTTTCTTCCTTGTGTTATATTGCGTAAAGCCAGATAGCTATAAAGCATCTGACTAATACGTTCTTTGTCCACACATGAATCATTACAACACAGTTCATCCGCTGTATCCATAATCCATTGTCTATCAGACTGATTTAAAAAACTCATATCAACTTGAAGTCCTATTGTATCCATGTAGCACACCTCCTATTTTATCATTAAAACATTAGCGCTGCAATCCAGCCAATGTCTTTACACACGCTGAAAATATCTCAGCAGCTTCCTCAACTTCAACCAGAGTATTCATTGACGAAAATGAGATTCTCACAGAATCCCTAGCCTCATCATCGGAAAGCCCCATAGATGTCAACACCCGACTTGGATCGGATTTATGACTGTGACAGGCGGAACCAGCCGAAATACATACGCCCTTTGCGTCAAGCATAAGCAGCAGAGTCTCACTGTCAATATCCTCTATTCTTAGATTCAATGTCTTCCCAACATCTCCTACAGAAGCCCCATTCACATGTACTCTTTCATCAATGCCATACTCTTTAAGACCGGATATTACATTTTCATTAAAACAATCTCTTGAGTAAAGAAACCGTGACCCTTTGAGCACCGAAGTCTGAACATATTATGTCACAAGCTTTCCCTAAGCCAACGATACTTGCGACATTTTCAGTACCTCCACGGAGACCGAACTCTTGGTTTGACCCACCATATATCAGTGACCTCGCCATTGACTTATCCCTGACATATATCGCACCGATTCCTTTTGGAGCATATATTTTATGACCCGAAATTGTAGCATAGTCACATCCTATTAAATTCGTATCAATCGCATGACACCCGGCAGCTTGTACGCAATCGGTATGAAATAAGATTCCACGCTCTTTACATATTTCCCCGATATGGTTGATTGGATTTACAGCCCCTGTTTCATTATTTACATACATCACAGATACGAGACCAATGCTTTCATCTGTGTTAAGTAGTTCTTCTAAGTGCTTAACATCTATAGTTCCGTCCTGCTTTGTATGTATAAAGTGTGTATAAAAGTCGTCTTTTATATTCACTTTTCCTATTGGTGCGAACATATGTGTTGCAGCCTCGTACACAGAATCATGTTCAATCTGAGAAATTACCACATGTTTCTTGCCAGCCTTTTCAAGCATACATTTCATGCCATATGAAAACACCATATTGTTTCCTTCACTTCCTCCGGACGTAAACACAATCTGCTCCGGAGAAGCGTTAAATAACTGAGCAACCTGCTCTCTCGCTTTCTGTATTGCTTTTGCAGATTCCCGTCCAATTCTATAAACAGCCCCGGCATTCCCATATCCACCCTTTAAGTATGGCATCATAGCATTAAGCACATCCGGGTGAATCGGAGTCGTTGCTGAGTTATCTAAGTATATCATAAATTCCTCCTTATAATACGGAAAGGTATCCATATTTATTTGTACTAACCTGCACGTAATCAATTACAGGAGCATCCACATGATTGGAAGACAACCTCCATACTTTAGATGTATCTATTGATCTGATATAACCAGCTCCGGCAAAACCACATCTAAAATCACAGCTTTCTCGTCCTCTGTACACACATTCTCCCCACAGCATAGTCAGGTTCTGCTGACAGAATTGAACAACTCGTGGGTCAAACATCAAATCAAAGTCATTTGTATAGTCTGGATTTTCATATCCAATACTTTTACAGAATTCGTTTAATTCATCCGGTGCGATGAACCATCTATCGAATATGATGGCTATCTTTGTGGTATCATTGTCTGGAACTTCGCCCGTACCATTACATGCAGGACATTTTGTTATACCTCTGATTCCGGCACCAAGACTAATCATTCCTTTTCCTTCACATTTCTTGCACTTCATATGTATCACCTACTCATCAAACTCAATTTTTCCTAATTCGCCATAAGAAAAATCCTCATAATATTCTTTGAATGTTTCAATAACGTTCCAATCGTTCGTAACGGCTGTTTCAATAATTCCTTCTGGTTGATCTCCAAAGAAGAAATAATATGATGCACCACCAAACCAATTCCCGAGACGCAGATATTTTCCTTTTTCTTCTTCAAACGATCTTATATATCTACAATCAATTCCTGTATGCTTAGCATAATACATTGCGTAATCATACTGTTCTTTCGTTAAAACTCTACCTGTTGGGCGCAACTCTAAGAAAGCCACACTTTTTCTTTTGCCTTATCTTTTGCTTCTGACCATTTCATTGCTATACCTCCAATAAAATAAGCTCATCGATATACAGTCTTCCTTCTCCCTTGAATATTGGGATCTCTTTGTCGATAACCCACGCATTCTCTGATTCACTAGATCTCTTAATTCGCATGTTTCTGTCCTGTCTGCAGAAATACTCACGATACGACGATTCTTAACACAGCAACTTCCTCTCTTTTGATGGGAAGGTAAATCGTTCCAGTTGATTTCCTTTTGCGTCATCAACATATCCTGAATCTGATTACATGTTTTGTGCTGTAATTCTTTGTGACTAAAGTAAGCCTGTCCAAGCATCTGTATAGAATTTCTACTCGCATCGAGCTGTCTCCAGTAGATATTGTTCGTTACTTCTTCCTTTGGAATATTAAAAACTCTGGCATCAAACATAGCACCTTTGTTAATCGCTTTTGCGTAAATTCCAAACTGCTTCGTGATTTCGTCTCCTGAACACTATTTGCATACTTAACAGCGTACCTCTTCATCTTGCGATTAAATTCAAGTGTTGCCATACTCACTACAATACTGCACATTTTCTGTACTTTGTAATCGAACCATGCATCGGATTCAACCTCTTATAATCAGTTAAAACCAATGTAATTTCATCTGATTGTGTATATCCAAGCACACAGCCTTGAATATTCTCACACAGATATTTCATCGTATCCTGCATAGCAGACATTAAAACTTCGTCAAATGGCTTTTGAAAACCTTTTGTAAATGTGTGAAACGCCCGACCATCAACTCTGATGATTACGGGCGTTCTTCTCATTAACACATTTTTTGACACTGCTTCATATTTCTTCATTCGTTTTGCAAGTGCTGATGTATCCATAATGTTCCTCCTTTTGAATTTTTAAATGTTTTTACATTTTATGCCTGAGATTCCCTGTATTCCATTAACTCGAACATATCTTTCACCTTCCCACCAGTCGTTAAGAAATTCTACATCGTACATATTGTATGGGCTTGCGACTTCGTTTATACGTTCATAGTTCTTTCCATCCCGTGAAATTTCTATTGACACAATTACATTTTCCGTGCAATGACACTCCCAATATTTTTTGATATATTTAGATACAACATCATATCCTGTCTGCTTGTTATTCAGCACTTCCGTCTGTGGATTGACCGCATATTCAAACGATGGCATTAACTGGAGTTTGAATAGGTTCTTTTCATGCATAGAATCGATTCTTTCCTTTGTACGCTTGTCATCAATCTCTCCAGTTCTGATATATCTATCCAGAACATCATATGTAAAGCCAAGATTGTCCTCATCTGTATGACCGCACAGCCCATCTGTAGGAACTTTGTCCACAAGTTCTGCTGGAAGATTAAGCTCTCTACCGAGAGCCTTAACTTCTGTGACTGTCAGTTTTGACAGAGGACTGAAATCACCTGCTCCATCACCATATCTGGTTGCATATCCTACCCAGTCTTCTGAAAGATTACATGTATTTGCGACTCTGCCTCCGACCGTCTGAGAAACCGCATAAAGCGTTGCCATTCTAATTCTTGCCGGAAGATTTACCGATGTCTGTACAGACCAGTGGTCTCCGAGCTGCGGTTTAATTTCATGCTTTAATGCTCTAATTGCGCTATGAATATTGATTGTACAATACTCAATTCCAAGATGATTAACCAGTTTATATGATGCGTCAATATCGACCTGCTCACCATTTGGCATAAGTACACCGAACACTCTATCCTTACCAAGAGCCTCTACACACAATGCAGCTACTATACTTGAATCTTTCCCACCAGAAATTCCAACCACAGCACAGCAATCATTACCGTTTTCGTTAAACCAATTTCTGATCCAATTCACAACTTTATCTTTTACTTCCTTCGCGTCAAATTCACTCATTTCTTAACTCCTCTCGTACTCTCATCAAATCTTACCAAGCCTATTCTCTCCTACGCCGTTTACAGTACCCCAAACTCTATCTCCCCATGTATTTCCTTCTTCCAGAATATCATTACCTGTTGCAAGAAGTTTCTCTTTAAGGTCTTCATTCTGTGTGAATTTAGCTTTGCAGATTTCGTACATGATGTTGTCTTTAACTTCTTCCCAATCTCCTCTTAATGGGACTTGTCTGCCTAATTTTTTCGCATCTGATGCGTCTAATTCAGCAAATGCCCTCCTTCCATCCGGAATAACTTTTGCTGATTGAAAAGCAGATTCATTGTTTGATACGTAACTCCATCCCATGTAACCGGAGCATTATAGAAGTTACTCAGGAAATAATACGCTCCCCGAAATGTTCTTATCATCCTCTATCAAGCCTCCACAATTCAACATCTACTTCAGCAAACACTCCTCTAATCAGTTCAAACACATCATCCAATTGCTCCTCCTCTTACACTTCCGATTTTATACGGCATTGCAATACTCATTGGATTAGAACTCTCAAATAATGCGTAATCTCTTAATTGAATGAAGCATCTTTCAAGAGCCTCAAGGTCTGTGTATTGTTTTCCATCATATCCATATGATTTCTGTGCAAAAAGACTCGCATAAATCTTGCCATCTATATCTGACATAAAATATCTTACGTCACCAACAAGTTCGTCAGGATTTTTACCTTTGCAATACGCATGATAATCATTAAAAATCTGAATGTCATGTTCTCTGATTGTCTTTGCAACACCAGAATTGAAAGCACCTTTGCAATTCACCTGGTGTGCAATAATATTTGTATTAGCAGACAGTAAGTTGCCGTCTATGATTTTAATCATTAGCCCTATCCTCCTGAATAATCTCATATATAATATCATCGTGATAATTACCTTCGGAATCTCTAATTGCATCTTTTAAGACATGTTTATTTCCACGATGTAATTCGCAAAATTGGTCGTAATTTCTTTCAACTGGATTTCCACCAACCATTCTCCATTCGATTCTGCGATGTCTTTTGACAAGCCGTTCTAGTTCGTTGAACAGACTTTTCCCGATAATTGGATTTCCCCTATCGAAAGATATAAGTCCAAAATTATATGCCTTATCTGCATACCAATCTATATAATACCCTAGATATCCAATTAGCTTATCTCCCGATACTATCGCA
>ENA-OQIG01001237-OQIG01001237.1-human-gut-metagenome-genome-assembly--contig:-NODE-1237-length-11633-cov-1.681992_pt1 | contig 11633 bp, 13 predicted proteins | sample MGYA00242576_ERZ504741 | MGnify/ENA primary metagenome ERZ504741 (study PRJEB26092, sample SAMD00036436) | human gut metagenome | host: Homo sapiens | study: EMG produced TPA metagenomics assembly of... | reverse complement strand
TATTGGTCAGATTGTCAGGGTTAGCAGAATCTAATCCGCGATATGTTGAGAATGTACTGATTAGCGGATAGAAATAACGGCGTCCGAATACATTATGTTCTTTCATCTTAAAATAAAGTTCATCACGCGTCATTCCATATTCTTCAGCATTTATGAAAATTGGGAAATAAGAATAATTGTGGCGTACTCCTGGTATATCATTGAAAAAGGTTATCCCTTTAACACCTTGAAGTTCATCTCTATATCTTATGGCTACTTTGCGACGGGAATTGATTGCATGATCTACTTGCTTAAGGTTAAGTAATCCGTATGCAGCGCGTACCTCATCTACTTTACTATTAATACCGGGGGCTACAACTTCAGTTTCACTGGCAAAACCAAAGTTCTTTAGATAGTCGATGCGCTTTTTAGTCTGCTCGTCATGAACGACTAATGCTCCACCTTCCAAAGTATTGTAAACTTTCGTTGCATGAAAACTCAGAGTAGCCATATCTCCAAAGTTTAAAATGCTTTCCCCGTTTATTTCTACTCCAAAAGCATGAGCGGCATCATATATGACTTTTAATCCATATTTATTGGCAATTTCTTGAATCTCTTTCGTTTTACAAGGCTTCCCGTAAACGTGTACAGGCATGATAGCTGTAGTCCTGGGGGTAATGGCCGCTTCTATTTTACTAGGATCCAGATTACAGGTTTCTGGCTCAATGTCTACAAAAACAGGTTTGATTCCATTCCACCAAAGAGAATGTGTTGTTGCTACAAAGCTAAAGGGAGTAGTTATCACTTCACCGGTAATTCTCATTGCTTGTAAAGCGGTTATTAAAGGTAGAGTTCCGTTCGTAAACAAACTGAGATAGGGAACTTTAAGATACTTAGCTAATTCCTCTTCTAGCTTTTGGTGGAAGTTGCCATTATTTGTCAGCATTTTGCTTTCCCATATTTCTTTTAATAAGAAAGTAAAATCTTCCAAAGAAGGCAGTAGGGGGGAAGTCACATATATAGGTTTATCTATCATTGTAATTATGGATATTATTGGTCTATATAATAGTTGTTTAGGTTAATGACGTTATTGTCTTTGTCTCCATTAAGAATCGGGTGTCAGCTCCAATTTAATGATTTAAGACTTAAATTTCACAAAGATAGATAGATTCCAATACTTATCAAAATATATGTTTGGAATTTATCTAACTATTGTTGTATTGGAATTCTATCTGTTGTATCTTTGCATGATAATGAACTTATTTAATGATGCAAAGGTAATGAGACATGCTTTTTTAATTCTGGCCCATAATGAATTTCAAATATTGAAGATACTACTTTCTATGCTTGATGATGGGAGGAATGATATATATCTGCATATTGATAAGAAAGTCGTGCTCGGACCTTTAGAGCAAGATTTATTTCGGCTTGCAAAAGCTCGTCTTTTTGTACTTGAGCAACGTCTTGACGTAAGATGGGGTGATATTAGTGTGGTAAAGGCTGAACTGTTGTTACTTGAGACAGCCAGTATGAAAGGTCCTTATGATTATTATCATTTGTTGTCAGGAGTCGATTTGCCGATAAAGTCACAAGATATATCCATCATTTCTTCGAGAAAAATAAGGGGTATGAGTTTGTGCCTTACTCTTGTGGTGAGGCTAATTTAAAAGATCTCGAAAGAAAGGTTTTTAAATATCATTTGTTCTGTCGTTATTATAAAATTCCACCTCGTATTTTTAAAAAGCAAGTACAATCTCTTCGAATAAGCTTTTTAAAGTTGCAGGATTTCTTCCATTATAACCGACCTAAAGAAATTGAATTTAAAAAGGGTTCCAATTGGGTTAGTATTACGCATGAGTTGCTAACAATTATATTAGCCCAAAAGTCTTTTATTTTAAGGCGTTTTAAAAATGTTTGCTGTGGTGACGAAATATTTCTTCAATCTATATTGTGGAACTCAGAAAGGCGGAGTCATATTTATCCAGGTAGTGAGCAGTTGAATGCCGGACTTCGTGCAATTGATTGGGAACGGGGGAATCCTTATGTTTGGAAAATGGAGGATTTGCAATATTTATTAGAAACAGAGCATTTGTTTGCTCGAAAATTTGATTCGCAGAATATGGATGTTGTGATCAAAATAAGGGAGCTTTTTTCTTGAATGTATAAAGTGATGTGTGGTGGTAACTCATGAAGATGAGTAGAGAAATTGCACCTTAGATATCATTCTATGATTTAATCTAATGGAGAATGTGTATTATTATTTATTTTGTTATTATTTAGTTATACTTTTTTGCTGGGTCTTATTGTAATTATTTATAAATTATTGTACCGTTTTATAAGTCTCCTGTAGGTAGTTGGATCAAAATCAATAAAAGAGTATTGGATGATGTCTGTTTTTAATAAGCGTAGAGAGTTTGTTTCGTTTCATATTGGTTGGTGTTCTGGCAACTGCTACTCATTATGGTATTTATTTCTTTTTATGTGTATTGATGTTACCAGCTATTGCATATACTATTGGTTATGCTATTAGCTTTATTCTGAATTTTTACTTGTCTAATATATTCACCTTTAATACTAAGCCTACTGTTAGGAAAGGAATAGGATTTGGTATCAGTCATTTTATCAATTATTTGTTGCATATCGGGCTGTTGTCGCTATTTATATGGATCGGAGTTCCCGAGAGATGGGCACCTCTTCCTGTGTTTGCATTAGTAGTGCCGGTTAATTTTCTTCTTGTTCGTTTTGTTCTAAAATCTAAAAAAATATGAGTAAAGTTAGTGTTTTAATACCTGCATACAACGAGGAACTCTCTCTTCCAGAGCTCTATTCGAAGCTAAAAGAAATGATGGATTCTTATGCAGAATATGAGTGGGAGATTTTGTTTGTTAATGATGGCAGCATGATAAAACATTGGAAGTTATTAAATTTTTGAGATCACAAGATGAGAGAATTAATTTTGTCGACCTGTCGCGCAATTTTGGAAAAGAAGTAGCAATGTTAGCTGGTTTCGATTATGCTACAGGCGATTGTCTGGTGATTATGGATGCTGACTTGCAACATCCTCCTCACTTAATCCCTGAAATGTTGAAATATTGGGAAGAAGGGTATGATGATGTATACGCAAAGCGAATAACCAGAGGCAAGGAGAGTTTGATGCGTAAATATCTGTCCTTGTTATTCTATAAGTTATTGCAGAAAACGACCCGTGTGGAGATTCTCCCGAATGTCGGTGATTTCAGACTGTTAGATCGTTGTTGTGTAAACGCTTTGAAACAGATGCGTGAGAGCCAAAGATATACTAAAGGTATGTATTGCTGGATTGGATTTCGTAAGAAAGAGATCAAATTCGAGCAGGAAGATCGTGTTGCCGGTACATCTTCGTTTAACTTTTTCAGCCTTCTGAGCTTGGCTGTGGAAGGGGTGACTTCCTTTACTGTAGCTCCTTTACGCATTTCTACTTTTGCTGGAATTATAGTTTCCCTGGTTGCTTTCATATACATGTGCTTATCATGTTTAAAACATTGATATGGGGCGAAGTTGTACAGGGTTTCCCTACTCTGATGGTTGTGATTCTTTTTCTAGGTGGGATACAGTTGCTGTCCTTGGGAGTCATAGGGGAGTATATAGGACGTATTTTCAATGAAACAAAGAATCGTCCTACCTACATTGCAAGAGAATATAATGGTGTGAAACAATAGCTAAGATTATGAGTAAAAAAACGGTTCGGATTGGTATTGGCGCATTTCTGTTGATAATAGGAAGTTTATTTTACCTGATGAATATGTACACTCCGATATGTGGAGATGATTATCTTTATTCATTCTATTTGACTCCTGTGGCAGCTAAGTCTTTCTTTGAAGGCACATCGATAGGATTTGAGCAGAAGATATCATCATTTACCGATGTTATTTTTTCGCAATATAATCATTATTTTTATGTGAATGGCCGTACCATTCCTCATATTCTGGAGCAGTCGTTTGCCGGACTTTGGGGGGAGAATTGTTTTAATTTAATCAATGTATTCGCTTTTCTGTTACTTAATATGTTGGTTATATGGATTTCCGGAAAAAGAAATCTGACAAAATTCGGTTACTGGGTTGCTGCAGTTTTCTTTATATGGTTCTTATTGCCTTGCCCGGTTGATCTCTTTTTACTGATGAGTGGTGCTCTCAATTATACTTGGAGCGCCGTTCTTTGTTTGGCTTTTCTGCTTGTTTATACTAAAGTGCGGCAAATGGAAAGGGTGAATTGGGGAGTTGCTTTTCTTCTTTTTTTGCTGGGCGTCATTTCTGGTTGGACACATGAATCTTTGGTTATAGGCATTTCCGGGGCTTTGTTTATTATTTATTGTGTACAATATAATAAGAGGAAGCTAAATCACCTGAAATAGCTTTGGTTGCCGGCTTTTGGCTTGGGACCTTGTTGTTGTGTTTATCGCCTGCTGCCGCGGGCGCGCGTCGTTTGATCATCCTTCCATCTGGGAAACCTTCTTATTGATAATCGGTGAGCTTCGGGCATTTTATGTTCTTCTGTTTTTGCTGGTATATACTTTTTTTCGTGAAAAGAGAAACAACAATAATCATACCCTGAGAAGTTTTTCTATGATAATCAACTTTATTTTTATGTAATCTTAATTGAACTTGTTTTTAGCTTGGTTATAGGATTTCGAAATGTCCGGCAATTGTTTGGAATAGAGTTGTTTTCTGTTGTGATTTTAATCAAGCTGATCAGTGAACAGACTTCATTTAATGCGGTTTGGTGTAGAAGTGTATCAATTGTGGCAGCAAGTGCGATCGTTTTGCATATGGCATTTGTCATTCCATGCGCAAAACGTTCTCATGCGCAATTTCAGGATATAGTGACCACTTATCTCCACTCAGAAGACGGTGTTGTTTCTTTCAGATACGAAGAGTTTCCCTGTTGTCGATTCTTATGTCTGGCGATTCGGAGGGTATGCGGATTGGGAAGCTTTTTGTATTTCCGTCTATTATATGGGAGACAAAAAGCCGATGAAAGCTTTGCTGATTGATTAGTATTCATTTGTGATAATAGATGATTGTCAGTTAAGATGTTTTTCGGTAGTAATATTTTTTGCTGTGTATAAAAATTGTAAAAGAAGTAGGATTTTGCATGTGTTCATATTAATAGCTCTATATTTGTATAATTAAACCTAAACCCTTTTACAGTTTACTTATGGAGCTATTGAAAAGTCATTTTTTTTAAATGAGAAAGGCTTATATTGAGTCGTTTATTATTCTTTTGTTTCTGTCCTGTTGTCCTTTCATTGTTTCTTCCTGTCACGAGGAAGAGAAAGAGGAGATACCTGAATCTCCTTTTGACGAAGAAGATATTCAACACGAACAAGATCTGAATGCTTATTTGGGAAAAAGCTATTCGTGTAAAATTTCTCAGGTCTCAGTAATGGAATCTTCCGTTTGCGTTACTGGTGAATATACCGGTGAAGGCAACTTCTTTTTAGGTGAGATTCCTCCTTATTTGGATATCATAGATGTGAAGAAGGCTCCTTATAAGTTGAAGTTAGAAGATTCATCTTTTGAAATTAAGTTAGAGCGCTATGTAGAAAGGGATGGAGCGTTATATGACCGTCTTTTGTCAAAGTGGGCTATTTATAAAGAGGGAGTAGAAAGAGACCAACTGGTTTCTCATGCGCATCAAGCGGATGAAATTCATGCGTTTCAGAATCTTCCGGCTATCAAACTGACTTCAAAGAAAGGGTTGGGTGGAATTATTCCTAACCAATATATATCGGATTTTACTTCGTTGGGGATAAGCAGTGCTACGATTAATGTTTGTATCACTCAGTTTATGCACCTGACGCCAAGAGCGGGAGATATTGCGCATACTTATGGGGAAGAACCTATTATATGGATGAAGGTTACCTCAAGACTGTGCTTGACGTTCCTCTTTTAGAAGCAGCCAAACGGAATATTGCTGTTGCTCCCATCATTCTTGTCGAACCGGCAGCTAAATGTGTAGACCCTGACTTGGGGCATTGTTGCAACATCCGGATTATGAAAGAGGGGTTTATACAATGCCTAATATGACTACTCTGGAATCGGTGAATTGTTATGCGGCGGCATTTGATTTTCTGGCGAAAAGATATTGTACGGCGGACAATCGCTACGGGCGTATAGCTCATTGGATTATGCATAATGAGGTAGACGGCTGTATAGACTGGACAAATATGGGAGTAAAACCTCTTACTGTATTTACGGACACCTATATAAAATCAATGCGTATATGTTATAATATAGTACGCCAATATGATAAGCAGGCAGAGGTTTTGGGCTCCTTTACACATTCCTGGACACAGATAGCGAATGTGGGATGGTGGCTCTATACAAGCAAGGAAATCATTGATTTGTTGAATGTTTATAGTCGGGTAGAAGGGGACTTTCAGTGGGGATTAGCTTATCATAGCTATTCTCAGGATTTGACGAATCCATGTGTTTGGATTGATCCGAACGCAACGTTTTCCATGGATACCCAATTTATTACGTTTAAGAATCTGGAAGTTCTGAGTAAGTGGGCGCTTACCAAAGAAAATAAATATAAAGGGACTATTAAGCGCTCTGTCTGGCTTTCTGAGGCTGGAGTAAATTCTCCTACTTATTCGGATGAAGATTTTCAGAAGCAAGCGGCTAGTTTGGCTTTCGCTGGAAGAAAATCAATGCATTGGAAGGGATTGATGGGCTACAATGGCATAATTGGTTTGATCATCCGGGAGACGGAGCTTGCTTCGGATTGCGTAAATACTTGGATGAATCTTACAGAGGGGAAGCCAAACCTGTGTGGGAAGTTTATCGAAAAGCAGGCACAAATGAAGAAGATGAATACTTCGAACAATTCTTACCTTTAATTGGAATTCCTGATTGGAATATTATTGAGAATTTTTAATCAACGACATTATTAACTAAAACTGAAATTATGGAAAATTTGAAAGTTTTCTTTACGAGAAGGCCTGAACGCCTGCTAGGGCGATGTGGCATGTTGTTTTTAATGGCATTTTTTGTGATGAACTTGTCTTCCTGTAATGATGACTTTATTGAAGATGATGGGGGAGAAGTTATTCCTCCTGAGGATATTGTTATCCCGCCTGTTTATATGTTATTGGATGGGCCCTATAAGTCGGGAGTAACGTTAACTCAGAATGAAGACAGTAGTTATACGATAGAAACTACTAATGGTGATCCTTGGGCGACTGCCGGTTTGTTTAAAGAAGATGTTCCCGAAGAATGTAATGTTCTTGAATTTGAATATCAGACGGAAATGGGGATGAGTAACCTTGAACTCTTTTTTGCTGATGCAAATGGGATTGATGCTACTCATAGCATGAGTGCGGGAACCGTTCCTGCTTCTACGGAATGGGCTTCATTCAGCGTTCGTCTAAAGAAATATAGACAGGAGTTTGATTGGGGAAAAGTGAAAGATTTTCTGCGTCTGGATTTTGGAGACCAGCCTAATAATATCATACAAATGCGTAATATACGCCTACGTATGATGAATGATGAGGAAAAACAGGCGGAAGAGGACGAGAATAATGAAGCACTTAATAAAGAGAAGTACGAACAAGGAATTAAAGATTATCTGAATAAAGAATAGATTGCCATGTCTGATGTGGTGGTAGGAGAGAGTACGATCAGTATTCAAGGTAACTATACGGGAGAAGGTACTTTCTTCTTGGGAGAGATTCCACCATTTGTGGATATGTTCAAAGTGGAAAAGGTGGAAAATAAAACACCTTTATCAAACGGCTCTTTTAACGTTCAGTTGGATAGATATGTTACTATAGGTGACTATAAGTATGATCGTTTATTGTCTAAGTGGGCTATATACAAAGAAGGAGCTTCCAAGGATGAGATTGTTTCTCATGCCCGCTATGCGAACGTGGATAAAATACACGTAAAACAAAGTGTTGAGGCTATTCCTTTAAAATCTAAGAAGGGGTTGGGAGGATTGATAAACCATGGATTCCTTGCATCTGATTTGGATGATTTGGGTATTGCCAGTGCCACCATCAACATTCCTATTTCTCATTTCATGCATCTTTCTCAACAGGAAGGAGATATTCCGCATACTTACGGTGGCAGGACATATTATTTTAATGAGGGATATATGAAGAGTTCATTTGATGCTGTGTTGGAGCAAACGAGTAAACGTGGAATCTCTGTAGCAGGTATTTTGCTGGTTCCTCCTACCGGAGATGCCGGTACTCTTTTGAAACATCCGGATTTTAATGGTATAGCTCCTTATACAATGCCCAATATGACCACAATAGAGTCTACAAATTGTTACGCTGCAGCACTTGACTTCCTGGCAGAAAGATATAGTGACCCTAATATGCGCATAGCGCACTGGATTATACATAACGAAGTGGATGGAGGAAGTCATTGGACCAATATGGGTGACAAACCGATTGCCACGTTTATGGATACTTATCTCCGTTCGATGCGTATGTGCTATAATATTGCGCATCAATATGACCAGCACTCAGAAGTCTTTATCTCTTTCTCGCATGGATGGAATATCGCTGCCGGTGGCGGTTGGTATAAAGTAAGAGATATGCTCGACTTTATGAATCAGTTCAGTGAAAGCGAAGGTGATTTCTTCTGGTCATTGGCGTGTCATAGTTACCCGGCTCAGTTAGGTAACCCGTGTACTTGGATGATGAACAGGCAACTTATTCTATGGATACGGAATATGTGACCTTGAAAAATTTGGAAGTGTTGGATAAGTGGGTGAAAACATCCCGAAATCAATATAAAGGAACTATCAGACGTTCTGTATGGCTTTCTGAAGCGGGCACATGTTCGCCATCTTATGAAGATGATGATTTGCAGGATCAGGCTGCCGGATTTGCTTATGGTTGGAAGAAGATTAACAATTTGGACGGTATTAATGGCATACAATGGCATAGTTGGTTTGACCATTTGGGAGATGGTGCTTGTTTGGGATTGCGTAAGTATGCCGATGCACCTCATAATGGTGAAGCCAAGCCTGTATGGACAACCTATCAAAAAGCGGATACAGATGAAGAAGATGATTATTTTGAACAGTATTTATCTCGAATAGGGATTGATAGTTGGGAAGGAATTATTCAAGATATTCCATAAGCGATATTAGGTAAAAGAGGAAGCTCATTTGTGCTTCCTCTTTGGGTGTTGTGATTATATCTAAGTCTGCTATAAAAGAATTTTTTTAGTCTCACGGTCTCACTACTTTTGCATAATCACCTAATAACTAGGATATTATAGAATGAGAGATACTTTTTACAGAGGTATCTCTCATTCTTTTCTCACTGGAATTACCCTATTTTACCCTATCTCTCATTCTATTTTACAACTATTTCCCATAATGTCCTGGACACGGCACATAAATCGGTTGCGTACGAATTCCGATATTCTGCAAAGAACCTTCTTCTTTCAACCTGCGAATATGGCGCGCCGCCATACTGTGTGTGAATTGGCAAAGTGACTGCATATCAGAGCGGGTCAAAACCGTATGCGTAGCGAAGTACCCGGTTAATTTTTTGTCTATTTCTTCCTGGGAGAGGGTAGCCGAGTGGGGTTTATACTTTGAGCGTTGTGCATGCATACCTATAAGCTCACCTTTTAAATCTCTGTCCGCCAAGAAACTGACCGATTTAAACTTCACTTTGTCAGCGTGTGCGGCCATGGAATGTATCGGCTCTGTTGCTTGTAATGTGATCTGAAAATAGCCGACCCCGTCAAGATGTACTCTTTGCCCTTCGCGTAAGTGGTTGCCCATGCACCGACTGAGTTCCATTAACATTGCTTCCACTTCGGCCTTGCCAAAGGTAGTTGCCGAGTGAATTTCGACTGCCAGTCTTTGGGTAGTCACGTGTTGAAAATTCACGACTCTGGGATGATAACTTGTTTCCCCCTCTTCTTCTCCCTGAACGGGATTCTTATAAAATTCGAATTGTACTGCCATCTTAATTGTTGTTTATCTGTTGTTTATATATGGTGTTACTTATCTCTTCGGCATTTAAAGCCTTTATCTGCGTGTCATCTTACTGACATCTTCATCGTTCTACCCGGTGAACCGATCATTGCACCTTCGAGAACGTATCTGTGTACCTGGGTGAACAGGTCGGTTCACCCGGGTAGTATGATGAATAACGTCCTTCAAAGATACGACAATAATAGTTGTAAAACAAGCAATTATAGGATTGTTTGCATGATAATGAATGGTAAAATATATGCGCCTTAAAGTACTTCTAAAAGGAGAAATGTATAGGTCTGAAATTAAATAATGGAAGTTGGAAAGCAGAATGAGAGATAAACAAAAGAAGGTGAGAGACAGGTTAGAATAGAGTAATTTCAGTGAGGGAATGATGAGAGATACCTCTGTAAAAAGTATCTCTCATCCTATAATATATTAATTATTTGATGATTATGTAAAAGTAGTGAGACCGTGAGACTAAAATATATTTTTTCTTTTCTAGTAGAGGGAGAGGAGATGGGAATGAAACTTATGATCAGAAACTTGTTTACATAGAATGTTTACAGTACTTTTGTGCAAAATATATATTGCCCTACAACGCAAGCAGGACAAACAGCGAAAGAAAAAATGAGAATAACACAAGTGAGAGACGATGGCAAAGTAAATACGATGCGTACGTTGAAGATTGAACAGCTCGTAGAGCAGATGAAAAAGGAAACTAAAGACACAACTGGTCTCTAATATGAGAGAAGTCCTGCCTTATATACTTCCCGGTGATAAAAATGATTATATAGAGAGGGTCCCGAAGATACTTCCGGCGGCAGCTTTTGTACAGAAAAACGGGGTGATGGCGATGGCCGAATATAATGGAATCGTTATGCTTCAGTCAACGGGTTGTCCGGACGTATGGAAGCTGATGAGGTGAAGGAGTGTGTGAAGGAACTGCCTCAGACGTATCTTGCTTTTATCGGTTCTTCAGGAAAGTCTGTAAAGATATGGGTTCGTTTTACGTATCCTGACAATCGTCTGCCTGATAATCGCGAACAGGCGGAAGTCTTTCATGCGCATGCTTATCGTCTGGCTGTGAAATATTACCAGCCCAACTCCCGTTTGATATCGAATTAAGAGAGCCTTCGCTGGAACAGTATTGCCGACTGACTTTCGACCCAGAGCTGTATTTTAATCCCGAAGCCATGCCTGTTTATCTGAAACAGCCAGCATCTTTGCCGGGGGAAACCACCTATCGAGAGCAGGTACAGGCGCAGGCTTCTCCTTTACAGCGGCTTGTTCCCGGATATGATAGTTACGAAGCACTTTCTGTTCTTTTTGAAGCAGCATTTGCCCGGGCATTGGCCGAGCAAAAAGGATACCGCCCAGGCGATGATATACACTCATTGCTTGTTTGTCTGGCTGAGCAGTGTTTTCGTGCCGGTATTCCACAGGAAGACACCGTGCGATGGGCACGTGCTCATTATCGTTTACCGAAAGATGAATTCCTGATTCGCGAGACGGTGAAGAACGTGTATGGTACGTGCGAGGGTTTTGCCGATAAAAGTAGTTTGCTGCCGGAGCAATTGTTTGTCATGCAGACAGATGAAGTTTATGAAACGCCGATATTGATGTTTCGTTTCAATTATGCATGACCTTTCGGAAGCGTGGAATAACCG
>ENA-OQIG01001236-OQIG01001236.1-human-gut-metagenome-genome-assembly--contig:-NODE-1236-length-11644-cov-1.444387_pt1 | contig 11644 bp, 12 predicted proteins | sample MGYA00242576_ERZ504741 | MGnify/ENA primary metagenome ERZ504741 (study PRJEB26092, sample SAMD00036436) | human gut metagenome | host: Homo sapiens | study: EMG produced TPA metagenomics assembly of... | reverse complement strand
ACGGATATAATGAAATCCATAAATTGCAGGCACTGTCAGATAGCTTGAATCCTTATTACAATAATAATACGGATTGGCAGGGTGTCTTTTATCAGACGACTTACAATCAAACTCATAATCTTAGTTTCTCTGGTAAACCTAATGAGAAATTTGACTATAAGATCAATGCAAACTATTATACGGAAAAAGGAATTGTGAAAAACACGGACTTAACCGATACGGTATCAGGCAGCAGTAGGATATAAGCCTAATGATAGATTTCATTTGGATCTAAATCTTGCCACTACATTAACCCGAAATAGTAATGGTAGCGGAAATGCTTTCTCACAATCCGGCGTAGCCGCAGGTTCGGCAGCTTCTTCCTTGTTGCCTCCACCGTCTATGTATACAGCTTCCAATTCTGCATTGTCTGTTTTTTCTGTCCAGGCAGATAATCAGAATGTAGTCTATGATGCAAGTATGAATATCATGTATCTGTTGCCATTTGATATAAGATGGAGAAGTACTTTAGGATATAAATACGGAACTGTGGAGAATGAGAAATTTACGCCGGGTATTTTGAATGCCAATAGGGCTACTTGGAATAACGGTAGTGAATATAGTTATAATATGTATGTTCGTTCATTGTTGTCAAGAACCGTAAAATTGGGAATTGTAAATTTTGATTTACAGGGAGGTTTTGAACTTTCATCCGAAAAGTATAGCGGTAACTTTATTATGCTGAATGGATTGGCAAGTGACCATATATGGTCGTCCGGTATGCCGTCCATGGCAGCTGGAAGGTCGAATTTTTCAGATAAAAAGAATACGTTTGCACTTATTATAGATCCTCAGTTATCGCTGCCTGGTGGGAAATACGTATTACTCCCAATATTCGTCCTGAAATAAATTCATCTTATGGGTCGCAGGCGAAATGGGCAATAAATCCTTCATTAGGATTCGCTGGAACTTCAGCCGTGAATCTTTTGCTAAAAAAATGGAAGTTTCTGGATGCCGGAGCTCTTCGTGTAACTTGGGGACGTAGTACCACTTATAAAGCTAGTATTTATGATATATGGGGAAGTTACAATCTGAGCAAAGATACTTATAATGGAGTTTCTATTATTCCTATTGATAAAAACGCTATGCCGAATCCGGATTTGAAGCCGGTAACGTCAACATCATGGAATCTCGGAACAGACTTATCATTCCTTAATAATAAAATTATGTTCGTTGCCGAGGCGTATTACAAACAAATTGACAATCAGCTAAGTTCGATAGAGTTGGCTAACCACAATGCTTTTAATTCCGTAAGAAGTACGAAAACGAGTCTGGTTAACTATGGATTGGAGTTTTCGTTGAACGTCCGTCCGTTGTCAAGGCAAAGTAATTGGGATTTGAATGTAGCGACTTCACTGGCAATTAATAAAGACGTGATCGCAAAGCTGCCTAACGAGGTGCGGCAGATTATTAACAGTGATGCGGAAGTGGTGAATAAATTAGGTTCTAACGCGATGGGGAATTATCTCTATGTGTATAAAGGCGTATATGCGACTGACGAAGACGTGCCTGTTAATCCGCTGACCGGAGAACGCTTGCGGATGGGAGGGAATACTTCTACTCAAGCATACTTTAAGGCGGGAGACCCTATTTGGGTGGATGTAAATGGTGATTATATCATCGATGAAAAGAACAAGGTGATTGTAGTAATTCACAGCCGCGAATGACCGGTGGTATTAGTATCAATCTTCGTTATAAAGCGTTTTCTATCAACACTAACTGCTCGTTTACGTTGAGACGTGATATTATCAACAAGGCTCTGGCAGACCGTTTTAGGGCTTATGGAACACCTGTAGCAGGTAAGGTGAACCTTACAGGTAGTGGAGCTTTAACACCTATTGAGGCATATAATTTCTGGACAGAAGATAATATCTATGCCCAATATCCTAATCCGTTTGATTATACCCGTTCAAGTATTATTCAGCCTTTCAGATACGACCAGACATTGTTTATGGAAGATGGCTCTTATTTTAAAATTAACGGTATATCTGTGGCTTATACTATTCCAAAGAAAATGCTGGATTTTTTTAGGATCAGCCGATGTCAGCTTAATTTTAGTATGAACAATATTTATACTTTCTCCAAATATTCAGGCATCAATCCCGAGAATGTAAACAATTTGGGATATGACACATCCGGTGGTTATCCCAATGGTCGTACTGTGACATTTGGTGTCTCAATGGATTTTTAGATGAACGATTAAATATAGAAGAATATGAAAAATATAGTTTTAATAATGACTTTGATAGTATCTTGCCTGTTTGCCGGTTGTGACTCGCTTGCAAATAAGAGTGAAGATAAATTATCGGGTGATGATTTTTGGGCGCAGGGAAATGAGACGAATGCGGAAGCTTTTTTGTTGAGCATATACAATTCGTTTCGGAATGCAACAATGTCACAACGTCCTTTCCTTACGTATAGCGGAGATATGCGGTGCGCTCCAATAACAGCCTACAGCACTGGGGATAAATATGTAGCTTATCTGGCTAACAACGATATGGGTGAATTGCGTAATACATATCCCGATGATGCTAGGGGCGGTTTAATAATGCAATGGGATGTGTTTTATACTGCTATTCAGGATGCCAATATTCTGCTTGCTGAAATAGACAAAGTGCCCGGCATGGATGAATTGAAACGGAGTCGTTTTAAGGCAGAAGCTATTTTCATGCGTAGCTTGTCTTATTTCTTCATTGTAAGGGCTTTTGGAGATGTGCCTTATTATACAAATGCTATAATGAAGCTCCCTTGCCAAGAACCAATATGGTTATAGTTTTGCAAAATTGCCTTGCTGACTTACAACCTTTGCTTGACGATGATCCGGGAGCGGAAGTATTACCATGGTCATATTCATCTTATTCGAGCAAAGGGATTAGAGCCTCCAGAGGTTCTGTCATTGCGCTGATGATGCATATAAACTTGTGGCTTGTACAGTTTGATGCACAAAATAAAGAGCAATATTATAGGAATGTTGTTTCGCTAGGCGAGGAACTGGAACGTAACAATGGAGCTTATTCATTACTTGATATAAATAGAAGTTCCGTGATTTTCGCAGGAGGATCGGACGAAGGCTTGTTTGAGATTGCACAGAATATAAATTTCAATGAGATATTTATGATGAATGCAAAGTTTTCTGATAATGTTTCCTATTCCTGTTTGAATAAGTCAATGCCGCTATTCTGTTATTCAGGAGATTATCTTATGACGCTGTTCCCTATGTATGAAGATGATGCGAGAAAAGAATTATGGTTTGACGAAAAAATCTATTCTACATCGGTTTCAAGTTCTGCTCCTAAAGAAATCAAGAAGTTTTGGAATATTGATACTTATGGAAACGGAACAATTACATCTAATTCCGGCAATCAAATAGTATTCCGTTATGCAGGTGCACTTTTGTTGTATGCTGAAGCTCTTGCCGCTTTGGGGACTAACGATACGAAAGCCTGCGAATTACTCAACCGGGTCCGCAATAGGGCACATGCTTCCGAAATAAATACCTCGGGTAGTGAACTGATGGATGCTATTTTCTGGGAACGCTGCAGAGAGCTTATCGGTGAAGGACATTACTATTATGATTTGGTTCGTACAGGAAAGGTGTATAACAGAAACTATTGTATGAATCCGATGACGCGTACTAATTTCAATGTGGGGGCATGGACATGGCCTATTCATCGTAATGCGTTGAAAAACAACACACAGATTGGATTGAATTTATTTTGGGAGTAACTCTGATAAACTTAAAATGTATAGATATGAAAAATAATATCAAATTATGGAAGAAAATTGTCGGATGTTGCCTTTTGGCAGTACTCATGTACAATTGTGCCGATGATAGATTATTTAATTGATGGTGGAAAAGCGAACCCTTATTATAATGGGAATATGATGCAATATTTGGAATCAAGACCCGATTATTTTAAAGATTTGGTGGAAGTCATCCGGCTGTCCGGTATGGAAGATGTTTTTGAAGACGAACAAATTACCTTTTTTGCACCTACCGATTGGTCAATCCGTGGTAGTTTTAATTATCTGAACCGTATTTGGTATCGTATGGGGCATGATAGCATCAAGAGTTTTAGTCAGATAAAACCGGAAGTCTGGCGTGAAATGCTGTCAATGTACATTGTAAAAGATAAATATTTGCTGAAAGATATACCTCAATTGATACGACTGCCATAGCAGCCTATCCGGGACAGGCATTTTTATCTTATGGTCAGCAGCCTATGAACATGGGTGTTGTTTATTATGATGCAAACAATGTGAAATATGCCGGTGCAAGACAAATCATATACTCTTATGTCTATGATTTCACTATAGGAGATATGAAAAACGCTTATGTAGCAACATCTGATATACAACCGACCAACGGAGTGGTACATGTACTCAGATTAACCGATCATGCATTTGGTTTTGAACCATATCTTTTCGCTACCAAAGCTATAAATGCGACAATAGAAACAGAACCGGATAATTAACTATAAATAAAGATAGTACAATGAAACATATTACCATCTATTCGTTAATGATTGTTTGCTCCGTATTCACTTCGTTATTGGTAACATCCTGTAACAGTGATCTGAACAGCAATATTAAAGATGATCCGTACAGTGGTGGAAAAGCTCCGCTTGGAATCGGTTTGCTGGCTGAATCTCCTTCTCCGGAAAGCGCTTATCCCAATGATACGGTTGTATTCAAAGCAAAGGGATGTTGACTGGTGTGATCCGCAATCAGGACGTTACGATTTCAAGTTTTATATTTCTGATGAAGAAACTAAAATTGTAACTGCTACCGACACGACAATCACCGTGAAAGTACCTGGAATCTTAGTTCGGGTACGGCTTATATTGTATTGAAAGAACAGGTTTTCTATGGACCTCGTCTCACTGTATTAGGAAATATTAAGATAGATCAGTCATACGGCTTTAAAGGCACTTCGGGACCTATTTACGATTGTGCGGAACATTATTCAAAAGCACGGGTATATTATCCAGTTGGCGACTATATGCAGGCCTACTACAATGAAAATAGCTCGCAGAGTTTTTCTTGTATATCTATGGTTTTGACAGACGGCTCTGTATCGGGAAAATGGGTAACTGACTTCAAACTTGATCCTGGTCAGGGAGCCGGCATTGATCTGGCCAATCCGGGAGTGACAGATATTGAATGTTACCTTAATTCATTTACTTATTTTCCTAGTGACCACAGGGTTCTTCTCTCGGGTAAATTTTCAGAATACGGCTGGGATAAGTTGCCGGTCAATAACATCACGATAGCTACTAATGAAGTAGCCTCGTATTATAAAACTGTAGCGCTGCCTTCGAAAAAGAATAATACAAGCATAAATTGTAAGATACCGGTATTCAACGGGGGAACTCTTGAAGCGCCTGTCCGTACATTTATAACTTCCAATGAGAAGGTGGTAGCAGTAGGAAATATTACAAACTACTGTCGTATTAATACCGAAAAATCCTATGCTGAGAGTATGGTTTTGGATTATTCGAAGGTTGCAAGTGTATTGCGTATGTCAAGGACTGGAGAACTTGATGATAGCTATCGCAGGGATGCAGAAGGAGTTATCGGGCAGATTTTAGATGCTTGTATGGTCGAAAGTGACGGTATTGTCATAGTAGGGACATTCAGCAGTTTCGATGGACAGTCTGTGAAGAATATTGTGAAGTTGAATGCCGAAGGTACTTGATGAAACTTTTATGAAAAACATCGGTACGGGCGCAAATGGAAGTATTACTAAAATCCGGTACAATAAAAACAAAAAGAAAATCCTTATAACTGGGGAGTTTTCTGAGTTCAACGGTATTCCTGCACAGAGTGTAGTTATGTTGAATGATGATGGCACACGTGATGAAATTTTCAAGATCGGAAAAATGGAAGGAGGATTGGCCAATTTTGCCTGTCTGCTTGATAATGATAATATTGTTGTTTCAGGTGCGTTTACGAAATACGATGGTGTAACTCGCCGTGGTTTCCTTATATTGGGTCGTGATGGAAAGGCGCTGCAACAATTTAATGTACCGGGCATCTTCCAGGGTGAACTCTACAAAGTAATTGAAACTCGTACTTCGACCAATTCAAACGGATTGCTGCTGCTTGGTGATTTTAGTCGTTTTGATGGTAATATGGTTCGCAATGCGATAATGATAGAAGTTGATTATGAATAACATTATTATGAAATACAATGGAAAAGTTGATAAAAAATATAATGCTTTGCCTGTTTGCTGTATTTGCATTCTCGTGCAATGAGGAGATGGAAAGGCTTTTGACTGATGATTATCCGGAGTCGGGTACTGAATATACTACGGGACACGTATTGATGGTGGTTATCGATGGTGCATCCGGAATAGCCGTTAATGAGGCGTATAATACACGAAAGGCTCCAGTTATCCGCTCCATGACGGATAAATCTTTGTTTACTTTTTACGGACTTGCCGACAATGAAGAAGGGGTAAGTAAAGAACGTGGATGGGCAAATTTGCTGACCGGAACAACAAAGAACGGGCTTGATGTCAATCAAGGAATTGACGAACTCGAAACGCCTTCTTTTCTTCAACGATTGAAAGAGGCGGATGAAAATCTAAAAGTCAGCTTTTATTCTTCCGATACGGAGTTTTTCGGAGCTTTCGGGAGTGTTGCCAATACTAAAAGAAAGACTTCGGCCGACAGTGAAACCGCTGATGCTCTTATTGCTGAAATCAATGGTGAAACAACCTCGGATATCGTAGTTGCACAGTTCGGCGGTGTTCAACAGACTGGTGAGCAATATGGATTCTGGAGCAATGAGACAACTCCTACCAGTGAGGTTATTGATGCGATTTACAATGTAGATGCTTTCATCGGTAAAATAATGAAAGCACTTGAAGCGCGTTCGCGTTACGTTCAGGAAAACTGGCTTGTAGTTATTACATCTTCTTATGGTGGTGTTTATGAAGGTAATGTAACTCCGGCATCGTTGTATGATGATCCGCGTCTCAATTCTTTCATGATGCTCTATAACAGTCGGTTTGCATCCAAATTGTTGCAAAGGCCGGGCTCGGATGAACTACAATACAAATTCTATAGTCCTTATTTCGTCGGTCCCGGACAAAAAGCGACAACAAATGCCGTTATGACTGGAAATACCGAGTTTTTTAATATGGGTAAACGATGGAGTTCCAATCCGGATGAAGAGGTGGATAAAAGTGGATATACCATTCAGTTTAAAATGTTTGATAAGCACGGCGACCCCTGGGGTAATAGAAATATAATATCGAAAAGATATCAAAAAGCAGGTACAGGCTGGCAGCTAATGTTTTCTAATAATACTCAAGTCGAATTTGCTGCAAATTTTAAAGAGGGTTCTTCGGTATTCCGCTTACCATCTACGAGACGTGACGGATCATGGCATTCTTATACGCTAGTTATAAAAGAGGTTGATGATACCCAGAAAGGTGACTCCATCTTATTTTATCTTGACGGTAAGTATCAGATGGGATGTAAGATAGACGGCAGTAAAGATATGTGGACAGATGCGCCTCTTGCCATCGGACATACGTTTTCTCCGGACAGACCTAATCAGGCAAATCTATATATAAACGATCTCCAGTTTTACAACGTTGCTCTACCTGCTGATATTATTGCGGAGTATCATTGTACTACAAAACTGGACCTTTTGGGTGAATTATATCCGTATTGGAATAATCTGGTGGGTTATTACCCCAACGATCGCGAAGATGATATCGGATTATCTTATTTGGAAGATTATTCGAAATATACATCAAAAGATAAAAGATTATACTTCAATAAGCCGGTTGGTACGTTTGCGCTACCGATGATTACGTAACGCGCAGGCAGGAGAGTATTGTAACGGATAAGGTATGCCCACTTATAGACGATTCCTACTATAAAACGGTTCTTAATACAGTCGATTTATCCTATCAGATTTTTCAATGGTTTGGAGAGCCGGTTGATTCTTCCTGGAATTTCGATGGTGAAGGCTGGGCATTAGATTACGTTTCTTTAAATAATTAAATTAGAATGCAATATGAAATGCTTTAATAAACTAAAAGCCGACTATGCAGTTTTGCTGTCATTCATTTCCTGTATGTTTTTTATGGGAAGCTGCAACATTGCTTATCAATATGATATCGAAAGCGGGACAGAGGATGATACCGCCGATTCTACCAATGTAACCATAGTAACAGGTGAAGGAATCGATGTCAGTATGTATGAAAGTGCCCGTGTTTTTCCGGGTTTGGTAGATACTTTAGTCGATAATACTGTCAATACACTGCTTGCGCTTGATTTAAGCAAGAGATACATTCCTGCATACGATCTTGACGTGCAACAAGTTCCTCGTCCGATATACAGCACCGGGCTTTATGCCGGAGCAGGTGAATTGATTACTATAACCATTAATGACAACACTATGGGGTTGACGGTTATCATCGGTTCTCATTTAGATGATTTGACGGATATTTCTCCCTACTTGCGTTTGCCGGTAGTTACTACTTCGAAGCAACTGTTCCCGGGAAAAAACACCATTCGTAATCCTTTGGGAGGCATGATATGGATCGAAAAAAGCAAGGATGTGAATGGTAGTGCGGATTTTGTTATGGAGATTAACGGGGCTTATCGTTCGCCTGATTTTATTGTCGGTTCTACTGATGTAACAGCGTGGGTTGAGCAGTTGCGTACAACGACTGTACCGTGGCTCGAGTTGCGTGGCCGGCATGTCGCTTTTTCCGTTCAGCGTGAGCGATTATTGGATATGATAAATGATGATCCTATCATTGCTGAAAAGATGCCGAACACACTGGAAGCATGGGACAATGCTGTCGAGACCTATTATTATAACTATTACAGTTTGCAGGTTGGGCACAGGATTTTTCAATGCGTGCTCCCGATTTTCCTGAGCGTGTGGTGCTGGATGTGGAGTTGTTGGACAATCTGTATATTCGTAATGCCGATTATGGTGTAGTGGCATTGAATACAAATTATCTGTTGAATGAGCTGGCTAGCTATCAAACGTTGAAATCCGGTAATTCTGTTGCTATTTTTAATGCGTTATATAGAAATTACTCTTTCAGAGATATAAAATCACCCTGGTGGAGCGAAGTATCTGATGCGGTAAAAGCAATTCCCCTATATCGCATGGCTGAGAAAGGATTAAGAGAGGATGGGTATCCGATGGGACCGATTTTCCCGGAAGAAGGCAGTAGCATTGCGGAGCAATTCCCCAAAGCATTGGCATATGCAGATACCGATAGTAGCCGCTGGTTTGTATCTGATAATAAAGTCGGAAGTACGGCCGACATACGCATTGGCAAGCCTCGTTCAATTAGCTAACTACAAAAGATGACGATTGGCTTTTTATATAGAGTTGAACCGTATGATTAAATGATAAAATTTCCATAGATCATTCTACTTCTACCTATTTCTTTAAGGCTTTATGTGACTATTTTAAGGAAGATTTTTCACCATTCTTTGAGCATTGGGGCTATTCGCTGACAGACGAAGCCCGTAGTTATGCATCGAAATATCCGCTGATGGATAAAGCCATATGGAAATACTCGCCTCTGGCAGAAAATCCATCAAGTGGTGTGGTTGATTTCCCAAGTAACGGGTATCACTACCGTCATAATCGAGCTGACTGGGAGATTTATGCACTGGATGCAAATGGAAGCGATAACTTTAATTCAGGGCAGTCGCCGGACCGATTGTTGGACAGCGACAAATCAACAGGATGGACTTCATATTACAACAACGATACAAGTACTCCGCCACTTCCGTATTATTTGTTTATTGATATGAAAGAGACGACAGATGTTAATGGTGTATTTCTGGCTGGCAACAACTCAGACTTTGCGGCAACTAAGCTGATTATCGAGACTCCTGTCAATCAGGATATTATTAATGATCCGCTTGACGAAAATATAGTTTGGAGGAAATTGTGCAGATTGATTCCATTGCACATCCCGAGTTGCCCAATATTAAAAGTGAGGGTTTCTATGATTTTCCGTCAAAAGAACAAGTGAGATATCTGCGTATAAAACTTCCTGAACCTATCGTAATGATAACTGGAATGAAACAGATATGTCTCGTTTTAGGTTCAGAGTACAGTCGTTTTACCGAGTTTGGTACATTTTATTATAAACCGTAAATTTATATCAGATGAATAAACTATTAAATATTCTCACATACAGCTTGCTTGTTGTTTGTGTCCTGGCATTTAACTATGCTTGCACGGAATACGATACACCTGCTGAAATAGCAGACGATGGAACTATAGATACCGGCATATCTACAAAATCCATCGTAAAGTATTATGGATAAATATAGATGGTGCGGTTGGTGAAGTGGTGAAGAACTCCCTTCCTGCCGATGGTGCCATTGCTAAGATGTTGAAAAATAGTAAATATTCGTGGACAGGAGTTAGTGACAATCGAACCCTGTCTGTCGAGAGGAACGAAGACCCTGTAACGTGGGCAACCATGCTCACTGGGGTCATACCCGAAAAGCACAGTATAACCGATGAATCTTATACTGCTAATGTGGAGTACAATCCGAACAATCCGAATGAAAAGGTAATTCACTATCAAAACATTATTAGCTATATTTCGAATAATGACGTGAATATGCTTTCATTGTGTGTGACACCTTGGGCGAAACTGAACAAAAATATGCTTAACAATGCTAAGACTACCATTACTTCAGAAAATGACGTTCAAACTCGGGATGTGGTTCTCAATCATATTGCGAATGAAGATTACACATTCATTCTGGCCGATTTTTCAGGAATGTTGGAGGCTGGGAAGAGTGGGGGATTCAAAGCGGACAACGCCGCTTATGTCAGTGCACTTAAAACTATAGACGGATACATTGGTGAATTTTTGTCGGCGATTGATGCCCGTGAGAATGCATTTTACGAAGACTGGCTTATTGTTGTAACTTCCAATCACGGTGGATCGGCTGACGGTCGTTATGGTGGCACTTCGGAAGTGGAGCGTAACACGTTTGGTCTGTTTTACTACAATCATTATACGGAAAAACAATTGAATGGTAATAGACTATACGGTGCATATTTTGATTCTCAGAATGAATACAAGGCTGTCGTTTTTGATAGTATAGGTAAATATTATTCTTTAGGTATGGATGCATTTTCAATGGAGATCATAATGCGTATGGTTCCTAGGCAGGACGGTACATATAATGGTAACAATTGGGATCGCATACTTGGAAAGCCGGCTGGGGACTATATAGGCAGAGAGGAACTGTATCCATGAGAACAAATCCTAAGGAAGGTCCTGCTCTTGAGCAAGCTATTACCGGATACAATGATTCTAAATGGCATCACTATGGTGTTAGCATAAGTTCCGCTGCCTCCGGAAGGAGAAATTGGCTCATTACTTTAGATGGTAAGTTGCAGGGATCTGGAACTACGGATACCCAAGGATTGGCTCCGGATTCAAGTCTTTTGGCGATAGGTGGTTATTCTGTACCAACTTCCTATTATATAATCGGAAGTACGTCTATGGAAAAAGGATCTTGCTGAAAGAAGAATTTTTGCAACTATCGGGAGAAATTGATATTGAACCTTCTGGTGATATGCTCG
>ENA-OQIG01001235-OQIG01001235.1-human-gut-metagenome-genome-assembly--contig:-NODE-1235-length-11655-cov-1.555777_pt1 | contig 11655 bp, 15 predicted proteins | sample MGYA00242576_ERZ504741 | MGnify/ENA primary metagenome ERZ504741 (study PRJEB26092, sample SAMD00036436) | human gut metagenome | host: Homo sapiens | study: EMG produced TPA metagenomics assembly of... | reverse complement strand
ATGAATTTTTTGCCGAAAAATAAAAAATGGACTTCCGAAGCGGCATGCTTCAAAAGCCCATATATCAAGCGATTTTCAAGATTTGGGGTGCGAAAAGTTCTTTTATCAATACGGGGATTTGCATTTCATAGATGGAAATTTCTTCCCGGCCCTGAAGATAGTGGGCAATGATTTCTGACATCAACTGAGAAACTTCATGGGGGGTATAGAATTCCCCGGCTTTTTTCCCGGCATTGGCTGCAAACTGACTGATTAAATATTCATAAATAAAACCCAGCACATCATAATCCTGTTTCCCATCCATGGAATATCTTTGATTAACTGAAGCAGGTCTCGCACCGCTTTGGTCTGGGATTTGGTATTTTCTCCCAGTTTGCTTAACCCGGTTTCCAGTGTATTAAAAATTTTATCAAATACCAGTTTATGCGTAGGAGAAATCAAACGGGTAAAAGAACTGAGAGCCGTACGGACATTGTCTACAGTAAAGTCTCTTCCCATGCTCAGCCAAGTAGAAAACATGTCTTTATAAGCAATAAAATAGCCCAAATTGTCCTGGACCATTTGAACCGTTTCCGCATCTTCCTCGTTCACATAGTCACGGATATCCTCCGGACGGTAATCCCGCTGCAGCAGATACCGTTCTTCTTGGTCGGACAGATATTTATAGAAAATAAATCCCAGTATATAATCTTTATATTCATTGGCTTCAATTTTAGAACGCATCTTATTGGCGCTTTCCCAGATTTTGGAAGCCAGTTTTTGTTTATTCATTTTGATATCTCCTTACTTTGCTAGTTATTAATAATTTTTTATTTTGTCAAAGACTTTATCATGCTGATTGCCGGTGCAGCCACTACATTGGCTGTTTTCAATGCGTTTCTCCATTGTTAATACTATGGTTTATTATAACATAGCCGCTGTGCTAATTTTAGGACAACTAAAGAAAAAAGCCCGGGCAGGAACTCCCACCACGGACCATCTCCCTTGCCGTACCCTTTCCTGCGAGCAAGTTTTCCTGTATCTGAATGTAAATTTACTTCATATGTTTCTATTATCCCCAGTCCATGCGCCTCTCCAGCTCGCGCCCCCCGCCTGGTCTGCACTAAGCTCCGAGAATCGACGGCGTAGGGACTGCCCCAGGGTTACGGAGCAATCCCGTCCGGTCTGCCCACTCAGGAAATCATCCCTTTTGCCACCCAACAAAATGCCGCCAGAACCACCCGTTCCCCCTGGACCCCGTCCATCCCGGCAGTCTTTATTCAATGGGCATCAGTTGTCGTTTTTTGCTACATAATATGCATAGCAGACCATTGCTGCAAACGCACAGACGTTTGAGATTTTGAGAAAAGTTACAATGGAATCAAAGGAAACAATATTGAGTGCGCCACTCATGAAGATAATGAAAGCATCAACCATGAGTAAGCCAAGAATAAGCCAAGGAGCGCCTACGATAATACCAAATACGGTTTGAAAAATAATCAGCAGCCAACTGGCTAACGATCTATGCTTTTTCACGATGATCACCTCTTTATCAATATCAGTATATTTATGAAATTTAGTTCCCACATGGTTTTCGGCAATTTTTCAAAGCTTCTCCTGGCGTTCCATGGCTTGCCTTGTCACAAGCCATGTATCTTGAATTTTATCCACTTCATCATCATGAAATTTGGGCTGATCTAAAGGCCCAGCAGTTATACATTTTAGTAAGCCTTCATACTTGATACCCCAGATAACAGAGGCTTCGGCCAAAGTCATAACGTCGTTGAGCATTTTCCTCACCTTTCTTATCGTCGTCCTTGTCAGGTACATTATAGGGTGAGACAGGAACCTGATAGACACGGCTTTCATAATTTTCGCTTACTCCGCATTTCTTTAATTTTTGTACGGAAAGATTATGTTCAGCAAAGTATTTTTTAATTGCTTGGTGAACCTGGGGTTTCAAGTCATCCCACATTGTATCAATGGATAACCCATGTTTATGACTACGGTTTGTGCTCATACTTGCCGCACCTCCATCCTGACTCTTTACCAACAGCCTTCTTGCTTTATGTTCATTATAGCAAATGACCTATCCAAAAATCACGACAGAAAAAGGCTCTCAATCTTCTCAAGACTGCAGGCCTTCTTTTTCTGCCCTCTGGGTGGCCGGGACGGGCTCCCCTGACGAGTAGCCCCTACGGAGTGATATCGTACAGTACGTGATATCCGTAGGGACGAACCGTAAGGGGCGTCCGTTCCCAGGTCTGTAAGCAGGCGGATCACCGATCGGGCCCTTACGGCATTGCAAAAGATCGTTGGACCGACACCGTCCTGCTCCTTGCTCTTCACTCTTCCTTTAATAACACGGCGGCTGGAGAGAGGCCATCGTCTCGACCTGTTCTCCTCTGCCCAATCAGTTTATGATCAAGGTCTCAAGGTGTTTGGGAAAGCCTGACGGAAACCACACAAAATCTTATGTCTGCGGATAGTGAATGTGTCTGTTACAGAAAAAAATCATTCATCACCTTCAGAGAGTAAGATGTCCCTTAATACCAATTCGATTTCATAATCCCCCCATTTTGGATTGTGTCAATAAATTCCTGCAATTCGGCCTCGTCCGTAAAATAACTGTCGATGGATAGTGTTTGGGCACCAGTTATCTGATAACAGTGGTTGATATGGCTGTGGCACTGAGTAAGATAATCCAACAGGGACTTCATAAAACCGCTGTGTGGGGTTATTTTTATAAGGGCATGTGTTTTATAACCATATATGGGGCAGTTGACATTCACGGTATAGTGATGGACAACGCCCAAATCAGTCAGGCGGTCAAGACGATTCCTGACCGCCTGACTGGTTAAATGAACGCGTTTTCCCAGTTCAGTCATGGAAATTCTGGCCTCTTTATGCAGAATGCTGAGGATTTCATGGTCAGTTTTGTCAATTTTTTTGTTGTTGGCAGGTAAAAAATTCATGGCAATGCTCCTAACTTGAAAACTTGAAAATTTCAAGTGATTTGTCTGCATCTCTTGAAATCCTGTATCGTAAGTAAAATTCTAGCAAAGTATAATCACAATGTAAATTAAATTGTGCTTCAGAGGAGGAAATGAAATGAAGTGGAGAAAAACTTTAATAGCTGCATTCTTGGGAATGACGATGATGACGGGCAGTGCCTTTGCACAGGTTTCTTACCAGCATGTACGCAATGCTACGGGCAAATTGGCGTACAACGATACGGTATTTTTGATAGACCCCATGCTGGCAGAAAAAGGCCGTTATGAAGGCTTTGCTGGTTCTTTTAACAGTGAGGTGCGCAATCCCAAGGTGGACTTGCCCGAATCAAAGGAGGATGTATTAAAGGATGTTGATGCGTTAATTGTCACGCATACCCATCTTGACCATTGGGATGAAGTAGCTCAGCAGTTCATCAACAAAGATATTCCTGTATTTGTGCAGGATGATAAGGACGCTACTGAAATTCGCAAGGAAGGTTTCCGCAATATTCAGGTGCTGAATCGGGATATCGAGTTCCAAGGGGTGCGCCTGACCAGAGTAGAAGGCACGCATGGTACGGAAGAGATGTATGCAAATCCCGCTTATAGCGCACTGCTCGGAGAAAGTATGGGCGTGGTCTTTGCTGCTCCCGGTGAAAAAACTACTTACCTGATGGGCGATACGGTCTGGACGGCCCGGTTGATAAAACGCTGCAAAATCGTCAACCCGATATTCTGATTATGAATACTGGTTATGCTAAGTCCATCTGCTACAATGATTCCATTATTATGGGTACAGAAGATGTAGGCAGAGCGGCAACGAGAATGCCAAAGGCCAAAATTGTAGCAGTGCATATGGATGCCATTAACCATTGCACAGTATCACGCAAAAATATGCGCGACTTTGTCCATAGCAGAAAGTTAGGCAAACAGGTAGCTGTACCGGATGATGGACAGATCATAAATTTTGATAAATAAGAACGTAACAAATTTCGTACAGGTTCCCATTCCGACTTATTCTAAAACATTACATATCGATAAAACAGGCCCGCAATCTCCTCAAGACTGCTCGCTCCTTCCATCCCCCTCTGCACTCTTCTTTCTGCACTTAATGGCCCAATTCCCATTGACAAACTGTACTTTATACGGTATCATTTAATACGCACAGAATTCATCCAGAGTAACGGAGGGACTGGCCCTATGAAGTTACGGCAACCATCAGCGCTTCTATTGCTGAACGGTGCTAAGTCCATCAGGCACTGCCTGAAAGATGAAGATGAGTGAGCTCAACTGATTCCTCTTCATTTTCATGAAGGGGAATTTTTATTTTTACGGAGGTGAACCCCCTTGATAGAACTGCAGCACATCGACAAAATCTATCATACGTCTTCCGGCGATCTGCACGCCCTGAAAGACATCAATCTGACCATCAACGAAGGTGAGATCTTCGGCATCATCGGCCTTTCCGGGGCCGGCAAAAGCACCCTGGTCCGGTGCATCAACATGCTGGAAAAGCCCACCAGCGGCAAGGTGATCGTGGACGGCCAGGAAATGACCGCCCTGGGCGAAGAACAGCTGCGGAAGGCCCGGCAGAACATCGGCATGATCTTCCAGCATTTCAACCTGCTGTCCAGCCGCACCGTTTTCGGCAACATTGCCTTCCCTCTGGAAATCCAGGGGCTGGACAAAGCCGCCATCCAGAAGAAAGTGGAACCCTGCTGGACCTGGTAGCCTGAAAGACCGGGCGGACCACTACCCCAGCCAGCTGTCCGGGGGCCAGAAACAGCGGGTGGGCATCGCCCGGGCCTGGCCAGCGATCCCAAAGTGCTGCTCTGCGATGAAGCCACTTCCGCCCTGGATCCCCAGACCACGGAAAGCATCCTGAACCTGCTCCGGGACATCAACAAACGGCTCCACATCACCATCGTCATGATCACCCACCAGATGAATGTGGTGAAAGAAATCTGCGACCGGGTGGCCGTCATTGAAAACGGGGAGATCATCGAACAGGGCTCCATGGTGGATATTTTCACCAACCCCCAGAAAGCCACCACCCGGGAATTCGTGGCCAGCATCCAGCACAACGACCTGCCTGATTTCGTCAGGAAACTGGACATCCACAAGGATTACAAAGCCGGAGACAAGGCCCTGGTGAGCCTGAGCTTCATCGGCGACAGCGCCGGAGAGCCCATTGTTTCCGTGCTGATCAAAGAATACGATACCAACGTGAACATCCTCACGGCCAATATCGAAAACCTGCAGGATACCCCCTTCGGACCCTGCTCATTGAAGTGGAAGGGGACGAGGCCCATCTGAAGAAAGCCCTGGATTACCTCCACGAAAGAAAAGTCAAAGAGAGGTGATCGGTTATGTCTCCTAATATGATCCATCTGCTGATTAAGGCCCTGGGAGAGACCCTCTACATGGTGGCCCTCTCTGCGGCCATTGCATCCCTGTTCGGCATCCCCCTGGGGGTGATCCTGACCATTACCGGAAAAGGCCACATCAAGGAAAATGCGGCTCTCCACAAAACCCTGGGCTCCATTGTCAACGCCCTCCGGTCCGTGCCGTTCATCATCCTGATGGTGGCCATCATTCCCCTCACCCGGATCATCGTGGGGTCTTCCATCGGCACCACCGCCGCCATCGTGCCTCTGACCATTTCCTGCACCCCGTTCATTTCCCGGATCATCGAATCCTCTGCTGGAAGTGGATCCCGGGGTCATTGAAGCCGCCCAGAGCATGGGGGCCTCCCCTCTCCAGATCATCTGGAAGGTGCTGCTGCCGGAAGCCATGCATTCCATTGTGCTGGGCATCACCCTGGCGGTGATCAGCCTGATCGGTTCCAGCGCCATGGCCGGTGCCTGGGGGGCGGCGGCTGGGGGACCTGGCCATCCGCTACGGGTATCAGCGGTTCCAGGCCGACACCATGATTGCCACCGTCATCGTCCTGATTGCCCTGGTCCAGCTGGTCCAGACCATCGGGAACAAGATTTCGGCCAAGTTGAACAAGACGAAGATCAAATAAAAAAAATCCACCCTCGAGTGGAATTTTTGCCCGCCCGGGCGGGCCATTTTGACAGCTGACCGTTGACAGGGATTGTTGCTTATGCAACAATCCGCTTCATCCCCACCTTCATCCCCAGCCGGTCCGCTTCTCCGGCTTTCAGTTCCAGTACGGAACTGGCCTTCAGGCAGGCGGAAAGACCCAGCCAGGGGTGGAGGTTCCGGACGATTTTCACGATTTCCATCCGATCGTTGAAATACACCGCATCGATGGCAAATCTCATGAAACACATGTGGATGCTGTTGGTGGGGTTCAGCCACAGGCCGGAGGCGGGAGGCAAAGGCTTCCGCAGCATCAGCCCCCGGAACCGTCCCCACCAGGTGTCAGCGATTTCCACAGCAATCCGGATTTCAGCATGGTCCCCAAAGGACCAGGTTTCCTGTTTGGACAATTTATTTTCTCCTTCGGCGTATGACCCATGACGTATGACGGGGCTGTTGCTCCTGCAACAGCCCCGCTTTCTCATTTCATCCCCTGCATCAGGGAAATCAGCGACGGCAGCAGCACCACCACGAAAATGGCGGGGAAAATGCAGAACACCAGGGGGAAGATCATCTTCACCGGTGCCTTCATGGCCTGGGTCCTGGCCCGCTGTCTCCGCAGGTCCCGCATGTTGTCCGCTGGATCACCAGGTATCGGACATGGAAGCTCCCAGCCGTTCTGACTGGACCACGGACATGACGAACAGGTACACATCCTGCACATCACACCGCCTGGCCATCAGCTGCATGGACCGGCGGCGGGTCATGCCCATCCGCACATCCCGGAGCATCCGGCGGAATTCATCGATCAGAGGGCCTTCCATCCGTTCCACCACTTTTCGCATGGCTCCATCCAGCGACAGACCGGCCTGGACGGAAATGGACAGCAGATCCAGCACATCCGGCAGCTGCCGGATAATCTTCGTCTGCCGGTTCCGGATGATATGGTTCAGCACCCCGAAAGGCAGCATGGCTCCGAACAGCAGACATCCCCAGATCAATACAAGGCCCCCGAAGGTGCTCATGGGATGGCCGGTGGTGTACCGGAACCCCTGGAACCCCCAGAAAATCATGGAAACGAACCAGATGCCACCAGGGTCCGGGACTTCCAGATCCCCTGCTTCCCGGCCAGGATGATCCGCTGTTCCATCATCTGGGCAGGGCTGAAGGAGCGAATTTGGAGAAAAAGTCCATGGCCTGGGCCAGCAGCCGGCCAATGGTCCGCTGGTACAGGGGGATTTTCTTCAGGTCATTGGGATTGTCCTCTGCTTCCTGGGGCTTCTCTTCTTCCCGGAAGGTTTCCAGCCGGCGCTTCACTTCTTCGCCCTGGATCTTCTTCAGGCCAGCACCGACAGGGATAGATAGAAGAATAGCGCCAGGGCAATGGAAAGAGACAGTGCCAGCATGGTCAGTCACCTTCTTCCCAGTCGATCCCCGGCCGGGCCTTCTGCATAAAGGCCGGATATTCCACATTGTGAGATTTGAACTTGCTCAGGAACTGGGGCTGGAGCCCGGTGGGACGGAATTCCCCCAGAGCCTTGCCGCTTTCGTCGAACCCGGTCTGGACATACCGGAACAGGTCCTGGAGGACGATCACATCCCCTTCCATCTTCTGGACTTCCGTAATATAGGTGATTTTCCGGGATCCGTCCTGGATCCGCTCCTGATGGATGATCAGGTCCAGAGCCGAAGAAATCTGGTCCCGGATGGCCCGTACCGGCAGGTCCAGGCCGCTCATGAGCACCATGGTTTCCAGACGGGACAGTACATCCCGGGGGCTGTTGGCGTGGGCGGTGGTCAAAGACCCTTCGTGGCCCGTATTCATGGCCTGGAGCATATCCAGGGCTTCGCCCCCGCGGACTTCCCCTACGATGATCCGGTCCGGGCGCATCCGCAGGGAATTCTTCACAGTCCCGGATGGTCACGGCCCCTTTGCCTTCAATGTTGGCAGGCCGGGCTTCCAGGGTCACCACATGGGGCTGTTCCAGCCGCAGTTCCGCCGCGTCTTCAATGGTCACGATCCGTTCATCATGAGGGATGAAGGAACTGAGCACGTTCAGGGTGGTGGTTTTACCGGAACCGGTACCGCCGCTGATCATTACATTCAGTTTGGCATTCACACAGGCCCGGAGGAAAATGGCCATTCTTCCGGAACAGGAGTACCAGGAAACAGAAACACAGAGGGCAGAACCATGAAAAATAAGATGGGATCTCTGGTCTACGCTTTTCTGATGATATTGGTTGTAGTGATTTTCACCAACCGGTTTGACAATGATGGCTGGTTCCTGCTGAACAGTGGCCGGTATGTGGAACAATTCGGCATCCCCATGTGGAGCCCTTTACCATCCATCAGAACTTCCATTTTGTCATGCATCAGTGGCTCTTTGATCTGGGGTTGTGGAAGCTGTACAAGCTGGGTGGTCTGAAAGCATGATTGCTTACAACTGGATTATATCAGCTGTCTTTCTTTTTCTATATTCCCGTTTGATAAAATTGAAAGTTGGACAGATTTCGGGAGCTGTTCGCCTTTTTCTGCTGCTCTGGCTTCTTCTGATGTCCATGGGGTATTTGTTCCAGCGGCCTCAGACAATGTCCGGTTTGATTTTTCTTCTGGAAATCTACCTGTTGGAAAAGTCCTCCAAACGGGATCGTATGCCCCGGTTCCTTGTCCCGTTTTTCTTTCTGCTTTCTGTTCTTCTGAGTAACCTGCATGGAGCCATGTGCCCATGTTCACCGTTTTCCTGCTGCCTTATGCCTGTGAAGCTTTGGCAGGGCCCAAACTTCCTTTTGGTCGATGGGAACTGACATGGCAGGCCAGGGACTTCTTTTTGCTATTGGCAGCCGTCCTGGCCGGAGGTTTCTGCAACCCCTATAGAACGGAAGCCATGACCTATGCCTTCCGTTCTTATGGATACCATGAAATCAACCAACTGGCTTCTGAAATGCATCCCTTAACCCTTGATTTCGGAACTCCTTATATGGTCATAATATTGACATTGTTGTTTATTTGCACGGTCTGTTACGCCCGCCATTCCCTGCCTCTCCGGCAGCAGCTGCTGGCTCTGGGCACCGGTTTCATGGCTCTCCAGGCCACCCGCAGCAGTCTGCTGTTCCTGCTGGCCGGTCTGTTTCCATTGGCGGAAATCCTGGCCAACCACAAATTCCGAAAAACTGCCGGTGCTTCCTATGCCTGGTCCCGGGCCCGCCGGATGGTGGCCCTTATGGTGCTGGCAGCCATTGCAGGATCCGTTGCCCTGTTCCAACAGACCAAAATTCCGGAAGGACGGGGAGCCCTGTTCTTTGGGAGCTTTATCTTATTGGCGCTGATGACCCTTTGGTCTCTTTGGCGATTGTGGAAAGCCATAATCAGGAAGAAACCCTGAAAGAAAATATCCGGATGTTCTTTGCACTGGTTGTCATGATGCTGATGATTCCCTTTTCCGTGGCCTGGTTCCAACCGCCCCGGGAAGATATCGTTCTCTCTAAAAGTGTGGAAATCATCAAACAGGATGCCGGCAGCAACCCCATCTGCCTGTGGACAGGATACAACGATGGTCCCTATGCGGAATTCCAGGGGATTCCCTGCTACATGGACGCCCGGGCGGAAGTATTCAAGCCCAAACTGAATCACCAGAAAGATGTGATGGAGGAATATTGCTCCCTGCTTTGGGGGAAACTGGATTACCGTGATTTTGTCACCCGGTATCCCTTCACCCACTTCCTCACCACTGATCTGGACCCCCTGTACGTGAACCTGAAAAACGATCCCCGGTTCGAGCTGTTGTGGGATTCAGAAGAAGATGATGAAATCCAGGAAAAGGCCACGGAAGTGGAGAAGAAGAAAAAGGTCAGGGTATATAAATGGAGACATTGAGGCAAAACCTCAATGTCTCCATTTTGTCAGCGGCCACTGGGAACGGTTCCTTTCCTTTGGCCGCTGGCCGTTGACAGCTGACCGTATTTACTTCAGCAGCCCGCTTTCTTTCCAGGCCCGGGTGACCTTTTCTCTTTCTTCGTCGGTCATGGGGCACAGAGGCAGACGGTAGGGCCCCGGGTTGAAGGAGGTCATTTGGGCCACAGCTTCTTTCACCGGGATGGGGTTGCTCACCAGGAACATGCTCCGGGACTGGAGGACCATGGTTCTGTTCAGGTCCCGGGCTTTCTGGACTTCGCCCCGTTCATAGCTCTGCATCAGTTCCTGGATCATTTCCCCGTTCACATTGCTCAGGACGGAAATCAGGCCCACGGCGCCCACACTCATGAAGGGCAGGATCAGGGCGTCATCCCCGCTGTAAATGGAGAAATCTACCGGTACCAGGCGGTACAGATCTTCCACCTGGCTCACATTGCCGGCGGCTTCCTTGATGGCCACGATGTTCTTGCATTCGTGGGCAGCCGGGCAATGGTGGCGGGCAGGATGTTGCTGCCGGTCCGTCCGGGTACGTTGTAGATGATGATGGGCAGGCTGGTGTTGTCCGCAATGGTCTTGTAATGGCGGTAGAAGCTTCCTGGGAGGGCTTGTTGTAGTAGGGACCCACCACCAGGACGCCGTCGGCGCCCACTTTTTCCGCCAGTTTGTTCATTTCCAGTACATCGGCCGTATTGTTGGAGCCGGTACCCACGATCACCTGGCCCTTGCCCTTGGTCCTGGCAATGACTTTGGTGAACAGTTCTTCTTTTTCTGCATAGGTCATGGTGGGAGCTTCACCTGTGGTGCCGCTGACCAGGATGGAATCAGAGCCGTGGTCCAGCAGCCAGGCGGCGAATTCCGCCGTCCCGTCCGCATTCAGGGAACCGTCTTCATGGAAGAAGGTCACCATGGCTGTAATCAGTCGTCCGAAATAGGGTTTCTTGTTCATGCTTACCACCTTTTATTGTTGGAAAGCAGCGTGCAGGGCATTGACTGCTTCTTTTACCTGTTCTTCCCGTACAATGGCGGAAATCAGGTTGTCTGAATCTGTTGTTTGAAGGATTTCGATGCCGGATTTGGCCAGGGCATTGATGAACCGGGCCATGATGCCGGGGACGCCGCCCATGTGGGAGCCCACCACGGTCACTTTGGCGCAGTTTTCCACCTTGGTGTACTGGCAGTTTTCCGCTTTCAGCACTTTTTCCGCATCATCGGCGGCGGCGCTGTACACGGCGAACATCAGGGAATGGGGCTGGAGGCTCATGGTGCCGATGCTGACCCCGTTTTTGGCCAGGGTATCGAACAGATCGGCTCCGTCACTGCTGTCCAGGTTCACGGAGAAGAAAGCAATGTTGTTCTTGCTGGCTACCCCGCAGGCATGTTTTTCTTCCAGGGAATCGGTTTCTTCCATTTCCTTGGGCTGGTCTTCCTTGCTGATCAGGGTACCGGGGGCTTCGGAGAAGGTACTCTTCACCACCATGGGGACCCCATAGCGCATAACGATTTCCACGGCCCGGGGATGGATGACTTTGGCACCCTGGTGGGCCATCTCACGGATTTCATCATAGGAATCTGTTTGATGATATGGCATTCTTGACAATCCGGGGATCGGCGGTCATGACCCCGTCCACATCGGTGTAGATTTCCACTTTGTCCGCATGGACGGCCACACCGAAGGCGGCGGCAGAGGTATCGCTGCCCCCGCGGCCCAGGGTGGTCACGTTC
>ENA-OQIG01001234-OQIG01001234.1-human-gut-metagenome-genome-assembly--contig:-NODE-1234-length-11655-cov-2.423491_pt1 | contig 11655 bp, 11 predicted proteins | sample MGYA00242576_ERZ504741 | MGnify/ENA primary metagenome ERZ504741 (study PRJEB26092, sample SAMD00036436) | human gut metagenome | host: Homo sapiens | study: EMG produced TPA metagenomics assembly of... | reverse complement strand
CGATCTTTTCAATTAAAGAAGTGCACAAGTATATTGTTTGCATAGGGAGTAATTACAACAGGAAAGAGAACTTGACTTTTTGCCAGGCAGAAGCTGACAGAATCGTTCTCTTCTATATGTTTTGCTCCCGAACTGGAAACTAAACCTTTGTTTTTTAAGAATCCGGCCTTGTTTTCCAACCAAGTGGTTCTGTTCTTTTCCGATAAGGATGAAGAGGTGGTGAGGAAAACGCTGAAAGATATAGAACGGAGGTCCGGACGTCGTCCGGAGGATAAGAAAGAGGAGAAGGTTTGTCTGGATATTGACATGCTTTTATATGATAACAAAATATTAAAACCGGAGGATTGGCAAAGGGGATATATACAACAGTCATTATCTGCTTTCCATTCTTCATTATTTATTAAGTAGATGAAATTTCTTGGAATTATACCTGCCCGTTATGCATCCACTCGTTTTCCTGCGAAACCGTTGGCTATGTTGGGCGGAAAAACAGTCATACAACGCGTATACGAACAAGTGGCAGGCGTTTTGGATGACGCTTATGTAGCTACGGATGATGAACGCATTGAAGCTGCTGTTAAGGCGTTCGGGGGAAAGGTTGTGATGACTTCCGTTCACCACAAAAGTGGTACGGATCGTTGTTATGAAGCCTGTACCAAGATTGGAGGTGATTTTGACGTCGTAGTGAATATACAAGGAGATGAACCTTTTATTCAGCCTTCACAACTGGATGCGGTAAAGGCTTGTTTCGATGATGCACCACGCAGATTGCTACGTTGGTGAAGCCTTTTACTGCTGATGAACCGTTTGCCGTACTGGAAAACGTGAATTCACCGAAAGTGGTAGTCAACAAGAACTGGAATGCACTTTATTTTAGCCGTTCTATCATTCCTTATCAGCGGAATGCCGAGAAACAGGACTGGTTGAAGGGACATACCTACTACAAGCACATCGGATTGTATGCTTATCGTACAGAGGTGCTGAAAGAGATTACTATGCTTCCACAGTCTTCTTTGGAGTTGGCCGAATCTTTGGAGCAGCTTCGCTGGCTGGAGAACGGATACAAAATAAAGGTCGGTATCAGTGAGGTGGAAACTATTGGAATCGATACTCCACAAGACTTGGAACGGGCAGAAGAATTTTTGAAGAATAGAATCTAATCTTATGGATCGTACGATACAACCTGAAATACAAACCCTGAAAAATTTTCGTATACTTCCTCCCGTTCGAATGACGTTGCCAAACGGTATTCCGTTGACTGTTATTAATGCGGGTGAACAGGAAGTGGTACGCATAGATGTGCTTTTTGCCGGGGGACGCTGGCAACAGTCGCAGAAACTGCAAGCTCTGTTTACGAACCGGATGCTGCGTGAAGGTACAAAAAAATATACGGCTGCCACCATTGCCGAAAAACTGGATTACTACGGCTCATGGCTCGAATTGTCCAGTTCGTCGGAATATGCATATATCACTGTTTATTCACTGAATAAGTATTTGGCGAAAACATTGGAGGTGGTGGAATCTATGATTAAAGAACCGCTTTTCCCGGAGAAGGAATTGCATACTATCCTTGATACCAATATCCAACAATATCTGGTCAATACTTCCAAAGTTGATTTCCTGGCACACCGCAGTCTGTTGCAGTCGCTTTACGGTGAACAGCATCCATGTGGTAAAATAGTGGTGGAGGAAGATTATCATGCCATCACTCCGGAAGTGCTCCGTGAATTTTATGAACGGTATTATCATTCGGGTAATTGCTCTATCTTTTTGTCCGGTAAGGTGACGGAGGATATTATCAGCCGGGTGACAGATACATTCGGCACTTCTTTCGGCCAGCATCAGCAGCAGGTGTCGAGATTAAGTTTTCCTTTTACTGCTGTTCCCGGAAAGAGAATTTTTACAGAGCGTGAAGACGCCATGCAGAGTGCTGTGAAGATGGGATATACGACCATTACTCGTAATCATCCTGATTATTTGAAACTTCGGGTATTGATGACTTTATTCGGAGGTTATTTCGGCAGTCGGCTGATGTCTAATATTCGTGAAGAGAAGGGATATACTTATGGTATTTCGGCAGGAATCATGTTTTATCCGGATAGCGGACTATTGGCTATCTCGACAGAAACGGATAATGAATATGTGGAACCGTTGATACAGGAAGTGTATCATGAAATAGACCGCCTGCATCAGGAACCTGTGTCGGCGGAAGAACTGACTATCGTGCGCAACTATATGTTGGGAGAAATGTGCCGTAGTTATGAGTCGCCTTTCTCACTTTCGGATGCGTGGATCTTCATAGCTACTTCCGGTCTGGATGATGACTACTTTTCACGTTCTCTGCTGGCTGTGAATGAGGTTACTCCGATGGAAATACAAGATTTGGCACAGCGCTATTTGTGCAAAGAGACATTAAAAGAGGTCATTGCAGGTAAAAAGTTGTCATAAATTGCTTTCCGAAAGTGGGCTGTTTGGGATAGAAATTGTATCTTTGTCCAAATTGTAATTCTAAAATGAGTAACGACTAAAACCAATGAGGAAATATCTATATACTACACTTTTATTGGCTCTTCTTGCACAAGAGGGAGTGATGGCACAAGAAAATGAAGGAAAAAAAGGCGGATTTTTCGGAAAAATTAAAGATACATTCTCCACTGAAATAAAGATTGGCAACTATACTTTTAAGGATGGCAGTGTCTATACAGGAGAAATGAAAGGACGAAAACCGAATGGAAAAGGAAAAACAGTCTTTAAAAACGGTGATGTCTTTGAAGGTGAATATGTGAAGGGGAAACGTGAAGGATATGGAATTTATATGTTTCCTGACGGAGAAAAGTACGAAGGACAGTGGTTCCAGGATCAGCAGCATGGAAAAGGTATCTATTATTTTATGAATAACAACCGTTACGACGGTATGTGGTATCAGGATTATCAGCATGGTGAAGGAACAATGTATTATCATAACGGTGATTTGTATGTAGGTAAATGGGTGAATGATAAACGTGAAGGCGAAGGTACATACACTTGGGCGAATGGAGCCAAATATACCGGTCATTGGAAAAATGATAAGAAGAACGGCAAAGGTATCATGAACTGGGACGATGGCTGTAAGTATGAAGGAGATTGGAAAGATGATGTCCGTCACGGAAAAGGGGTATTTGAATATACCAATGGAGATAAATACGATGGTGACTGGGCGGATGATATTCAACACGGAAGAGGTACTTACTACTTTCACACGGGCGATCGTTATGAAGGTTCTTATCTCTTAGGTGAACGCACCGGTGAAGGAGTTTATTATCATGCTAACGGCGACAAGTATGTAGGTAATTTCAAAAATGGCATGCAAGACGGAAAGGGTACTTTTACCTGGGCGAATGGTGCTGTGTACGAAGGAAGCTGGAAAAACAATAAACGTGATGGCAGAGGAGTCTATAAATGGAGCAATGGCGATGTTTATGACGGTGATTGGAAAGACAACCGTCCCAATGGACAGGGTACTCTGAAAACCGTTGCTGGGATGCAATATAAAGGTGGCTTTGTTGACGGATTGGAAGATGGACAGGGCGTACAAATTGATAAAGATGGTAATCGCTTTGACGGATTTTTCAAACAAGGAAAGAAAAATGGTCCTTTTGTAGAAACAGATAAAGATGGAAAGGTGATTAAAAAAGGAACCTATAAATTCGGAAGACTTCAATAGATGATAGGTGATAGATGATAAATGATAGTGGGCTGCGCATTGCGTGGCCTCTTTTTTATGGTACAAAGAAAAATGGATAATAACCAAAAGCGGTCATTATCCATTTTATAATTTCCTGTTGAAAGTAACTTCAACTATCATTTGTCACCTATCATCTATTAAATGATGTATTGTGAACTGATAGATTCGTTATTCATCACTCGTTTGATTGTTTCTGCAAACATATCAGCGATGCTTAACTGTTTTACTTTCGGGCATTTCTTTGCGTAAGGGATGCTGTCGGTAAATACCATTTCGGTTAGGGCAGACTCTTGTACACGGAAAGAAGCCGGATCAGACATTACGCAGTGGCTGGCGATGGCGCGTACAGATTTGGCACCGGCATCCAGCATGATGTTAGCTGCTTTGGTGATTGTTCCTGCTGTGTCAACGATATCGTCAATCAATACGACGTTTTTACCTTCTACGTCACCGATGATTTGCATAGATGCTACTTCATTGGCTTTTTCACGTGATTTGTTACAGAGTACCAATGGTACACCGAGGTATTTGGAGAAAGTGCTGGCACGTTTTGAACCTCCTACGTCCGGTGTAGCAATAACCAGATTTTCCAGTTGCAATGACTGGATGTAAGGGAGAAATACAGCTGATGCGTACAGGTGATCTACCGGGATATTGAAGAATCCCTGAATCTGGTCTGCATGCAAGTCCATCGTAATCAGGCGGTCGATACCTGCAACAGACAGCAGGTCGGCTACCAACTTAGCGCCGATAGATACACGGGGTTTGTCTTTTCTATCCTGACGTGCCCATCCGAAATAGGGGACTACAGCTACAACGCTCTTTGCAGACGCGCGTTTTGCAGCATCGATCATCAGGAGAAGTTCCATTAAGTTGTCTGAGTTAGGGAAAGTGGATTGAACCAGGAATACGTGTGCGCCACGAATTGACTCCTCATATGAAACTGCAAATTCGCCATCGGCAAAATGGGTAATGTTCATATTTCCCAGAGGACAATCCAGGCTCGCGCAGATTTTCTCTGCAAGATATCTCGAGTTAGTTCCCGAGAATACCATAAAGGGTGCTTTTTCGCTCATTTTGTAATAGATGTTACCTATTTGTTAATTTGCCTGCAAAGGTAGGAATTTCTCTTATTATTTAGAAAGACTTATTGTAGAAAAAATAATTTTCTCTCCAACTTATCGGAAATATTTGTAGATTTGCTTTCTGAAAACAGTTAATAGTCAAAAATGAGTTCACGCTTTCCTTTATATATAATAGGTATAGTGTTGTTTGCCTCTTTTTTTCGTGCACTGATATGGTGCCGACCAAAGAGGTGCGCCTGATTGATTCATTAAACGGGAAAGCGTATGCTTATCGTTATCGAAGCCTGGATTCTTCTTATAAATATGCCAATGAAGCCTATCGGCAGGTGAATTTCTACAAGTCGGGGAAAGCGGAAGCATCCAACAATCTGGGGTTCTGTGCTTTTATGGCTATGGACTTTGACCGGGCGGAAGCGTTGCATAAGGAAGTATATAAACTGACTAAAAATGAACTCGAACTGTTGATTGCCGACATCGGACTGATGAAAATCTGTCAGCGGACGGCTATGAATAAAGAATTTTATGATTATCGTAATAGTGCGCTCAAGCGCATGAAACGTATTCGTGAAGAGAGTGATTTGTTTGCCGACCGTCACGAGGCGCTACGGCTGGATTATGCATTCACCGAATTTTTCATCGTTTCTTCTATTTATTATTACTATCTGCAGCAACGGCAGGAGGCCATCACATCTCTCAACCGGATTCCGGAAGATGAAGCTTTGACAGATACTAATCAGTTGCTTTATTATCATTATATTAAAGGTTCGGCTTCGTTGGTGGAAGCAACCAAGCCGGAAGACCGGAAAATGCGTGAGTTCGACCAACTTTATATTACCTGGCGGACAGCTGTTCAGACTAATCATCCTTATTTCGAAGGAAATGGTCTGCAAGGATTGGCTAATCTGATGGTTTCACCTAATAATTTCGAACTTTTTCGGACGAGAAGGGGATATGCGCTGGATCAGTTTGGGTTTCCCGTAGATTCGCTTTTGCCTTTGCGAATGGCACAGCGTGCGCTTGAAAAATTTCGTGAGTACAATGATTTGTATCAGATTGCCGGTGCGTATGTGTCTATCGGTAAATATATGAATGAGCACGGACGTTATACGGAGGCATTGGATACGCTTGCAAAAGCGTTGGATTGTGTGAATCAACATCACATGCTCTATTATCACCATGCGGCGGATACATTGGATAAACTACATGTTTTTGTAGAAGGAGATACGACTTATACCGGGGTTCCATGGATCATGCAGGAAGATGTGAGAACGGTACCTGAATGGATCTCAAGGATTCGGGAGCAATTGAGTGTGTCGTATGCGGGGCTCGGGATGAAGTATGCTTCTGATTACAACCGGAATATATATTTGGATATTTTAAATTATACCCGTCAGGATAAGGAGTTGGAGAGCCGCTATCTTTCATTGGAAGCCGATTCACGACAAATGACGCTTGTACTTTCTTTGGTTATTGTCGGACTTGTATTGGTGGTTATTCTTTGGTGGTTTTTCAATAAACGGTCTAAAATAAGGAATCAGGTAGACGTGGAGCGTCTGCAACGGATTCTGACTCTTTGCCGGGATATAACTTCGTCCATTCCGATGAATGTTCCATTAATTCAACAAGGTATCGATCAATTATTTGGGAAAGGACGTCTTCAACTGGAAATTCCGGAGGAAGGAAAAGCGGCACTGGTTCCTCTGCATCGGTTGAACCGTGATGAAAAGCATTGGTGCATGTGCTTGAACCGTATATTGTTTGGGCTGCGGACAATGAGCAGATGGTGGAAGCGTTGAGTGACGAGCGGATGCAGTTGGAAAAGCAACGGTATGTTTACGAACAACATATTGCGGGAAATAAACGTCAGAATCTTATAAAGAAGGCTTGTCTGGCCATTGTCAATGGTATTAATCCTTATATTGACCGTATCTTGAACGAAGTGCATAAGTTGACGGAGCGGGGGTATATTGATAATGCGAAGATTAAGAAAGAGAAGTATCAATACATTGATGAGCTGGTAACTACGATTAATGAGTACAACGATATTCTGGCTCTTTGGATTAAGATGAAGCAAGGAACGCTTAGCCTGAATATTGAAACTTTCAGTCTCAATGAACTGTTTGAGCTGCTAGGCAAGGGAAGACGTGCTTTTGAAATGAAAATCAGAAGTTGGAAATTGAACCGACTACGGTTATGGTGAAGGCCGACCGGCACTAACTTTGTTTATGATTAATACGCTGGCGGAAAATGCCCGTAAATATACTCCGGAAGGAGGAACAATTAAAGTGTATGCCCGTACTACGGAGGATGCGTATGTCGAGATCTCTGTGGAGGATAACGGAAGAGGTATTTCCGAAGAGGATGTGGCTCATATCATTGGTGAGAAGGTGTATGATTCCCGTGTGATCGGAATGAAGAATGCAGCCGATCCGGAAGTGTTGAAAGAAAACAAAGGTAGTGGTTTCGGATTGATGAATTGTAAGGGAATCATTGAGAAGTATAAGAAAACGAATGATTTATTCCGGGGATGCGTTTTTGATGTGGAGAGTGAACTGGGGAAGGGGAAGCCGTTTTTATTTTCGTTTGCCTTCGGGAGTGCGTAAAGCGATGGGGGTATTGTTGCTTTGCTTGTTGCTTCCGTTGGGGATGGTTTCTTGTCTGCATGATCCGATTCCTCCCATGTTGCAGGATGGCGATTCGATTGTAGTAGTTACGGATTCTGCGTATGAGGATTTGCTGGATGTAGCGTCGGATTATGCGAATGCTGCCTATTTTGCTAATGTGGATGAAAATTATGAGTTGGCTTTGCAATATATAGATTCTGCGATGCTTTTTCTGAATGAGCATTATGAAAAATATGCGCGTCCGGATCGCCCGCATCGGTATATGAAGCTGGTAGGTGAGGGAACGCCTGCTGAAATCAGTTGGTGGAACGAACTGTTTGATTCGGATTATCATGTAATTTTGGATATCAGGAATGAGGCGTCAGTTGCTTTTCTGGCTTTGAAACAGTTGGATGCATATAGTTATAATAATTCGGCATTTACGGATTTGTATAAGTTGCAGGGAGAGGATCAAACTCTCGAAGCATATTGCCGGCAGTTGGAGCGTTCGAATACCAATAAGACGGTAGGAATTATTTTATGCTTTGTTTTATTGATTGTTTCGTTGGTCGGATATTATTTTCTGTACATGAGAAAACGTTTGCAGAATCGTTTGAATCTCGAACAGGTACTTGAGATTAACCAGAAGGTGTTTGCTGCATCTTTGGTGAGACCGCAGGAACAGGAAAATGCAGAGGCGCTTCAACGGGAAGAGAGTATGCTTAAAGAAATTCCGCAGCGGATTGTGGATGAAGCATTCGGTTCGGTAAATGAATTACTGACGATTGACCGGATGGGAATTGCCGTTTATAATGAAACGACACATCGGCTGGAATATGCTTCTCGTCCCGGACAGGAAATGCCGGAGATGGTAGAGCAGTGTTTTAGTTCCGGGAAATATCTTTCTGAACAGCATCTTCAGGCAATTCCGCTGATGGTGGAAGCAGGGAGCGAGCATCAATGTGTTGGTGTGCTTTATCTGGAGCGCAGAGAAGGAACGGAACAGGAGACGGATCGACTGCTTTTTGACTGGTAGCTCGTTATGTGGCTATTGTTGTGTTTAACGCAGTGGTGAAACTGGCTACAAAATACCGGGATATCGAGTCGGCACACGAAGAAACACGCCGGGCTTCCTGGGAAGACAGCATGTTGCATGTTCAGAATATGGTGCTTGACAACTGTCTGTCGACTATTAAACATGAGACGATTTATTATCCGAATAAAATCAAACAGATTGTAGGGCGGTTGAATACGCAGAAGCTTTCGGAAACGGAGGAGCGTGAAGCAGTGGAGACTATGACGGAATTGATCGAATATTATAAGGGAATTTTTACGATTTTGAGTTCGTGCGCTTCTCGTCAATTGGAGGAAGTCACTTTCCGGCGTACGGTGATTCCGGTGCAGGAACTTTTGGATGCTGCCGGAAAATATTTCAAGAAGTTGATGAAGAATCGGCCGGAGAGGATAGAATTGGAAATAGAGTCGATGGAGCGAAGGTGATAGGAGACGTGAATCAGTTGCGTTTTCTATTGGAAAATTTGATTGATGAAGCATTGACTGTGCGTGAAGATGGAGTGATACGTCTGCAAGCGCGCAAGGATAATGAATATATTCGTTTCCTCTTTACGGATACGAGACGTGAGAAGAGTGTGGAAGAGTTGAATCAACTATTTTATCCGAATCTGGCACGTATGACTTCCGGTGAAAAAGGGGAGTTGAGGGGAACGGAATATCTGGTATGCAAGCAGATTATCCGCGACCACGACGAATTTGCGGGACGTAGGGGATGCCGTATCAATGCCGAGCCGGCTGAAGGCGGCGGGTTTACAGTTTATTTCACTATTCCGCGCCGATAAAAGGAAAACACATAAAAGTTATTAGATAAGGAACATGGAAGAACAGAAGTTTAAAGTTATTATTGTAGAGGATGTAAAACTGGAGTTGAAAGGGACAGAAGAAATATTCCGTCATGAAATACCGAATGCAGAAGTAATCGGCACGGCAATGACGGAAAGTGAGTTTTGGCCGTTGATGGAGGCCCAGCTTCCCGATCTGGTATTGTTGGACTTAGGACTAGGAGGTTCTACGACCATTGGTGTTGATATTTGCAAGAATATATTCAAACGTTACAAAGGAGTTCGGGTATTGATCTTCACGGGTGAGATTCTGAACGAAAAGTTGTGGGTGGACGTATTGAATGCCGGTGCCGATGGAATCATCCTCAAAACGGGTGAGCTACTGACGAAAACAGATGTACAGGCTGTGATGGATGGAAAGAAATTGGTATTTAACTATCCGATTCTGGAAAAGATTGTAGATCGTTTCAAGAAATCTGTAGCCAATGATGCTAAGCGTCAGGAGGCTGTCATCAGCTATGATATTGATGAATACGATGAACGTTTTCTCCGTCATCTGGCTTTGGGTTATACGAAAGAGATGATTGCCAATCTGAAAGGAATGCCTTTTGGTGTGAAATCATTGGAGAAACGGCAGAATGATCTTATTGGACGTCTTTTCCCGAATGGAGAACGGGTGGGAGTGAATGCTACCCGGTTGGCAGTACGTGCATTGGAATTGCGTATTATTGATCTGGATAATCTGGAGCCTGACGAAGAGTAAATTAAGTATTAACGGTAGCTTCTTGCTTAGTCGGAAAATGATGAAGAATAAATGGCGCATGCCCCATCCCGCTACGATGTTCCTTCTGCTGACAATGGCAGTGGTCTTTCTTTCATGGATATGCGATATCTATGGATTGAAAGTGACATTGCCGCAGACAGGTGAGGATATCCGTGTACAAAGCCTGTTGAGTCCGGAAGGAATCCGCTGGTGGTTGCGGAATGCTATTAAGAACTTTACAGGTTTTGCTCCATTGGGCATGGTGATTATTGCTATGTTCGGATTGGGAGTGGCACAACATTCCGGTTTTATTGATGCTTGTATCCGCATGGGGGTGGGAAACCGGCAGGAAAAGAGGAAGATCATCTTGTGGGTGATTGTGCTTGGCTTGTTGTCGAATGCCATTGGTGATGGTGGATATATCATTTTATTGCCTATTGCTGCTATGCTGTTTCAATGGGTGGGGCTTCATCCGATTGCAGGGATTGTTACGGCTTATGTTTCCGTTGCGTGCGGGTATAGTGCTAATATTGTATTGAGTACGATGGACCGTTGTTGGCGCATACCACGCAAGAGGCTGCACTGGCACAAACGGGTTATCAGGGGAATACAGAACCTCTTTGCAATTACTTTTTTATGAGTGCTTCAACGGTGGCCATTACGGCTATTGTGTATTGGATTACTCAAAAATGGCTTCTTCCTACGTTAGGTAAGTATGAAGGCAGTATGAAGGTGGTGGCTTACCATCCTCTGTCTCGTAAAGAGCGGCGTGCCATTATGATTTCCATTGTTGTGGCAGCTATCTATGTGGCTCTTATCTTGTGGCTTACTTTTTCTTCTTATGGAATTTTGCGGGGTGTGAATGGTGGTTTGATGCATTCGCCTTTTATTGCCGGTATTTTGTTTTTGCTTTCTTTGGGAGCAGGTATTACGGGAATGGCTTATGGATTCAGTTCCGGACGGTATCGCACTGACAATGATGTGATTGAAGGACTTACGCAGCCAATGAAGCTTCTTGGAGTGTATTTCGTTATCGCTTTCTTCGCTGCGCAGATGTTTGCCTGTTTTGAATATTCCCATCTGGATAAATGTCTGGCGATTATGGGGGCTGACTTGCTTTCTTCGTTTGAACCGGCTCCTTTGTCTGCTCTTGTTCTGTTTATTCTGTTTACGGCATTGATAAATCTGATTATGGTATCTGCTACCTCCAATGGCTTTTATGTCTTTTATCTTTATCCGATGTTTGCACAGATGGGAATTGCTCCGGATATAGCACAATGTGCTTTCCGTATCGGAGATAGTTCGACGAATGCCATTACTCCTTTCTTATTCTATATGCCTCTGGTGCTTACCTATATGCGGCAATATGATAAGCAGATTACGTATGGTTCATTGCTGAAATATACTTGGAGATATTCATTAGGCATCCTGGTTGTCTGGACATTGCTGTTTATCGTTTGTATTTGTTGTAAAATACCGATGGGATTGTAGGGTTAAGGAATGATTGCCGGGCTCCGGTTTATCTGATTGGAATTTTGTTTTTCTGAATTAATCGCTATATTTGCACCGTTCCTTAAAGAAAGACAACGAATGAATCTACCAGAAATCTCTGAAAATCTAATTG
>ENA-OQIG01001233-OQIG01001233.1-human-gut-metagenome-genome-assembly--contig:-NODE-1233-length-11667-cov-1.874177_pt1 | contig 11667 bp, 17 predicted proteins | sample MGYA00242576_ERZ504741 | MGnify/ENA primary metagenome ERZ504741 (study PRJEB26092, sample SAMD00036436) | human gut metagenome | host: Homo sapiens | study: EMG produced TPA metagenomics assembly of... | reverse complement strand
CGAAAAGGGAACCGGATACGTTGTGCCATACGGAGAAGATGGCTCCGGCCGATGCCCCGGCCGCGGTGAAGTACATCAGGCCAGGGTGGAGGCCAGACGGAATTCTGCATGCCCACTTCAATGGTCATGGCCCGGCACTGGCTTTGTCCAGCCCGAAATGGCGGGCGCAGAATCCTCCCAGCAGCATCCCGCACAGGTTGTGGAGGATCACCACACAGAGGATCACCAGTCCGTTGTCCACAATGGCCCGTCCGGACATGGATACCACGCAGCCCACGGTGAGGATCACCACCAGGGCGGAGAGCATGGGCATCACCCGGATGATCCGGCTGACCTGACGGGGAAAGAAAGCGTTCATCCCGATTCCCAGGATCAGGGGCAGCAGCACCATCTTGACAATGGAAAGCATCATGGACACAAAGTCGATGTCCACCCAGGTGCCGGCAATGAGCCACACCAGGAAGGGGGTCACAAAGGGCGCCAGCAGGGTGTTCACCATGGTCATGGAAACGGACAGGGCCACATCCGCATGGGCAATGTAGGAGATTACATTGGAAGCGGTGCCGCCCGGACAGCAGCCCACCAGCACAACCCCAATGGCGATGGCGGGAGGGAGCCGGAACAGATGGATCAGCCGAAGGCCACGGCGGGCATGATGGTGAACTGGAGCAGGGTCCGATGGCCACGTTCTTCGGCTGCCGGAACACATTCCGGAAATCATCCGGGGTCAGGCTCATGCCCATGCCGAACATGATGATGCCCAGGAAGGTGGGGATCTGGGGGCCAGAGGCTTCATGAGCCCGGCTCCAGGATCCCCAGGAATCCGATGAGCACCACCCCGATGGACATGTGACGGGTGCAGAAGCGTACGATTGCATCCAGCATGGAATCAGCCCTCCAGCACCACATTGTCGATGAGACGGGTGGTGCCGAATTTTACGGCCACGGCCAGCAGCACACGGCCGTCAATGGGTCCGGTGACTTCCGTCAGGCCGGGCATGCCGTACAGTTCCACGTAATCGATGTTGCTCATGGGTTCGGTCCTGATTTCCGCCGTTACCTGGTCCACCAGTTTCCGGGGATCCCTTTCGCCGGCGGCAAAGGCTTCTTTTGCATGCTTCAGGCTCCGGGAAAGGATCAGGGCAGCCTTCCGTTCTTCCGGAGACAGGTAGACGTTCCGGGAACTTTTGGCCAGTCCGTCGGATTCCCGAACGATAGGCATAATACGGAGTTCCACGTTCATAAACAAGTTTTCCACCATCCGGCGGAGGACTTCCGTCTGCTGGGCATCTTTCAGCGAAATAGGCCCGGTCGGCCTGGGAGAGATTGAACAGCTTGGTGCATACCGTTGCCACACCCCGGAAATGGATGGGGCGTGTGCGGCCGCAAAGAACTTTGGTGATATTGCCCGTCACTTCCACCAGGTCATATCCTTGTGGGGATACATTTCAGCCGGCGAAGGGGCAAAGATGGCCGTGGCACCGGCGGCTTCCGCGACTTTTCGTCTGCGGCCAGCTTCCGGGGATAGGCATCATAGTCTTCGCTGGGGCCGAACTGGGTGGGGTTCACAAAGTCGCTGACGATGACCACGTCATTTTCTTTGGCAGCGGCTTTGATCAGAGAGGCATGCCCTTCGTGGAGGGCGCCCATGGTGGGCACCAGGCCGATGGTTTTGCCTTCTTTTTTGGCAGTGCGGACAAAGTCCTTCAGATCTTTTACGGTACGGAACAGTTGCATAATGACAACACCTTTCGGTGAAAGTCCTGGAATATCCAGTACCCATAAGAGAGAGGGGCACCTTGCCGTCCCAGTCTTTCGATATGTTTTGGTTCCGATTCCGAAGGGATCCTGACCAGGGAAACCCATGGCCTGTGCGCACGGTCCAGCATCGGGAAACCGTTTTATTGGATGGAACCCTAAATTTATCTCCTGCCAGAAGTTCCATCATTCGGGTCATTATTATACTCAAAAAGAAATCCTTGTCAAGACAATAAGAAAAAGGTTAACGAAAGGGAAAATAAAAATATCGAACTATATTTTCATCATAATTAGAATATGTACGTAAATATCCGAACATTACCTCATAATGTATACATAATAATCTTGCAAATACAGTAAACTTCGTAACAATTTTCTCGTTTTCGAGATAATTGTTTGTGAACTATTTGTGAACCGATTTACAGAAACTGTATCCAGAGTATAATCGTAATTGTTCGAAATGATGCGAACAGTATTAAGGAAATAAGCTATAATGATTGCAAATCAAACGAAGGCAGGGATGGCTATGATGATCAAACTCGAGCACGTCAACAAGTACTTTGGCACCAACCATGTATTGAAGGACGTCAACCTGGAAGTGAAAGAAGGGGAGAAACTGGTAATCATCGGGCCATCTGGTTCAGGGAAATCCACTACCGTACGGTGCATGAATTTCCTGGAGGAACCATCGGATGGGCATGTGTACATCAACGGCACAGAGCTCACCCATAAAAACAGGACCCAGATCATCCGGGACAACATGTCCATGGTGTTCCAGCAGTTCAACCTGTACCCCCATATGACGGTACTGCAGAACCTGACCCTGGCACCCATGAAACTCCGGCACAAGAGCAAAGAGGATGCGGAAAAGACCGCTTACCATTATCTGGAAGTGGTCGGGCTGCGGCACAAAGCCAATGTGTATCCCACCACTCTTTCCGGCGGCCAGCAGCAGCGGATCGCCATTGCCCGGGCCCTCTGCGATGAAAGCAAGATCATCCTGTTCGATGAACCCACATCGGCACTGGATCCGGAAACCATCCAGGAAGTGCTGGATGTCATGATCAAGCTGGCGAAAGAAGGGAACATCACCATGGTGGTGGTGACCCACGAAATGGGCTTTGCCCGGCAGGTGGCCGACCGGATCATCTTCATGGAAGACGGCCGGATCATCGATGAGGGGACACCGGATCACTTCTTCGTGAATCCCACCAATGAACGGGTGAAGAAGTTCTTAAGCAAGATTATCCGCTGAAAACCACCCGGCGATAATCATAGAGCAGCAAGGAAGCAATTGAAGGAGGTTTATCATGAAAAGTTTGGGCAAACTGAGAAAAATCTTTGCAGTAGGGGTTACCGTACTCATGGCCGTATCGCTGTTTGCAGGCTGTGGGGATGAAAAGAAGAGTGCCGACAGTGGTAAATCCTCCAATGTGGCGGAAGACATCGCCGCCATCAAAAAGCGTGGGGTCCTGCGGGTAGGGGTCAAGAACTCCACCAAGGGATTCGGGTATCAGGATCCGGCCACCGGGAAATTCACCGGGCTGGAAGTCGACCTGGGTGAAGCACTGGCCAAGAAACTGGGTGTGGATGTGGAATATACGCCGGTAACGGCAGCCACCCGTACGGCTCTTCTGGATTCCGGGGATATCGATATGGTTGCCGCAACCTTTACCATTACGCCGGAACGGAAAAAGTCCTGGGATTTCACCACTCCTTACTATACGGACCATGTTGGGGTACTGGTGGAAAAAGCCAGCAACATCAACAGCCTGGCTGACCTGAAAGGCAAAGTGGTGGGGGTATCCTCCGGTTCCACTTCCGCCAAGGCACTGGTTGAAGCCATGATCAAGGCCAAGGTCATCGACGGGGAAGGGTTCGATCCCAAGAACTTCGATGCAGCCACCTGGACCAAAGGCGTAAGCTTCAAACAGTATGCGGATTATCCGGCCATCTCCACGGCCCTGACTTCCGGCGAAGTTTCCGCGTTCTGCGTGGATAAATCCATCCTGGCCATCTACCATACCGATGACCGTACCTTCATCAAGGAAGAATTTGCTCCCCAGGATTACGGCCTGGCCACCAAGAAGGTTCCGGCATGAGCAAATATTGTGAAGAAGCTGTCCAGGGCTGGCTGAAAGACGGCACCATCAAGAAACTGATGGCCAAGTACAAACTGGACAAATAAGCAGCAGGAAAGTGAATGCAAGGCGGGAAGCGGCAATCCTCCAAATTCGCGGACAGCGGGAAGGATTGCCCTTCTCTTTCAACAGGAGGCAATGATTATGGGCGGTTTATTTTCAGAAAAGGCCTGGGCCGTTGTGCTGGCTCACAAAGCAAATTTCATACAGGGGTTTTCCGTTACCGTGGAAAGCGCCATTGGAGGCATCCTGATTGCCACGGTGCTGGGAATCCTGCTGGGGCTGATGGGGGTCAGCAGCAAACGGCTGCCCCATGCCATCAACCGGATTTATGTGGAAGCCATCCAGAACACACCGCTCATCCTGCAGCTGTGTCTTCTCTATTATGCCCTGTCCTTCTCCGGTCACAAGATCGGGATCCTGGCAGCCGGGATCGTTTCCCTGGGGCTGTACCATGGAGCCTATATGGCGGAAGTGATCCGGGCGGGCATCGAAGCCGTCCCCAGAGGACAGTTTGAGGCGGCGGATGCCCAGGGATTCAATTACACCCAGAAAATGGCATACATCATCCTGCCCCAGACGGTAAAGATCATCCTGCCGCCTACGGTGAACCAGATCGGGAACCTGATCAAGAACACCGCGGTGCTGTACATCATCGGCGGGGCGGACCTGATTTCTTCCACCTACAATTTCGTAACGGGGGCCACCACCGGCGGTTCCTATGCACCGGCTTACATCGTCTGCGGTGTCCTGTTCTTCGCCATCTGTTTCCCCCTGTCCACCCTGGCCGGCAGATGGGAAGCCAAACTGAAGGCCCAGGACGAAATGATGAATGCCTGAGGAGGAATGGAGTATGAGTACATTGGCTGGCAGCATTGCCATGTTGAAAAATCCGGATATTGTATCTTTCCTGATGAAAGGAGTCTGCTTCACGCTGCTCCTGGCGGTGGTTTCCATTACCGCCAGCCTGGGGATCGCCTCCGTCCTGGCCCTGGTGCGGAACTACTGCACCCGGCCTGCGGAACGGGTTTTCCGCTGGGCCGCCCACGGCTATATCGAACTGTTCCGGAACACGCCCCTGCTGTTCTGGATCTTCATCGGCACGGTCTTTTTCCCCGCTCCCGGTGTGCGCCGGATGCTGGGCCTCAGCTCTGTGGAAACCAAGCTGCTGTTCAAGTGCACCATTGCCCTGACCATCTTTGAGTCGGCCATCATTGCGGAAATCATCCGGGGCGGCCTGAACGCCATTTCCAAGGGGCAGTTCGAAGCCGGCTATGCCAGGGGTTCAATATGGTCCAGGTGATGTGTACATCATCCTGCCCCAGGCCTTCCCGGAAAATCATCCCCACCCTGATGAGCCAGGTGATCACCATCATCAAGGATACTTCCTTCCTGGCCAACGTGGCCACCATCGAACTGATGGCCCGGGTGAACAAGGTCCTCAGCGGAGCGGCCCTGTACAACGGAACCGGCAAGATCAATGTATCCGATGTATTTGTCCTGTTCGGGTTTGTGGCCCTGGTGTATTTCATCATCAACTACAGCCTGTCCTGTGTGGTCCGCCATGTCCAGGCCAACCTGGAAAAGGTGGGGGAGTCAGAACCAGCGCCTGAAGTGCCGGTCAATGTGGAAATGGCAAAATAAAATCAAAAAAACTGTTGACAGGAATCGGTATTTCGTGTAGAATAATCTTCGTTGAGATTCCCCGATAGCTCAATGGTAGAGCACTCGACTGTTAATCGAGTTGTTGTAAGTTCGAGTCTTACTCGGGGAGCCAATTGCAAATCATGCCGGACGGATGTCCGGCTTTTTTTAAATTTACAGGGGTTCGCCGCTTCCCCGGCAGCACTGCAGTCAGAGAGAATATGAGGTGTTTCATTTGGTTGGAATTTTAACGGTCGATCAGAATAAATGTGTGAAATGCGGGATCTGCTCCAAGGTCTGTCCCAGCTGTATCATTGAAATGGAAGAGAACGGTCCTGTGTGCATCAATGATATGTCCTGCATGTCCTGCGGCCACTGTGTTTCCGTCTGCCTACCGGTGCTCTTGACAATTCCCGCTGTCCCCAGGCTGAAATGGACCCCATTCCCATGCCGGTGCTGGATTCCAAAACGGCATACAATTTCCTGCGGATGCGCCGGAGCATCCGGAACTTTACCCCGGAACTGGTCAGCGAAGACAAAATGCGCCAGCTGCTGGACATTGCCCGGTATGCACCTACCGCGGCCAATTCCCAGGGGCTGTACTACATTGTGGTGTCCGATCAGGAACTGATCCGGAAAATCTGTGACTGTGTGGCCGACTGGATGCAGGAAGAAATCGACAACGATTCTCCCGCCGCCGGTATTTCCGGAAAGTGCTGGAAGTATACCGGGGCCGTGGGGTGGATATCATCGGCCGGAATGCCAAGCAGCTGGTGTTCGCACTGGCCCGCCGGCTGAACGTGACCGGGGTCAGCAACTGCGAACAGGCCTGGGCTTATGTGGAACTGTATGCGCCCACCTGGGCCTGGGAACCACCATTATGGGCTTTATTGAAACCTGTGCCCGGGCAGACTATGCCCCGCTGCGGGAACTGCTCCAGGTTCCCCAGAAACAGGTGATTGTTGGAACTCTGCTGGTAGGGTATCCCAAATACAAGTACAACCGGCTGGTGAACCGCCAGCATCTGAAGGTGGAGTTCCGGTAAAAAAGGAGCTGATACCATGATCCAGGGCAAGACCATTATCTGTGAAGAAGTGTTTGTGCAGCTGGTGCGGCTGGCTGCGGACCGGGTGCCCCAGGTGAACCTGTGGGAAGAAGCCGGCGGGGGCCTGATGTCCTTTGCCAAGGGGCTTACCGGGAAGAATGTGCCGCCGGTGTCGGTGGAAAAGACCGATGCGGAAGTGACGGAGAACGGAACCGTCAAAAAGGGCCACGTGGGATTCACCCTGAAGGTGTCCGTGGCCTGTGATGCGTCCATTCCGGATGTGATCGAACAGCTGCGGGAAGCCGTGGTGAAGGAAGTGGTACGGATCACCGATTTCCAGGTGGACCGGGTGGACATCATCGTGCCCGGTTGGAAGAACCGGAAGCCAAAGCGCCGGAAAAAACGGCCGAAGAACCGGAGAAAACAGAAGAAAGCCCTGCGGAAGCAGGGGAGTGAGAAAGGGGCTGTTGCGCAGGCAACAGCTCCTTTTCTGTCAGCGGTCAACGCTGAAGGACGATGGACAACAGTGGACGTAGACAGACGCCGTTCCGCCCGAAGGCTGTGCTTCCCCCTTGCCCATTTTCCCCATTTGTGCTATGATAATAGCAAACAAATGTTTATCAAAACAAACGAAAGCGGGGAGAGTCATGGAACAGCGAGTCTATGGGGCCATCGATCTGAAATCTTTCTATGCCTCGGTGGAATGTGTGGAACGGGGACTGGATCCTTTGGATGCCTGCCTGGTGGTGGCGGACCGGAGCCGGACGGACCGGACCATCTGCCTGGCGGTGTCCCCGGCCCTGAAGGCCTGGGGCATCCCGGGCCGGCCCCGTCTGTTCGAAGTGATCCGGCAGGTGGAGGAGATGAACGCCCTCCGCCGGGCTTCTCTCCGGGGCCGGTCTTTTACCGGCCGTTCGTACCTGGCTTCCCGGCTGGACCGGGACAAAAGCCTGGAAGTGGCATACATTACGGCCATGCCCCATATGCAGCGGTATATGGAAAAAAGTGCCAGGTGCTCCAGATCTATCTCCAGTTCATGGCTCCGGAAGACATCCATGTGTATTCCGTAGATGAGGTGCTGCTGGATCTGACGCCCTATTTGAAATCCGGGGGCTGGACGCCCCACGGCCTGGTCCGGGAGATGATCCGGCAGGTGCTCAGGGAAACCGGAATCACCGCCACCGCCGGTATCGGCACCAATCTGTACCTGTGCAAGGTGGCCATGGACATTGTGGCCAAGCATATGGAACCGGATCCGGACGGGGTACGGATCGCCGCCCTGACGGAACGGACCTACCGGCAGCTGCTGTGGGACCACTGTCCTATGACGGATTTCTGGCGGATCGGGCCGGGAATCACCCGGAAGCTCCAGCAGTACGGCATGTACACCATGGGGGCGGTGGCCCGGATGTCCCTGGAGGATCCGGATCTGTTGTACCATCTGTTCGGAGTGAATGCGGAACTGCTCATCGACCACGCCTGGGGCTGGGAGCCCTGTACCCTCCAGGATATCCGGACCTATGAACCCCGGAGCAGCAGCCTGGGGTCCGGCCAGGTGCTCCAGCAGCCCTGTACGGCGGAAAAGGCCCGTCTCCTGGTGTGGGAAATGGCAGACCTGCTGGCCCTGGACCTGACAAAGAAACACCGGGTGACGGATCAGTTGGTGATGACCCTGGGGTATGACCGGTGCAACCTGGAAGACCCGGAGCGGCGCCGGTCCTACCGGGGGAAGGTGACTGCCGACCATTACGGAAGGCCGGTGCCCGTCCATGCCCACGGGTCCCGGAACCTGCCGGGAGGATATACCGCTTCCGGCCAGGTGATCCGGCAGGAGACCCTGGCCCTTTTTGACCGGATTGCGGATCCGCATCTGCTGATCCGGAAAATCAGCCTGAATGCGGAGCATGTGCGGAACCCGGAAAGCCTGCCTGTCCTGGGGGGAGAAACGGATCTTTTTGTCCGGGAGCCCGGTCCGGTGTATGTCCGGGGACGGGAGGACCAGCTCCAGGAAACCATCCTGTCCATCCAGAGCCGGTACGGCAAAAATGCCCTGCTCCGGGGCAGCAACCTGCTCCAGGGAGCCATGACCCGGGAACGGAACGGACAGGTAGGGGGGCATCGGGCATGAAGGACTATGCAGATATGATGGAAATGGATCATCCGGAAATCCCCGGCCACCCCCGGATGCGCCGGAAGCAGCGGGCCGCCCAGTTTGCGCCTTTTGCCGCCCTGAACGGCTATGGGGAACTGGTGGAAGAAGCCATCCGGCAGCAGGAGGAAGCGGTGGAAGCCCAGGTGGAGCGCATCCGGGATCCGGAAAAAGCATAATGTATTTTTATGCACAAAATCCAAATAAAAAATCTGTTCCCTCAGGAGGTTCTGTGCTATAATGGTTCTACTATACAAACTGTGCACCAGATACAGCAGTAAATGAGGGGTGGTCATGATGTTTAAAGTGTTTATCGATGGCGGCGAAGGGACGACTGGTCTGCGGCTGGCCCAGCGGCTGAAGCAGCGGAAGGATATCGAACTCCTTTCCATCAGTGCGGATCTCCGGAAGAACCTGGATGCCCGTCTGGAAAAAATCGACATGGCCGATGTGGCCTTCCTGTGCCTGCCGGATGCTGCTTCCCGGGAAGTGGCGGCGGCCGCCAGGGATTGTGACACCAAGATCATCGACACCTCCACGGCCTTCCGGTGTGATCCCAACTGGGCTTACGGATTCCCGGAACTGGGACCGTCCTATTTCCATGCCATCCAGGAAAGCTGCCGGATTTCCAACCCGGGCTGCCATGCCACCGGCTCCATTGCTGTGCTGGCTCCCCTGGTGAAAGCCGGGCTCATAGCACCGGACGGGCTCTATACCCTGACCTCTCTCACCGGGTATTCCGGCGGGGGCAAGAAAATGATCGCTTCCTATGAAAACCTCCATGACAAGGAACTGGATGCGCCCCGGATCTACGGCTGAACCAGCAGCACAAGCATCTGCCGGAAATCCTGAAATATGCGGGATTGGAACAGTCTCCCATTTTCCTGCCATCGTAGCACCCTACTATGCCGGGATGCTGGTAACGGCCGGATTTGCCATGCCCCAGGACCTGAGCCTGGCAGCGGTACGGAAACTGTATGCGGATTTCTATCGGGATCAGGCTTTCATCACCGTGGTCCAGAACGAGGAACCGCCCAAGATGCTGGGGTCCAATACCCTGGCCGGGAAGGATTCCCTGCGGATCTATGTATGCGGCAACGAGGACCGGTTCACCGTATCCGCCAGTTTGACAACCTGGGCAAAGGGGCCAGCGGTGCGGCCATTGAGAACATGAACATCGCCATGGGCCTGGATCCGGCAACGGGATTGGATTTGTAAGGTGCTGCGGAGCAGCACCAGCTGGCAGTCACTAGTCACCAGTCACTAGCCGAAAGAGAGAACCCGTCCTTTGGGCCGGGTTCTTTTCATGAGAAGGAAAGAGAGGGACACCCATGGAATACTGGGATATTTACGACAGCAGTAAACAGGTCACCGGCCGGAAAATGGTCCGGAACGACTGGCACATGAAACCGGGAGACTACCATCTGACGGTGCTGGCCCTGATCCGGGACGCCGCAGGACGGATCCTGATCACCCAGCGGAAAGGGGACAAGGAATGGGCTCCCCTGAAATGGGAGATCCCCGGAGGGGGAGTCCGGGCCGGGGAAACTTCCCAGGAGGCGGTTCTCCGGGAAGTGGTGGAAGAAACCGGGCTCCATTTCACCCCGGAACAGGGCCGCTGCATCCATACCTACCGGAGCGACAGCCCGGCCGAACAGAACAATTACTTTGTGGATATTTATGAATTCCGGGGAAATTTTATGCCGGAACAGGTAAAGATCCAGGAGGACGAAGTGGAAAGCTTCCGGCTGGCCACTCCCGGGGAGATCCGGCAGCTGGGAAAACAGGACGATTTCCTCCATTTTCAGAGAATCGAGGGACTTTTGACCATGGACATCAAAAAAATCACCATTGCAGGCGCCGGGACATGGGCTATTCCATGGCGGATATCTTTGCCCAGAACGGGTATGAAGTGACGCTGTGGAACCATCGGCAGCCCACTCTGGACAAGGCAAAAACGAAGATTTCCCCGGCAGCGGCGGAGAAGATCACCTTCACCACCAGCCTGGACGCCTTCCGGGGCCGGGACCTGATCGTGGAATCCATTGCGGAAAATCTGGACATCAAACTGGATTTCTACCGGCAGATGAGCCCCCTGGCGGATCCGGAAACCATCATCGCCACCAATACCTCCGGCCTGTCCATCAACAAGCTGGCGGAAGCCGTCACCGGTCCGGAACGGTTCCTGGGGATGCACTGGTTCAATCCTCCCACTTTGATCCCCCTGATCGAAATCATCAAAAATGCCAAAACCCGGCCGGATGTGGCCCGGACCATTTATGACCTGTCCCTGGCCATCGGGAAGAAACCGGCCTGGTGGAAAAGGATGTGCCCGGCTTTGCGGCCAACCGGATCCAACTGGCGGTGCTCCGGGAAGCCCTGGCCCTGGTCCGGGACGGGGTGGTCAGCGTGGAAGGGGCTGACGCGGTGATGAAATACGGCCTGGGCTTCCGGTGGGCCTGCCTGGGGCCCTGGAAACGGTGGATTTCGGCGGCTGGATGTGTTCTATCACATCAGCGAATACCTGATGCCGGATCTGGAAGATTCCCATGCCGTGCCGGAACTGCTGGCGAAGAAGTTCCAGGCCGGGGAATACGGGGTGAAGACCGGAAAGGGCTTCTATGATTATGCCGGGGACAAGGCCAGGGAAGCCACCGCCGCCCGGGACAAAAAGCTCCAGGCGGTGTATGACGCCCTGTATGGAGAAAAGAAATGACTGGGAAAGTGCCGGAAGAGTGCAGGAGCTGCCGGGGAGAATGTCTGAAAAACGTGGAATTCCTGGTGGGCCTGCCTCCGGAAAAGGTGACCACCCTGCTGCGCCGGGCGGTGCGGCTGACCCTGCCCAAGGGAGGCTGCCTGTTCCGGGAGGGGGAAGCCTGTGACGCCATCTACATCATCCGACCGGGGGCCGGTGAAACTAGCTTCGTATG
>ENA-OQIG01001232-OQIG01001232.1-human-gut-metagenome-genome-assembly--contig:-NODE-1232-length-11669-cov-2.084994_pt1 | contig 11669 bp, 12 predicted proteins | sample MGYA00242576_ERZ504741 | MGnify/ENA primary metagenome ERZ504741 (study PRJEB26092, sample SAMD00036436) | human gut metagenome | host: Homo sapiens | study: EMG produced TPA metagenomics assembly of... | reverse complement strand
CCACCATGCCGGAGTTACGGGGTCCCATGAAGGTCGACAGCCAGGAAGACTGGTTATCCCCTCCCCAGAAATCGTATTCCGTACTGCCGGAGTATTGTACTTCGAAAAGGGATTCCGCACCGTTATTGATCGTAGCGTCGAAATTATCGGCATACTTGCACTGAGACAAATCATATCCCATCGCAGTAATCTGGTCGCACAACGTAACAACTTCATTGTAATAATCCCGATGATTGGGCGCCAGCGTCAGGTAAATATCTGCCAGCATAGCCATCGCCGCCTCTTTGCAGGCACGTCCCTTGTCATTTTCTCCGTAACTGCTCTTTGGGGGAATGCATATCCACCGCATTCTTACAGTCCGAAAGAATCTGCGCATATACCTCATCTACCGTATTGCGGGCAATATCCGTCGACTGTCCCGGCTCAAAGGGCTGTAGCCGCAAAGGTACGCCACCATAAAGACGGACGAGGATATAGTAGTAATGAGCACGCAGGAAATATGCCTCACCCATGCAACGGTCTTTTATCTCATCGGAGATGGCAGCCGAAGGCAGATTGGAAAGCACGATATTACAACGTCCGATGCCTACCCACGGAGAACGCCATACGTACAGGGCAAAACCGTTGTCGCTCTGCGCTATAAAGTTAGCCGCCTGAACAGTTTCCAGTCCGTCGGTTCCTCCCCCGGCGCCTACCTCGCTGTTGCCGGCAAGGATGTCGAGGCTCCACAGGCGCTGATTATACATATTGGACGACTGCAACGTCTTATAGCAGGCAGTAGTCAGTGCTACGGCAATCTCATTGGTCACTTCCGATTCGGGGTCCACACCGTATTTGGGGTACTTATCCAGAAAATCACTGCACGATGTCAAGGCAAGTACGGCAAGTAATCATTATAAAGTACAGTTTCTTTTTCATTTTCTTTCCTCCTGATTTAAAAGTTAAAGTTCAAGCCATACTGAATGTACGCGAGATAGGGTAACGGCTGCTGTCTATACCGTTGACATCCACCTCGGGGTCGAAGCCCGAATATCTGGTGATAGTCGCCACATTCTCGCAAGAGAAGGAGATACGGGCGTTTTCCAGTTGAATCTTTTGCAACCACTTTTTAGGCAGTGTATACGAAAGGGTGATATTTTTCAGACGGAGATACGAGCCGTTTTCCACAAATCGGTCGGATACGCGGCAGTTCTGGTTCGGGTCGCCCCAGATGGCACGCGGCATGGAGTAGCTTGTGCCTTCTCCTGTCCAGCGGTTCAGTACGGCTGTGGTCTGGTTGTAGGCGGCAGCCATTCCTTCGTTGTCCACATTGTTGGCATTATAAATCTTGTTGCCTGCCACTCCTTGCAGGAAAACGGAGAGTTCCCATCCTTTGTAAGATAGGTTGTTGGAGAGTGAGAAGAACCAGTTCGGATTCGGATTGCCAAGAATCGTACGGTCTTCGTCGTTAATCACTCCGTCGTTGTTCAAGTCTCTGAAGCGGATGTCCCCCGGAGCTGCGCCCGGCTGGGTGGCGTGGCGGTTGACTTCTCCCCAGTTCTGGAAAAGCCCGTCGGTAACGTATCCATAGAAAACGTTGATCGGGTAACCGGCTTTCAGCATGGTCACGTATGAATTGCCTATCTGGTTGATAAACATCGGAGTTTCGCTGTTCAGATCCAGAATCTCATTCTTATTATAGGTAGCCGTTAAAGCGGATTCCCAGGAGAAGATGCCTTTCAGGTTGATGGTACGCAATGTCATTTCCACTCCTTTGTTGCGCATCTTGCCGGCATTGGTGAAAGTCTCGGTAGTATCTTCAAAGCCCGAAGTGATGGGGATGGAAGCCTTCACCAGCATATCGTTCGTATTCTTGATATAAGCATCCAGTGAGAGGCTGACACGCGAATCGAACAGGCTCATGTCCACACCGAAGTTGGCCTGGCGCACTTCTTCCCAATGGATGTTCGGATTGGAGAGAGTGGTAGATACCAAAGCAGTGGAGTTATTGTTTCCGAAAGGATAGACACCCGTGTTGTAGGATGCGACAAATCCATAGTTACCGATTTCCTGATTACCGGTCACACCGTATCCGACACGCAGTTTGAGATCGTTCATCAGGAAGTTATCTTTCGGGAACCAGTCTTCCTGAGAAACACGCCAAGCCAGAGATACGGAAGGGAATGTTCCCCATCGGTTGTTCTTACCAAAGCGGGAAGAGCCGTCACGACGTACGGTAGCCGTCAGGAGGTATTTGTCTTCGTATGAGTAGTTGAGACGTGCATCAGTGAGAGCAGTGCCCAGTCGCTCTGGCTGCCGCCAAGGCTGTACATCTTTTCTCCGTTGTCCATCTCATGGATATTGTCGAACATGAAGATGTTTTTCTGTGCGTTCAGATAATCGTAGTTATTCCACTGTGCGGAAGAACCTGCCATCACACCTACACGGTGTTTCTTTGCAAAAGTATGATCGAATACGAAGTAGTTGTCCCACAGGTAGGTGAATGATTTGTTGTCGCTTTTGTAGCGGGAAGATTCTTCTACCGGATTCGGTTTCCAGTCGTATGCCGGCGTGAAGTTGTCGGCAAACCAGAACTTGGCGTCATAGCGAAGGTACTTTTCAGTTTCAGCCATTTAGTGAAGGTGATCTCTCCGGTGATGTTCGCGAGAAAGTTATATCCTTTCGTCTCGTTAGTCATCATGTGAAGCGTACCGATCGGATTGCGGATACTTCCGTACCATTGCGCCTCCTGTCCGGGACCGCTCCAACTGCCGTCGTCATTCTTCACCGGTTGGGTGGGAAGGGCTTTCATCGCATCACCGATACTATATGTTCCTCCTTCTTTTACGTCTGTGCTGAATGTCAGGTTGGTGGTGAATTTCAGCCATTTGTTGACTTGGGCGTCACTGTTCGCCTGAAAATTGAAACGGCGATAATTGACACTCTTCACAATACCGGACTGATCGAGAAAACCGCCGGATACATAATAATGCGCCTTTTCCGTGCCGCCGGAATAGCTGACCGAATAACTCTGCTTCACTCCCGTGCGCAGCATCTCGTCGAGCCAGTTGGTTCCTTTTCCCAATGAAGAAGGGTCTGCCAGTAAGGTTGGTGTTATCGTCATTGTTTGAGAGCATATCATTGCTCAATGCTGCATATTGGGCGGCATTCAGCATATCAGGCACTTTGGTTGCATTCTGTATCGCCCAGTTCGCATTGACCGTTACCTTTCCGGCGCCTTCGGCACCGCGTTTGCTGGTAATCATCACTACACCGTTGGCACCGCGCGAACCGTAGATGGCAGTTGCCGAAGCATCTTTCAGCACGTCTACCCGTTCCACATCGGCCATATTCAGAGAAGACAGACCTAAGTCGGTAGGGATTCCGTCGATCACCACCAGCGGGTTGCTGTTGTTGATCGTGCCCAGACCACGGATTTTAATGGTTACATTGTCCCCCGGTTTGCCGGCATCGATAATTTGCACGCCGGATACTTTTCCCTGCATTGCCTGACCGATATTAGCTACCGGAGAGTCTTTGATATCTTTGACTCCTACGGAAGATACGGCGCCGGTCAGGTCGCTCTTTTTCATCGTTCCGTAACCTACTACAACGACTTCGTCCAATACTTCGGTATCTTCCTGCAAGGTTACTTTCAGTGCGGTTTTTCCGTTCACCGAAACAGTCTGCGTCTTATAGCCGACAAAAGAAATGGTCAATGCGCTGTTAGCAGAAACATTTAATGAGAAGTTACCGTCGATATCGGTAATCGTGCCGTTCGTGGACTTGCCTTCTATCACACTGGCTCCGATCACCGGTTCGCCCGTGGCGTCCACTACATGTCCTTTTACTGTAATCTGCTGTGCGAATGCACTAAGAGATAGGAACAAGCCCCACATTATTAATAGGAGGCGATGTTCAAAGCCTTTCGACTTTATACTCTGTTCCATGTACATCAATTTAAAGTTTAATATTAGGATTACTTTTTGTTTTCACTGAAACAAAAGTATCCACAATTAAATGCGCTTCTTTTGCCAGATAGCAAAATATAGTGGTTTATACAGTACAAAACAGCAATAAAACACTAATAATAAGAATATTATAGAATAGCGACCGTGCTAAAAAAGTAGTGGATTTCTTACTCTTCCACCTTCCCTATTTTCATTACTTTAGCCTCAAACTCATCCCGTTCGCCGAGTGCCTTGTTGCGGACACGTGTCCGGTAATTATAAATAGTGGTCACAGAGTAGCGGAGGAACTGGGCGATCTTGGTACTATCCGTAATCCCCAGACGAATCAGGGCAAAGATACGAAGTTCGGTATTCAGCAGTTCGCCCTGCTTGGGCTGCATCGGTTCGACAAGTAACGCATTAAACTCTTCCACAAAGTTAGGGAAGAGTTGCAGGAAGGTCATATCAAAGTTTGCGTAGAAGTCTTTCAGCTCTTCTTCGAGGAATTGGGAGGATTTAATAGCTTTATACAACTCTTCTACCCTGCCGGCAGCCGCAATCTTATTCAGAGAACGACGGTATAAGTCCATCTTATCCAGATAGGTGGAACACTGGTCCATGTAGCGGCCGATGTATTCCTCTTTAATATAGTTAGCTTCCGAAAGGGTATGGTTCATCTCTTTCAGTTGCGAATTGGAGTCATGAAGTTCACCATTCAGCTCTTGCAGAAGCGTATTCGTGTCAATCACTTCCCGACGGGCGGCAGCCACTTTCTTCATCTGCTTGTAAACGAAGAATATAGCCACCAGCAAAAAGACGGAAAGCAGACTGATACAAATCAGAGATATCTTCATTTCCTGTTGCTGCCGCTTGGTTTTCAGCTGGTAAGCCTGATCGATGATGGGGAAGACTTGCGAGATTTCCAGTGTACGAAGGCGGGCGTTGCAGAGCGTAGCATCTTCGAGCGAGCATTTCAGATAGTTGTATGCACGGTCAATGTCTCCGTCTTCATATACAAGAGAGGCGAGTTTCCGCAGGGAGACGTATTCCTTGACTGCCGATTTTAAATCGGCGATGGCCGAGAGAGCCAGAAAGTGTTTCTGCCCTTTCTTGTCTCCTTTGAGGCGATAGGCTTCTGACAAGGTATAAGTAATCATCGCCTTGGAATGATCGTCCAGAGAGGGTTTCCGGTAGAAGTCGGTCAGCATGGTTATTGCCTGATCATATTGGGCGTGTACGGTGCATTTGTCGGCCATCACCAGCACATGACCCAATGAGTCGGAGGCATTAGTCTGTAAAAGGGAATCCCGATACAGGTCCGTCATCCGGTAATACTCTTTCTTCTCTTTCTCAGTAACGGCATAATCTCCCATCAACCGTAAATAGTACGATACAAGTGGTAATAATAGGGATAGAGATAATCAGACAGGGTTTTCTTGTCTATCTGTCCCAACTGCTCCAAAGCTTCCTTGTACATTCCGGTGGTTCCCATCACCTCTGCCATATTCATGGCGGCATCATCCAGATAATCCTGTTTGTTCAAATGAGAAGCCAGTTCCTGCTTCCGCTGTGCATATACATACGAAGAGTCCAGATTATAAGCCCGATATTCGTCGAAAAGCCTGCCGCAAAATCCATAACGCTGCTCATCGGAGGTAGCCTCGGACAGCAACTTCTTCAAATCGGAGATACGTGCTTCTTTTTCTGCACCGTAAGTCTGACGGTTCCTGATAATTCCGTCAATCTCACGAAGCAGCATATCTGTACTCTTATCATCATTTCTTGCGCAAAGCAAACAGGGAAGAACAATTGTCACGAAAATCAAAATAATCTTTCTCATAGCGCCATATGTATTATATCTGCAAAGATAAAAGTCTTTCAGAAACCGACAGCCTTCTTTGAGAAATTATTGCAAGTCTTGGGAATAAAAACGTGTCCGATCAGTAAGCCCTCAAACCGAAATCAAAGCTCATCTTTTTAGTTTCCCGTACTTCGATTTTCAACTCATTCTTTCCTTTTCGCAAATATCGGCAATAATTACTGATATTGTACTGATTATATTGCCTGGTTTGTTTCACCTCCTGCGAAAAGACCTCCACTCCATTCAACCATACCTTCACATCTCCGGTAGCACGCACCCACAAAGACAAATGGCTGAATTCATCATTGACATCAAATGAAGTTTCCGACACAATTTCCGAACGGGGAGGGCAATCGAAAGGCAAAGAGGTCATTTTCGACTCCTGCCCGTTAAGGCTGACTGCACGGCTGACCGCACTCCCATTCTGAGCGTCGGGCACCAAAGTAATGACTTTCGCCGGATTGACATGATATAAACGATCGTGCATGATATGCAACAAGCCTTCCGGAATTTTAATAACTTTCCGGTCATAAGTAATCAGACCATTTACTTCACCTTCGACATCAGTGGTTTGTGTATAAATCGCCGCACTCAGCCCCTGTGCTATCAATGTCTCCAAATCATAGACCAGACGACCATAGTTATCCATCAGCGCCATTGCTCCATCAATATTTTTATATCCCCAGTTCCGCATACCGGGATTCCACAGATGTTCTTTGATGGCCCATCCATACCCTCCGAATTCTCCTAAGACAGAAATCCGATTGCCATTACAAGCGGGCAAAATCATGGAAGCAGACGGATAATTGTGTACATCATACATATGGCCTACTCCTCTGTCTGTCCAGCCGGTTACTCCGTCAATGATACGGCTTTTATCGTATTCCATTACCTTTTCCACTATTTCTACCGTATTATGCTGTCCCCATCCTTCATTGAAGATTACCCACGTTGTGATACAGGAATAAAAACGCAGACGGTCAATCATCTCGAACATCTCCTGTTGCCATTGGTTAGTATGTGATGCGGGTGCATTCCAGTCCGTTTGCGCATTGGGCTTAATATGTTCTTCGTCTTTTCTTTCGGTAGAGAAGCCGGATACCATATCCTGCCACATCATCAAACCCAACGAATCGGCATAATAATAATATTGCTCCGGTTCTACTTTAATGTGTTTGCGTATGGTATTAAATCCCATATTTTTGAGCTGAACCATATCCCAAAGCATTGCTTCTTCGGAAGGAGGTGTCAGCAAACCATCCGGCCACCAGCCTTGATCCAGTGTTCCATACTGGAATATTGGATCACCATTCAGACAAATACGCTGGTAACCACATTCATCTTTGCGGATACTGACCTCACGCATCGCAAAATAGCTTTTTACCTGATCTATTACTTGTCCTTGACTTAACAACTCAATATTCAGATGGTAAAGTTTCGGAGAAGACGGACTCCAAAGAACAGCCTCCGGAACTTCCATTTCTATCTTTGAGGCTAATTTTTGCTCTGTCGTACCCACTACCTTACCTTCGTCCAGTAATTCCACTTTTACTTTTTCTCCTCCTTTGGCTTTAGCTACACTGATGTCCAGACTAACCGTCTTTTTATGAATATCAGCTGTAGGAAGAACCTGAAGAATATGGGTTGAATTTACAGCCTCCAACCACACAGTCTGCCAAATACCGGATACCGGAGAATACCAGATACCTTTCGGCTCCAACTGTTGCTTGCCACGGGAAATTGACTCCGTATCCGTAGGGTCGATAACAGCAACCTCAACAAGTTGCGAACCACCTTTCTCAGCAATTTGGTTACATCGAAAGAGAAAGGATTATTCCCCCCTTTATGAATGCCCGCCAATTTGTTGTTTACCCATACCTGACATTCATAATCTACAGCTCCGAAATGCAAAATCACTGTTTTTCCTTTCCATGCGTCATCAAGGGTAAAGTTACGCTGATACCACAATTTCTCGGTAGGCAGAAAAGAACGCTGCACCCCCGAAAGGGAAGATTCGATAGCAAACGGAACGAGAATCTGTCCCTCGAACTTCACTTCTTTTTTAGGTGTATCCTGAGTAGTAACCGCATACTGCCATAACCCGTTCAGATTCATCCATTGCGAACGTTGTAACTGAGGACGCGGATAACTCTGCCATACATTTTCCGACGTAACTTTATCAGCCCAAACTGTTTTCATTCTATTTTCTTTCGGGCTTGCTGCGCAAGCGAACGTATGTGCCATAGCACTTACAAATACTGCAATTAGTAGTTTCTTGTTCATAAGTTCCTATCTTTTCTTTCCTACTGTGTTTTCCTACTTATCTCTATATTCTTTAAAGTCCTTCCGGCGTCCTTTATTATAAGTATTCCAAACCTTCGGGAAATAAAGCACATCACTATGGTCTGCCCACTCAAATAAAGCGTCTTCCAGTTCCTTTGCCATTTCAGGGTATTCCTTTATCAGATTATGTTGTTCTGTGCGGTCTTCTTTGATATTATAGAGTTCCCATTCATCACCTCTAAAATTCGCAGAGACCAGTTTCCAGTCACCTTTGCGTACCATACGATTACCTTCATGTTCCGCATAGATATAACGGTCCGGCATTTCTTCACCGCGTACAATAGGAAGGATTGACTTGCCCGGTGTAGGTACAATCTTTCTTCCTTCGTATTCTTCGGGATATTTAGTCCCTGCCAGTTCGATGCAAGTTGCCATGATATCCGAGAATTGTGCCGGTTGATGGTCAATACTGCCTTTGTGCTTAATCTGTTTACCCCACTGGATAATGCAAGGAGTGGATATTCCACCTTCATGCGCATAATGTTTATAAAGTGTAAATGGGGTACAACAAACGTTTGCCCAGCCGGTTCCGTAATGATGATAAGTTCCCGGTAGTCCCATCTGGTCTAATTCAGCACCAACATGAGTATGATATTCTGTTCCAGTTTGCTTGTCGAAACCAAATTCATGCCATTCGGCACAAGCTCCGTTGTCCGACATGAACATGATAAATGTATTATCCAGTTCACCGTTCTTCTGTAAAGTATCCAATACCCGACCAATATTGGTATCCATAATATCTATCATGCAGCATAAATAGCCATACGGCGAGCCAGGTCAGTCTGCTGTTCCTTTGTTAAAGAATCCCAGGCAGGCAGCGGATGTGTCTCATCCTCAAACAAACTTTCGGGAACAACACCACGCGGCTTAATGCTGGTTTTCCTTGCAAAAGCCCCATCTTTACTATTCGTTTCCAACGTTGATCTCGAATCTTATCCCAACCCTGCAGGTAAATCTTCATATATTTATCCGTTACTTCTTTCGGAGCGTGCAACGGAAAATGAGCAGCATTGTATGCCAAATACAGAAACAAAGGTTTTTCTTCCTGATGTGCCTGATTAATAAAGTCTATGGCATAATCGGTTATTACGTTAGTAGCATAAAATTCTCCCTCTTTATATTGACGTGGGTTACGATCCTTAGGCAATCGGGTATATACGTCCGGATTCCAAAAAGAATTGAATCCACCTAACAAACCATAATATTCCAGGAAACCTCGGTTTATCGGATTGGCGGTTTTGCCAGATGCCATTTACCGGACATGGCTGTGAAATATCCGGCATCTTTTAATACTTCGGCAATGGTAACGTTGTCAGAATTGGAACGAAAGCCGGCATATCCTTTCGGCCATGCCGGACGGGTTGCATCCATGTGTCCTAACCCTGTCTGATGCGGATAAAGTCCGGTTAATAAATTGGCACGTGACGGACAACTCCGCGCACTGTTATACATTTGTGTCATACGGACACCCTGTTTGGCCATCTTATCCAATACCGGTGTCTGTACTTCTCCTCCGTAGCAACCTAAATCGGAGAAACCCAGATCGTCCGCCAATATAACAATGATATTAGGCTTTTCTTGTGCAAAAGTCATTGCTCCGAAAGCCAATCCCCCGGTTATCAATAGTGATGTTTTCATTTTGCCTGATAATTGTGATTAGGTTTAAATTTTCCGTTTTCATAAAGCATCGGAATCAATCCCGGCCGACATGTCACTTTATATTCGGCCGCCTGTGCGCCACGAGGGTTAAAAAACATGGTTGCCCACCAGTTGCCATCCTTATCCTGAAACAGATTGTTGTGTCCGCCGCCGGTAATTGCGTTATACCGTTTACCATAAGGACCATATACATTGTCGGCAGTGGCAATGATACAATCATAGCTATAACGAGTTTTCTTATTAGTTAACCCTTCCTTCTCGACATAAGTGTCCCCCTTCACCGTGCGGTGTGCCCAGATAGCTTGTACCAAATGATATTTTCCATCATATTTAAAGATGAATGCTCCTTCAACATACGGCTCCGGAGAGTATTTACTTTCTTTTAATGTCTTTATCTCTTCTGCCAAACCACTCATATCTGGTTTCATGCGTGCTATATAGTGGTTGTGACCGACAAAATATACGGTACCATCCGTATCTTCAAACAGGCTTCCGTCAATGTTTGGAAAAATGGCTTTATCCTCGTTACCTTCGATATTTTCATAAGGTCCCTCCGGCTTCCCGGTAGTACTCCGCAGAATAAAAGAGCCTCTTCCGCCTGCCGATTGATTCATGCAGGCTACAATAAACCAATTTTTCGCACTCTTTATATAGTGCATTTCCGGTGCCCATACAGCGTGGAAACGGTTATCCATCGGATCATTATTGATAGACTTCTTCGCATATTTCTCTCCCTCTTTATATACTTTGGGATCTTTCTGCCAGGTACCGTCTTTTTCCATTGACCAGATTCGTCCCATGGCTTCCCATATCTTCAGGTCTTTGGAGCGCCAAAGATACAAACCGTCATTCCAATCCCAGCAATGTCTCTGTCCCGGAAAGTGACGGTCGGGGGTAGAAGTGGTTCCAGTGATATAGTAGTAACCGTCGGGGCCTAGTGTTGCCCATGTGTCACGCATCCAGTAGTCAAATGCCGGTTGAACAGATTTTGGGACACGCAGCTCCGGAGCGTTTGTATCAGCAGTTCCATATGCTTGTGCCGATGCTGTGCTGACTGAGACAAATCCTGTCAGTAAAGCAAGTCCTAATCGCAATATAAATTTCATAGATTACAGTTTTATTATTTACGGATACAAAAGTAGACTGTTACAGGATTGAGCTCATGGAACAATGTCTTTAATATCCGTCAATATGTACATTCTTTTGATTTATTATTGTTCGGGTTGGAGATAATTATAAGGATCCTGTTTAAAATGATAACGTTTCCGGGGAAGAGGGAGTGGATCCTGCAGACGTAATTCCCATGCGACTAACTTCGTCAGAAGCTCTGTCTGAACAGCAGTGTATTTCTTTTTACCAAACAGGTTATCTACTTCCGAAGGATCTTTCTTAAGATTATATAGTTCTCCGTTTCCATAGTTATCCATCACCAGTTTCCAGTCGTCTTTTCTGACCATACGAGAGGTACCGCTTTGAGTCCAGGTATTGAGTTCATCAAAGTATGCAATCTTACCCGGCGTCAATGCCCCTTCCTGTTCGAAAGTAAGAGAAGAATCCAGTCCGACATGTGCTCCTCCAAAACCTTGTTGTACGACAATGCTGGAAAACTCTTCTTTGGGGTATTCTTTTCCGGTCAACATCGGCCATAAGCTACGACCTTGAACACCAGCCGGAATCTTGGCACCGATTGCAGAACAAAGAGTAGGAAAAATATCAGCAATTGACACATGGCTATCCATAGGGCTGATTGATTCTTGACATGATATCCTGCCCATACCATCGGGATACGTGCGAGACTTTCAGAAAGTCCGGCTCCTTGCGGATCAACCCGTATTCTCCCCAATAATCGCCATGATCTGAAAGAACAACAAAGATTG
>ENA-OQIG01001231-OQIG01001231.1-human-gut-metagenome-genome-assembly--contig:-NODE-1231-length-11684-cov-1.848317_pt1 | contig 11684 bp, 12 predicted proteins | sample MGYA00242576_ERZ504741 | MGnify/ENA primary metagenome ERZ504741 (study PRJEB26092, sample SAMD00036436) | human gut metagenome | host: Homo sapiens | study: EMG produced TPA metagenomics assembly of... | reverse complement strand
CGAAGCAAAATTTCCAACTTTAAAGTCAACACCCCAAACAATAAATAAATTCTTAATGCATTTAATTAAGCACATGTTTTTATTTTTTTTCTCTTGTTGAAAACTATAATTAAAAGGAATGAAAATATTTGCAGAAATCGAACCTGTGTATTATATTTGCAGTGTCAAAGAGACAAATTCTGTCAGATTAGTAAAGAAAAACAATGAATTTAGCGTAAGGCCAATTCAATGGTTTTCATAAAAGATAAAGCAAAAAGGTACAGTCACTCAAGGAGTTAGAATAAACCGAAGCAAAAGGTTCGATTCCTGGTGGCACCACCTTTTAAAAAGCAAGACAATATTAATCCCTGATTTTTTTCAAAATTCAGGGATTTTTCTTTTTCTGGAACAGGTAAAACCAATAGGAATGAGAATCAACATAAATATGATACCATTCTGCAATTGATTTTGGTACAGCATTTATTCAATCATTATCTCATGTTAAGCAACAGCTTTTCGCCCACTTTAAAATTCATTTAATGAACAAAACTTTTTCTATAGCAAATATGTTTTCTATTATCCTAAATGAATGATAAATAAAAATGTTTCCATCAGGCATTTTTCTGTATGACAAAGGATTAATTTTATAAAAAGACAGATAAATGCTCATTTGTTATATTCATTTATTTATAGTTTAATATAACAAATCATGTAGATATGGCAACAATAAAAATCAAATTCCGTACCTCTTCCGTGAAAACAAAAGAAGGCGTATTGTTCTATCAAATCATTCATGCCAGAGTAACAGGCAAATCAATACCGGCTATAAAATTTTTCCTTCAGAATGGGATAAGCATTTGGCTTGCATCATTCTTCCGGACAATAATGACATAAGACGACGTTTTCTCGCTCAACTAACAAGCCGAATAGCAGAAGACATGCATAGACTGAAAAATATCATTCAAAACTTGAACATTCGGGCAATCCTTTTACCTCCGGAAAAATAATAGAGCTATTCCGTATTCCCCCCATCAATAAATACAGTTTTCTATCATTCGCACAAGATCTTATTATACAACTAAAACAAAATCGGCAAAGAACGCACTGCCGAGTCTTATGCCTCAGCATACAACAGTTTCAAGCGTTTTATGGACAATAATGGTGACGTTCTACTTGAAGATGTAAATTCCAATCTGATGATAAAATATGAAATATACCTTAAAAACTGCGGTGTCTGTCCAAACAGCTGTTCATATTATATGCGGAATCTCCGAGCAATATACAATCGTGCTGTAGAAAAAGAGTTAACACAACAACAATATCCGTTCAAGTATGTGTATACCGGTATTGACAAAACAGTAAAACGAGCTGTATCTCTAAAAACAATTCGCCAAATACAAAATTTAGATCTGAGCACAAACCCTTTGATGGATTATGCAAGAGACATCTTCATGTTCTCGTTCTACACCCGCGGAATGTCGTTCATTGACATGGCATATCTGAAAAAGAAAGATCTGCAGAATGGAGTTCTGTCCTATCGCAGACATAAAACCGACCAACAATTGTTCATTAAGTGGGAAAAGCCCATGCAAAAAATTGTCGATAAATATAACACTATAGAAAGCTCTTATCTACTACCTATCATCAAAAACAACGGTAAAGACCCAAGAAGAGAATATAAAAATGCCTCACATTTGATTAATAGAAAGCTGAAGGTAATAGGACAAATGTTAGAGATCCCCGTCACACTAACAACATATGTCGCCCGCCATGCATGGGCAAACATTGCCAAGAGTAAAAATATCTCTATCTCGGTTATTAGCGAAGCTATGGGACATGACTCCGAAAACACAACACGTATTTATCTAGCCTCGTTAGACGCCTCCATAGTGGATAAAGCAAACAGTATTATACTTAAATCATTATAGTATACCAAAAGAGTATTGACGGGGCTGACCCAAAAGTCAGCCCTTAGTTTTCCAATGCTACATTATTAATAAATAAGATTATCATGGCTCTACACAACGGATAAAGCATGCATCACTTTTAGGCGTTTCTATTTTATTTTCACCAGTAAGAGTTGCGTAAACATTACTTTTAGAAATCAAATTAAAATCAAAAGAGAAGTAATTAATATCCCACGCCATAATATCACTTTCTCCATCGCGCCCTGGTGGATATATCTGCTGTAACCAATAGATAGCCCCCGGACGCATATACAAATCATAAAACAAAGGTTTCTCATCACCTGCCGTCATATTGAATTTATCACTACGTCCAGCAGAATAACGGAGTACAACTGTATTCTTTGTCTCACCATGTATATAGCCCTGACCAGTAACTACGCCCTGCCAATTTTTCATATCACCATATCCTTGTTTTCTATGTCCATAGCCTGACGCTCCTATCGGAAAGAATAGATTCCGCCCATCCGTTTTATTATATATAAAACAACCACGCATACCATATGTGCCGAAACTATCATAACGATATCCGTATACTTCATTGATATTGGAAAGTGTTTCCTCGGCATCATCACCATAGAGTACACCATAGCCCATTTCTATATCCTTGCTTTTATACAATACATTATAATCATCGTAATTGGCAATTTCCACTTCTTTCCATTAATTTTAGGCTTTTCAAAAGGGGTATTAAAAGGCTGAGATGTGATTTCATCCCACAATTTAGTAGTCCCTTTTCCAGCAATCTCTAGTGGCTTGGCTTTATCATCTTTAAAGTCTTTCGGCTGCACTTCTATCCAATATTCTTTCTCATGTTTATTACTTGACGCATCAATTGGTTCATTCAGATTTCCCCACTTAAACAATGACCCTTCTTCTACCGGCGAATCTGTTTCCTCCGTAGGAGTCTTCATATTAAACGTATGCCAAGCCCGCCCTTCGTCAAGCAAAGCTACAGGAGCATAGCCCTGGCGGACAAATATAAGGTGATTGCAAGTATTGTTGTGATAACTGACACGAATAACGGCATGGCGGGATTCATTTTCTGCACATGTACCATTGAACGTAATTTTGAAATCAATTACTGAACCGGAAAGCCCCTTAAGTGTACCATGTTCATCTATACTCGTGTACTTGTTACTACTACTTTTTTCTAACTTCACAAATCCTTCGTGCGTTGTCGCTGCAACAACAGCTTCCCAAGCCCCCTCGGAAGTAAATTCTTCGAAATTTGTAGCATTCTCCCGTGCCAAACGTTTTAAAACAACATGGAAAGGCTTGTCATTATTATGCCGTCGATATATTCCTTTAGGATTGACTACGCGACGTACCTGGAATATATCAACTATTTCTGTTAATGGCTCACCCTGCGATAAAGTCGCGGTTATTTTTATTTTTGCCTGACGCCGGTAGCTACATATGGATTATTCCCGGTATAACTAGTTTTTGCAATCATCTGTTTCGCACGTGTATATAAAGGTATACTCATATGAAGTATATTCGTCCCCTCTTCTTTACGCACAGAATAATTACCATATTCAGTATCTTCGTGAATGCCTGGATCTACGGCATATTCGCGATTTCCTCGTTGAGTTCGGTTATAGTATTCCTGGTTGCTTTCTGCATAAACAATACCTGAATCCTCATTAGCATCTGCTTTTGTTGTCGTAAGTATGGTTGCAGTAGTACGGCGCAAAGAAAGAAATCCATTCCATACATTCTTGCCTTCCAAATCAAAATGATAATAATCAAAATTATTAGCATCTGCACCAATAGGCGCCCAACCATTGTTGAGTATTTCCGCTTTCACACTTTCCACTTTCGCATAACCAGGATTTATTTTTATAGGCAAATCCATCGTTCTGTTATATAAATAGGAAATATAATAGGGATTGGGCACCTCAATACCTGGTTCCGGTTCAGCATATTCGATATGCCAGTCTGCATCATTTGCAAAATTTTTAAATTTCAATGTAAGTTTATAGTGATGATTACGTTCGGCATCATAGTTTGTTGTAATGTTTTTACCAAGCATAAAACGGTATTTAATATCACCACTACCTACTTTTTCTTCATTAATAGAACGATAATAAGCGTCTACTTCAATATATGTACCATAAGGTACGTTATCTTTTGGTCTATATTTTGAATAATCTTTGTCCGGCTGTTGCAGATGAGGAGGTAATCCGGGATGATCCAGTTCTTTATCTCCATCTGCATCCTGGCGTTTATCATATGGCTGGTCCCCCTGCATATTCTCATAGAAAAACAAAGCATCAGCTGCCTCTTCGTGTCCATATTTAAAAGTTCCATTCTCTTCACACGGGTAATAAGCTCTCCCCGTAGCTAAACGTACCGGATAAAATTCGTCAAATGCAGGTGGGGTAGTTCCTGTATAATACTTTATGATTTCTCCGTCTTTTATTAAAGACGATTGTTCATCTTCACTTGGTGTGTTTGTTTTTCCCAAGTAGCAATTAACAGGAATATCCTTTATCTGAACCGATTTCAAATAAATAAAAACTCCTTCTTTCAATCCAGTGGCATCATAAGCAATGGTTACTTTGGAAGCTGCGCGGCGAATCCATGCGTGCAATTCCATATCTTTCTTATTTATAGCTACTCGTGAAGCTTCCGTATTGCGGTTAGCCCCCGCAGGTGCATTCTCTTTTGTTGTGAAGTAGCCAAACATCTGATGGTTTTTAGTAGCTCTTGTCACTTTTCCATCAGCAGTTTCTTCTGTCGCGAACCAGTTTTCTGCTTCCCATGTCAGATTAATCGATTTCAGTTTATCGACTGTTTGTATATTATCTTTTTCTAACTCAGCCAAGTTACCCATATTTGCTACCGCATACATATAATAATAGCCGTAAGGAACTTGAGCTAACTTGAAGGTAGCCCGTTTGGTTTTGGCTTCCGCCGTTTTGCCTCCTTCCGCATCTGTGTCTGCACGGTCAATATCATCAACATCGAATCTATCTGTAGTTTCCGTTGAAGCAGTACCTTTCGGAAGAAGATAGTACGATTTCACCAGATTTCCTTCCTCATCATACAGCAACACACAAAGATCATTGATGTCTTTGATTACATCTCCTGCCGTACGAGTGTTTACATCCAGAGCCGGCCGAAGAGGAAGAAACTCTACAGTAGCACTCACACTGACTTCTCCTTCCGGCATTCTTTCGCTTCGTTGTTCAGCCAATCATCCGTACAGGCAGTCAAGACAAATATCAGCATACCTGTAAGACTATAAATAATGTTGCGTTTCATATTTTCCTGTATAAAGTTATTTAAGGAAATCTTTCCTTTCTTTTTTTATAACCCGAAATCGGTTCTAGTGTGATTTCGGTATAAGGACGCACATCTACTATGCAATCCATTGCATGTTCATTAATTGTGATATTTACCACCACATGTGTATTTCGCGGCAACTGTGGCAGATTTGGCAAGTAACTTTTCAATTCAGTTCCGTTGACACCCAAAGTCAGCAGATAAGGATTTTCCTTATTGTTGTCATCACTATGCTTCCCCTCCAACAGGTAAATCGGTTGCTCATTGGTTTTCGTATTTTCATCTCCCGGAAGCAGTTGCCCTTTAAACAACGATGACGCATCGTATGTATAATACCCTTTCAAAGTAGGAACATCGAAACTATTTATGTCCCAGAACTTTGTTCCCTCCGTCGTTTCTCTCTCTATATATGTAGCATTGTGTGGCAAGTAATACTCCCTTTCTGCCATTTTATCAATAGTCAGTTTCGTGATTTCTATGGACCGACTGCTTTTATTCGTTATATTGAAAGTAAATTTAACAGCCGCTCTCATTATGGAAAGCTCACGTTCACAATCCTCGGCAGGCACATCTACCATATAAAGTCCACTCATCGGCAACGGACCGTCGATTCGCTCCATATTACTGCCTAACCGAATGGTCAGACTGGATATATAATCCGTAAAGAATAAGCTTCCGGGCTGAATTTTCTCAAAATCACACTCTACCAATTACGTTTCGGAAAAAATCCCGTTGTCTTTATTTCCGTAGCTTCATTTGCAAACAAATAAATTCGTTTCTTTTCGTTTCCGATAACTTTCATCGGCTCGCTATAACAATCGGTAGATGCAACCTCCAAATTGTAAATCCGGTTATGTTCCACTATATTATCATTGTTACGTACGACAATAATACGCAACGTTTTCATCTTTTCATTATCATTTACTGGAGCCTCTGGATAGATGTCACTGGCCCGTGTACCCGATTGCGATATGTCAGACAGGGCAACACTGATATTAAGATTCACTAACGGCACTTCCCTGTCAAACATTTCACTATCTGCATCATGAGCACACCCCCGAAAAAGGAGAGAAATAGCCCATGGTATAATGATATATGCGATTTTCTTCATTGTCTTATATCGTTGATTCTGACAGTCCAATCGTTTATCTTAATATAAGTTTTAATCCATTCAAGATTCGGGCTTAAGAAGAATATCATTGACCATTCACTTTCACGATCAAGGAACTCCTGCGAATCCATGCTTGCATACAGATCACTCTTAAGCATAAGCAAATAGTTAATAAGTGGAATATTGATAATTTCCACACCATCTGCTTTGCGACGCACCGTCAGCTTAGGCGAGTACCAATCACGCACCATCAACCGTGAAGTAGATAGTTCGGCATAAGCTACCACCACTTCTCTTCCCTCATCAGTGAATCCTGCCGAAGCTTGCCCTTGTGCCCATGGAGTGTATGTCACCATACCATTCTCAAGCAAATTATTATCGTAACTGAACAGTATATTATCATCGGTAATTTCAAATTCAAATTTCTTATCATCTACCGGCTCACCATTCATTTGTTGCAACACAACACGAATATTATTGGTGTTCTTCATCATCTCAACAGTGCCTTCACTGTAAAGGTCGGCAGTAGCGAGAGTAAGTTCACCCCAATACAAACCGTGCAAGTTCTTTCGTCTGGGATTTGTCAAGCATTCCGAATCTAGTTCCACTTGCAAATCGGTATATCCAGTTCCTTCTCCGGGGGTATACTTCATAAGGAAAGAGCTCTTATTACAAGCCAGACCACCATAAGCTACGAAATGATAATTTCCTTGTTTGAGGTCCAGCTTCATGCGATAGTTCTCGTCCTGCAACTCCGTACCCGTCACTATGCGAGTATCCACATAATTGCCATTTTCATCATAGACCAGCAATGTCAGACAATCCACCTTCTTAGCAAATGCATTGGCATATTCCATATTGTAGTCGTAAATGAAGCGTAGTGACACGCCATGCGGACATGGAGCAAGATCTTCATAGATACGCTCACACGATGAAAAGGCAAAATTTATCAGTACGATGCCAAGCACCGTACTGATAAACCCTGAAATTATATTTCGTTTTTTATTATGCATCTTTGGTTTCTTAGAAATCGATATTATTGACACGAACTACCCAAGGCAATACATCTACCGAAACTGTCAGATAAATATCACCTCGCTCATCGGGAGTATCAGGACCTGGGTTATCAGGGTCATTATCTGAAATACGTGGATGCCCAAGACGGGAAATGTTAGTTACAGCAAGTTTATAAACATTGTTGCGAACTACAGCGAACTCCATCGGAGCCATTTCACCTTCCACACCATTGTCATTGTGGCGATTCCAATAATAATAGTAGCAATAATAGCCCCAACCACCGTCTTTGTCCTCGCTTGACTGATAGATGGTTATGCCGGCATCAGTAGCTGCTTGTCTGAAATCACTGAGATAAGAACCTTCAAGTGTTTTATCGTTTCTGTCCCAAGTGTTCCATTTTGAATTAGCACTACTTTCATCTTGAGGCTAGCATCCCCTTCCTCACCTGTACACCGGTACCATATACAGCCACATAAAGCGGATGAGAACGACTCCATGTTTTGGTCTCTTCGTTGTATGCAACAGCTTTCACTGCTTTTCGCACATTTGGCCAACTTACATACAAATTGCCGCCGAACATATAAATAATCGGATCTTTATAAGAATCCTTCATTAAACCAGAAGCAGTGTAATTAATAACTTCTGCCAAGTGCTGGTATCTTCGTCAGTGCTAGCGGCAGCAGCTTCAGTAGCTACCATTTTTCCTTTGAAAACAATACCGGTTGTTATACCGTTTACCTGCCTGTCAACCGGTCCCGGAATTGTATTTTCAGTTACATACCGCCATATACGATAGTCACCATATTTGTTACCAGTATTCCAGCTATTATCTGTATCTTCTTCACCCCCAAGAACCGTAGATAATAGATGCGTGTTCCATTGATCTTGCTTTGTATTGTCTATTGAGCCGTCAGGTTGAAAGAGAGGGTAATTAAAATACTCACTTAATTTCGTAGTCTCAATGCCTTGATTCTTCTCGGTTGCCCACACATCCACGACATAATTACCATTAAGATGAGTTTCCCCACCTCCCACAGCGGTAAACCAGGGCTTTTCCGGGCTGCAAAGACTAGCTTGTGCCGGAAGTCCATTATCAGATACACGACGCAAATAATAAAAACTATTATTCATATTCACCAAAGCCATTTTACCTAATTCAACGTTTACAATGTAAGCCCCAGGTGTTCCGTCCGGCGCAATATCTTGTACAACCGGATAAGTGTTGCCTTTCTGAGGACGTATATTTTCAGGCAAACTGCGACTACCATCTCTAAAATCGAAACGTGCCATTGCGCGTTCTACTTTCACTGCACCACCTACACTGTTGTCTACTTGTGACAAGCTTCCCGCATTGTTTATTCCGGAAAGATTAAACGGAGTGGCTTCATTATATAACAACCAGTCATTCATCGTATTAGGGAGCAAGCGCTTAGCTATGGAATAGTTGGACATCAGAAAGCTGCCACCTTCATTCTTGCTCCATATCTTTCCTAATTCCTCATCGTCACCCTTGCAAATTGCATTATACCATGTCGTATTCTTATATTCAGTTTTACTAATAAGTTCTACCAATTCATCTGTCGGGTTACAAAATATAAATACATTCACTTCCTTTTTATCAGTTGGTGTTTCTGTATCATTATAGAACTGAGACAATTGCGTTTTAGTTATTTCGGAAGTCCCAATATAAGCCTGTTTATTTGCGGATTGTTTCATCTTGTCCGACATGTCACCAAAAGCAATGAATGCATTATCCGTGCTGCGGGCAAGTACCACATACATTCTTTTCACATTGTTCTCATAATCTTTACCGATTTCGACACCAACATTGCTGCCACCACCTTCAACCGTATTACTACGCGAACCAGGCACAGACGGCATAGTTACCTGTACTGTCATGTATGCCTTATCTCCCTCATAAACAGTAGGGTCAAATTCTGTTTCACCTAGTTTATCCTCAGCACAACCTGCTGTGAGAACTACGGCAAAAAGGCATAAAAAATACTTGCTAATTCTTTTCATAATCTGCAACTTTGAATGAATTAATAATTTCTATGTTTTTATATTTAGATCCTGTTAATGTTTTATCTCTTCTATTTGCTTTAACATCTCCTCTGCATCAGCCAGCCCCCTATGTGCAGCTTCAGTAAACATTTTCTCTGCCATATCAAACTCCTTCTTCAAGGCAGCGTATGTCCCCCGACCATAAACAGCCTGCGGTGAGTTTCCAGCTTTCTTCAGATAATATTCCGCATTCTTCATATCCCCCCTAGCCATTGCGGCATTTGCAGCATTCAGATTAGCCACTTCATCATCAGGGAACATACGTACAGCGACTTCGAATGTTTCATTATATTCTTCACTCCCCAGTTTCATATCCTGTGCGGCAAGATACATCTCATTCAAACTTAACTTCTGTGGCTGTGTTTTAATCAGACGCTTGATTTCGTTGATATCAGTATAGGTACGCACTTCATATTTGACTGCATAGTCTGAATGACGAAGCCCCGGATAAACCTCTTTCAGTAAGAATGCATAATCTTTTGGAAAGGCAGTCTTGATGCTACGTTCTTTTGCATCCGGTTCCTGGTTACTGCGGATTAATGCCAGAATACCTGCTTTGTTTTCGAGATACGAGTTTTCCACATAACGTTCGAGTCCTGCCCAATCTTCCGGCTCGTTATCGGTAATGAATAGTGAATCGGCAAAATCGTACTGTTTGCGTACATACTCTTTCAATGTTTTCGTTCGTCCCATCGCCAGACGTTCATTATTCGAATAGGGACTTTCAGGCGAAGCATATCCTTTGATGCTGACAGAGATAATCCGTGTATCCACATCATTCTTCACCGCATCAATAGTATTAAGTATCTTTTGTAATTCAGCCGGATTACGACGATAATTCTCATGGATTTCTGTTCGGTTCACAGGAAAGTCAATATAAGCCGAACCTTCCAATACATTAATTTTTGGTTCTGCTTTCGGACGAATGTATACATAGGCAGGCACAAATTCTTTCGGCTCCAACTGAAGCACCAACAGAGGCTCGTTGCCATCAACAAGTGCCTCGCCGCAACAACCGCATGTTTCATTGCCCGTACTGAGCGTGGCACGTTTCATCCAATCGGCATAAGGTACCACTGTACGATATTTGACCACAGATACTTTGCTTTTTTGATAAAGCATCATATCATCCGTACACAAGCCATTGCGCAGATGATGATAATAGCGGTTGCGACCAGCTATCATCACCGAAGGTAAGTTCAGTTCATTACCTTCTCCTGACAGTCTAGGCGTAAGAATCACTTCACGGTTACTTTTTACACTCAATGCCGAAACATCAATATCCATTGATACGAACAATTTATCTTCCGAACGAGACACGGCAAGGTCAGATACTGTCACATTACCGCCCATTATTGTTTGAGCCTTTGCTCCTATCATCAAGAGTAGGAATAGCAAACTACTACAAAGTATTTTTGTTGTTCTATTCATATCCGTAATTTGTGTGATTTAAAAAGTATATATGAGATTGACTGCCGCTTTTGTGGGCCCAACATAATTATGCGATTTTCCATCGGCTATTTTTGTACCGCATTGGGCACAGGGATAACTGTCGTAGCGAGTATAAATCCAGCCCAAACCTAACTCCGCTTCCAAATTCCAACGTTTGTTCAATATCCACGCATAACCATACGCAATGCCACCACCGGCAAACCAACCTTGATAACGACGATCAGAAAGCACAGATAAATCTGTTCCAAGAAACGAAATATGATTGTTCAGATTACCAATGTTATACTGCCCACCCAAAGCATGAACACCAACAAAATGACCAGCGAAACGATCACAAAACCAATAACGTCCTTCTGGTTGCAGAAGCCAATGTTTCCACTTACGCTCATGTGAAAAGTCCAGCCATTATAGTTAGCGGAAAGATCAAATGTCCATTTCGGAGCAAGGCCAACTTCTATTCCTGCATTAACAGTTGCAGTAACATCATACAATAAATTGCTTTTGATTGCTACTTTCTGACAATGTACTTCTGTGCAGAGAAGCACAAAAATCATAATTGCATACAGTTTCAATTTGTTTTTTTTCATTATATATAAGTATTATATATTACTAAATTCACACATACACGCATATATCTCAAACCACATTCGTCCTATATATCGGAAATAGAAATATTTTAGACATGCGTTATATATCAAATCAATGTTACATATACCTTTTCAACACCCCTATATATATGAGTATAAATAAATGACATTTCAAATATATCTCTTCCTAAGAGATGTATCCAACCTGTTGCAAAATTA
>ENA-OQIG01001230-OQIG01001230.1-human-gut-metagenome-genome-assembly--contig:-NODE-1230-length-11690-cov-1.352763_pt1 | contig 11690 bp, 19 predicted proteins | sample MGYA00242576_ERZ504741 | MGnify/ENA primary metagenome ERZ504741 (study PRJEB26092, sample SAMD00036436) | human gut metagenome | host: Homo sapiens | study: EMG produced TPA metagenomics assembly of... | reverse complement strand
GAAAAAAGAAAACAGCCGGCACATACCATAATTTAGCCCAATATTCAGAATGTTCTTCGATAAAAAAGACCGGAATCAAATATTTATCCTGCATGTATATAATAATGGGGACTGTCACTAAATATAAAACTGACGGAAGAAGAACCGGATCCGAACCGCCTGCCAGCATATTCCAGTAGCCAAAACGAAATGCTATCCACAGCCATATCTCCATTTCCCAGATATAGCATTCTATAAAAAACAAATGAAACAAAAGTTTGGAAAGAAGAATGCGGCGGGATGCCCAAAGCACTGCAAATCCGAACATCACGGTAAAAAAGACTCTGAAATCTGTCCATCTGGCATGCCAGAATGTGGGAGAATTCATAAAGAAACTCCCCATAACCCAGAGAAGAACTATCCCTCCCGCCATAATCATCCAGACCTTTCGGTCCAGTTTTCCATCCCGGAGATACAGGGGTCGGAGAAGAATATATATAAAAACGGCAAACTGCATTAATTCCAGCCGCAGCCCATAAAGTTCAGTCATCCATGATCAGTCCCGGCCATTTTTTTAAACACGTAGTCTGCATATGCCTGCCGTATTGCCCTGTGATCAGCTTTTTTAATAGGCACATACTCGCCGTTTTCCATAAGAAATCCCAATTTTTCAACGCCCTTAATACGGTCCATGTTCACCATGCAGTTTCTGTTGCAATAGAGAAATCTTGGATCCTTCAGCATAGTTCCAGTTCATCAAAATACATTTTACTCCGAATAATATCACTGTCTGTATGAATCTGCACATAGTGATTATGATAATCCGCGTACAGGATTTCCCGGCACATAACCCGCACATGCATGCGGCTCGATTTAAGTTCAATGTAGGAGGCATCAATATTCAAGCTCTTTACACACCGTTCCATAGTTTCAGCAAACTGGTCATATGTATAGGGCTTGATGAAGTAATCAAAGGCCTGCACCCGGTAACTGCGGACAGCAAAATCATCACTGACGGTTAAAAAGATCAGACGGCATTCCTGATTGTGGTGCCGGATACACTGGGCTGTTTCAAATCCATTAATACCTTCCATGCATATATCAAGAAGGGCAATATCAAATCCGAAATCCTTCCGCCGCAGAAACTCGCTTCCTGAAGAAAAAACGGCCAGCTCATACTTCATCTGATGCTCTTTAAAAAATCGTTCAATACACTCGCAGACATACTTCTGCTCAGATGTCGTATCATCAACTACAGCAATACGCATAAGCTTCTCCTTTCAAAATTCATCCCGTTATGAACATTCCATAAAACTAAATAATTTTCTTTTCTTGTATATTTATTTTAATACAAAACAGGCTCTTGCAACCAGTTGAATACAGCGTCGTTTCAGTATCAACTGTACCATTTAGTATGGATTCCATATATAATTCATTTCGGAAGACCTTGGAGATCTGACTGATTTTTCGCCAGTGAAGAAAGTATTCCCGCCTTCAATTCTATGATGTAAATCTTTTTTCTCTTTACAGTAATTATATCATATTTTAAAAAATATAACTAAAAATCAAGTCGGATATCCGCCACTCTCATGCACTCTTCCTCTGTCAATATATGAAGTGCCACAGGAAGTGATCTAAGAACAGACAGTACTTCATCTCTTGTATCTGGAACGGCACGGATTTTCACCAGTGCTTTCCTGGGATCTATAGTTGTTAAGACTCCCAGATATTCATAGCCTTCCAAAATTCTGTTGACATAATTCACATCACCAGGAAGCAGTTCTACATAGATATCACTTGACATGACTGTTTTTCCTCCTCAGAATCGTATCTTCAGGCAGTTCTTCTTCACACCGCAATGCCACGTGCTGCAGCGGATGAGGCGCTGCCGTTATAAAGAGTCCTTCCTGATCCTTCATTTCCTGAATAAACAGGGAACAAACGGTCCCGTCAGGACAGAGACACTCCAGTGTCTCTCCTACAGCGAAACGGTTTCTCTGCTCTACCCACAGATAATGTCTGTTCCTGTCATAAGAAAGCACTCTTGCCACAAAATCATAGGTCTGGACAGGTTGTGAACGGCTATATTCCTGCCCTTCCCCGCCGGGGCATCCGAATGCAAATCCAGTTGTATAAGGTCTATGAGATACAGATTCCAATTCCGCTCTCCACTCAGGACGGATATGAAAACAGCTGCCTTCTGCATAAAAGGCATCCAATGCTCTTCGGTATACAGAGACAACAGCTGCCGCATAATACACACTTTTCATGCGTCCCTCAATCTTCAGGCTGGAAACGCGGCATGCTGCAGTTCCGGAAGATAGTCAAGGAGGCATAAATCTTTACTGTTAAATAAATAGGTTCCGTTTTCGTCTTCGGCAATCGGCCAGTACTGTCCCGGACGGCTTTCTTCCATAACGGTATAGCGGAAACGGCATGCCTGTATGCATTCTCCCCGGTTGGAATCCCTCTGTCCTTCTGTAAAATAATTTGACAGAAGCACCGGCCGACCAGGATATGCACATGGCTCCGTGGATAAACACTTCCGTTTCCATCTCCGCTTTGTCATGGATTTCCTGAATCTCATCCAGAGACAGCTCACGGGCCAGCACCACACGGGATGCGCCCATATTCTTCCATGCCCTGGCAGTGCGCCAATTGGAGGTGCTGGCCTGCGTACTGACATGGATATTCAGATCCGGACACCACTCACGCACCGACCTGAAAATCCCAATCGATATGATCTGCATCTGCTCCTATATCCCTGATATACTTGATATAAGGCTCAAGTCTTTCCAGATCGCTGTTACGGGGTATAATATTCACAGTTATATAAACTTTTTTCCCCTGGCTGTGTGTAAACTCCACAGCTTCCCGCAGTTCTCCGTCAGAAAAGTTTCCGCCAAACGCACGCAGCCCAAAAGACTGGCCTGCCAAATAAACGGCATCAGCCCCGTAACGAAGCGCCATTCTTAATTTTTCCATATTCCCGGCCGTGCCAAAAGTTCCATTTTTCTCATTCTGTTTTTTTCCTCCAGGCAATCATCATTCCATCTCCATCCGGATATATGTCTGTTTCATAATTTTCCTTCATGTATGCCACATAAGCACGCATACGTACTGCAATAGTGCGGAATCTACGCGGAACCTGCAGGGTTCCCTCGACCCACCCCCGGAAAAGCACGTTGTCGGCAGCTGTTACCGCTCTTGCGGACAGCAGCGGTTCAACTGCTTTCATGTGGCGCAGATACTGACCTTTAGGCCCGTCCAGATAAAGGAAATCATAAGGTCCCTGCATCTGCGGAATGGTATGGGCCGCGTCTCCCGCAATGCAGCGTATACGGTCCTGGCATCCTGCTTCTTTTATATATTCCCGGGCTTTTTCAGCTCTGTCCTGATCCAGTTCCAGCGTATCTATGCAGGCCCAGGGACACCATTCAGCCATAAGAAGTGCCGAATATCCCCATGCCGTACCTATTTCTAAAATTTTATTAGGTTTTGCCTGTTCCAGTGCTTTCTTTAGGATTTGTCTTTCTGTCTTCCGTATAATAGGAATGTGCTCCATGAGCGCTTTTTCTTCCAGTTCCTCAAGAATGCTATGATTGTGTCTGTCCGTATATTTCATGAATATGTGCCTGATGCTCCCCATAAGTTCTGGAAAAAATATGATGCCCGTTTTTATCGGCTACGTAATATAGATAAGGTCCCGGTTCCGCTTTCAGCACTGCTAAAAGGGAATCTTTCCCCGGCTGGCAATCGGACCGGAGGAAGCCCCTTCCTAAGATATGTGTTATAAGGAGACGGAATCTGCATATCTGCCCGGGACAGCTCTTCTTTTGGCTCTCCCAGCACATATTGGACCGTTGCATCAATCTGCAGCGGCATTCCCTCCTGAAGTCTTCTCAATATGACGGCGGCAATAGGTACTCTGTCCTCCGGCCATTTTGCCTCTTTCTCCACCATAGAGGCCAGTGTAACCAGTTCATGAATGGACAAACCCTTAGCCTGTGCTTTTTCACGGATATCCTGCGTCAATATGTCATCCATCCGGCGGTACATCAGATCACAGATCTGCCGTGCCGTATAATCCACAGGAATATCATAGGTATCAGGAAATAAAAAGCCTTCTCCTTTGACTGATGCTGCCTCCGGACCGTACATATAAGGCATAGGGGCATAAGAGGCTGCTGTTGCCAAAAATGTTTTTCCTGCGGGAAGTCCCGCTTTTGTCAGTATAGAAGCAATCTGCGCAGCGTCTGATCCTTCGGGAATCATAACTGTGCGGAAATCATTTTGTCCTTTTTCTAATGCAGTCAATGCTTCTTTTACAGTCATTCCTTCGGGAAGCCTGTAATGTCCGCTTTTGAGAGAACGTCCGTCCCCCGTTAACGTCAGTGCCGCCCGGAATACAGCTGGACTTGTAATGACCTTTTTCTGAAGAAGAAGATCTGCAATTTCACTGCCGGTCATTTCCTTTTTTATTTCCAAACGGACTGTGCCGTAACCTTCAGAATGCTGCAGCGCATAGGCATACCATGCTCCGCCGGCCAAAAATGCTGCTCCGGCAATGACCGCCGTACCGGTCATTGCCGCTTTTTTTTCTTTACGGTTTAAACATCTCCACACTCCTCGGATATGTCCTGTGATTTTTTCAGCACGGTCTTGGATCATCTTCCATATTTCCTTCACAAATACACCTCTTGATTGCAATGATCATTGAATTATTATACCATAGTCAAATAGACGGTTATAAAAGGAGTCTGATCATATGATTTTGCATATTGGATTAAAAGGTACCTGCACACAGATCATAGAAGATGCTCATACGGCAGCTTCTATAGGAAGCGGATCGCTTCCTGTCTGCGCCACACCGGTTATCTGTGCATTAATGGAGCATGCCGCAGTCAATTCGGTCTCCCGCTGCTTCCCTGCAGGCACTACCTCCGTAGGTGTTTTTCTCTCTGTCAGTCACAGAGCCCCTACACTGACCGGACATTCGGTAACGGCCTGTGCAGAACTGATACGCACAGAAGGCCGGAAGCTGACTTTTCATATACAGGTTTCTGATGAAGGAGCCTCGTCGCCGAAGCCGATCATGTGCGCGTCATGGTGGAATCATCGTCTTTTCTTGAAAAGGCTGCAGAACGTTACCATTCATAATAGATTTTATTTGATAAAATAAAAATTCCGTTTTAGCTGATTATTCGCTAAAACGGAATTTTATTGCGTTTTGATTCCGCTCTGCGCAGAAGGACAGGAATGCCCCTATTCTTCATCCTCATCGGGAAGATCCGCATTGGTATAGACTTCCTGCACATCATCCAGTTCTTCCAATTCATCGATCAGATTCTGCATCGTAGAAGCGGCATCCCCCGCAAGCGCTACTGTTGTGTCAGGAATCATGGATATTTCAGACGCTGTAGTTGAAATACCGTTTTTCTCTAATGCTTCCTGGACCGTAAAAAAATCTCCCGGAGCGGTAATAATTTCAAAAACATCCTCGTCAGCCTTGACATCTTCTGCCCCTGAATCAAGGGCCAGCATCATAATCGCATCCTCATCGACCGTCTCACGGTCCACCACGAGAATACCTTTTTTCTTAAACATCCAGCCCACGCATCCGGATTCGCCCAGACTGCCTCCATGGTGGGAAAATGCATGACGGACAGCGGCTGCCGCTCTGTTGCGGTTATCCGTGTTGCATTCGGCAATCACCGCTGCCCCGCCAGGCCCATATCCTTCATAGGTGACTTCATCAAACCGGCTCCCCCTGCCGCTCCGACACCTTTCTGAACTGCTCTTTGTATATTATCCTTGGGAATATTATTTTCTTTGGCTTTCTGCAGAGCCAGTTTCAGACGCATATTCCCTATAGGATCTCCGCCGCCCATACGGGCCGCGATCGTAATTTCCTTCGAAATTTTGGTTGTGATTTTAGCGCGCAGGGCATCATTTTTCCCCTTCTTGCGCTTAATGTTTGCCCATTTTGAATGTCCGGACATAATTAACCTCTCCTTCTCATTTCTCCCACCAGCCTCACCGAGCAGACGGTCCATAATAATCGCGGCTGCACTTCTGACACACAGGTGGTTATAGGATCCCCGCCCATAAACGGGTTCCAGGATATAATCAAACTGCTTCATCATTTCCCTGGTCATTCCATAACCGGTTCCGAATAGGATCAGCACCGGCTGCGTTTCCTCCATGATCTGCCATCTCATAAACGGATAGGAAACAGTATTGGGATATACACGGGCATCGGTTGTGACAATAAGCGGTTTTTCTCCGCAGTCTCCAGTAATGCGGCTGACAGCCTCATCTAAATCAGAAACCAGCGCCGTTTCCTCAAAAGCCTCCCGGCGGTTCGGATTGTATGTACTTCCCAATCCGGTTTTCCAGTGATTCATAATCAGCGCCGCCATGTCTCTCTGACTTTTTACCGGGTGAATAATAAAATAGGTCCGCACATCATATGTACGTGCCGTACGGGCTATATCATGAAGATCATAATTGGTCAGGGCTGTCGTAATGACTTCCATGTGCTTGTTGTAGATCGGATAGTGAATGAGTCCAATATAAACAGGTGCCATATCACACCTCTTTCCGGATTTCTTCCATTAATTTCTTGTCTGAATCAGAAAGTTCCAGCTTTTCGAATCAGATCGGGACGGCGCTGCCATGTAATCCGGAGCGCTTCTTTTCTTCTCCATCTGGCAATATTTTCGTGATGTCCGGAAAGAAGTATCTGGGGAACTTCCATCCCCCGGTAGTCCGCCGGTTTCGTATACTGGGGATATTCGAGAAGAGGCTCATAAAATGAATCAGAAACAGCACTTCCCGCATCTCCCAAAACCCCCGGCACCATACGGGCCACGGCATCGGCAACAATCATGGCCGCCAGTTCTCCGCCTGTCACCACATAATCCCCCAAGGAAATACTTTCATCCGCCAGTCCCTCTTCCACTCTGTAGTCAACCCCTTCATAGTGGCCGCAAAGCAGAACCAAATGATCATAGTTCTTATATAGGTCCTTGGCTTTATTTTGACTGAAGGTCGTTCCCGAAGGCGACATCAGGATGACCCGGCTCCGGGAATTTTTTTCAGGAAGCACAGATTCCACGGCCTCAAAAAGAGGGCCGCATTTCATAAGCATGCCGGCACCTCCGCCGTAAATGGAGTCATCCACTTGATGGTGTTTGTCATGGGTGAAGTCTCTCGGATTTGTTACATCCATGTCAATCAATCCCGCTTCCAGCGCTCTTTTAATCATACTTTGACTAAAAAAGCTCTTATGAATTCAGGAAAGAGCGATAAAATATCAATCCTCATGATTTCCTTCCCACTCAGGCATCTGTACAATCATTTTCTGTTCTTCCAGGCAAATATCAAGAACACATGATGGGATGGCCGGCAGACAGATATCTTTTCCGTCCGGCACACGGACTACGTAGACGTCATTAGCTCCTGTCTGAAGAATCTCTCTGACAGCACCGACATAGTTACCATTCTGCTCATATACCGAAAGTCCTATAATCTGAAAATAGTAATAGGAACCTGATTTTCTGGGCGGCAGTTCTCCAAAGGGAACTGAAACCATGCCGCCTACCAAATGCTCTGCCCCCTCTCTTGTATCCACTCCTGACAAATGGAAGATATAAATATTTTTATGGGGTCTTGCACTAACCAGTTTATAAATCTGCCCGTCAATAAATATCCGGTCAAGTTTTTGAAAAATCTCTGGGCGGTCAGTATCCGGGAAAATGCGCAAATCACCCCGCACACCATGCGGGGCAACAACTTTCCCAACCATAATCATCTCATCCGGCTGTATCTCAGTCACGGAATGCAATCACCTTTCCGTCTTCTACCAGGATCTCACCGCCCATAAGATGATTCATGTCATCTCCAATGTGCAGCGTAACTGTACGTTCCATCTGACCTCTTGAAATTTCGGCACCGATTGCCAGTTTTTCCAAATGTTCCTTGTCCTGCGTGAGCTGTGCTTTCGCCTGCTCCATTTGTGCTCTTTTCTGCTCAATCTGTGCACGGATGGCAATCATTCCCTGCGCATCAATTTTTGCCTGTTCCGTGAGCATGCCTTTTCCCTGAAATTCCAGCTGGGCCATATCGCGGTCCACCTGATCAACCGTCCTTGTATTTCACCCAGTAATTTGTTTTCAGCGCTTCCGTTAATTTTGACTTAATTGTAACGGGAACACGGATGATCATTTCGTCCATGGAGCACCTCTCATATAATATCTACAGCGACTTTTTTGTTTTCCTTCAATGCACCCGCTTTGACAACAGCCCGGATTGCCCTGGCAATACGTCCCTGTTTCCCTATCACTTTTCCCATGTCTTCCGGGGCAACATGGAGTTGATAAATTTCCATGCTCCCCTTCCGAACCACGGTTACAGATACGGCATCCGGATTTTTGACAAGAGACCGGGCGATACATTCAACCAGTTCCTTCATAAGCGTATGCCTCCATTACTTTCTGGATTCAGCAAACTTACCCATGATACCGTTCTTTTTCAGAATTGAACGGACTGTATCGGTCGGCTGTGCTCCCTTGCCCATCCAGGCCAATGCCTTTTCTTCATCAACTTTGACAACAGTGTCACTTTTGGACGGATCATAATAACCGATCGTATCTGTGGGAACACCGCTGCGGGACAGCCGTGAATCAATAACTACAATACGGTAGAACGGATTCTTTTTGGCGCCATACGGGTTAAACGAATTTTCAACATATGCAACTCACCTCCTTATTATGATATCTTTCATTTGCGGAACATTCCGGGAAATCCGGCATTTCTCATTTTTGCAGGATTCATGCCCTTCATTTCTTCATCTGTTTCCGCATTTCCATAAACTGCTTGATAATGCGGTTTACATCCTGTACATGTGTTCCTGACCCCATGGCAATCCGTTTCCTCCGGCTTCCGTTGAGGACCGCAGGATCACACCGTTCCTGCGGAGTCATAGAGAGAATAATGGCTTCCAGATGCTTCATTTCCCGGCCGTCCAAATCCACATTCTTCAGCTGTTCCTTATATTTTCCCATGCCCGGTATCAGTCCCAAAAGGCTTTGAAATGACCCCATGCGCCTGATCTGCCGCATTTGCTTGAGGAAATCATCGAGTGTAAATGCTCCCTTTTTCATACGCTCCATGGTTTCCTGCATGGCATCCTGATCCAGGTTTCTCTGGGCCTGTTCGATTAGCGTTTCCAAATCCCCCAGGTCAAGAATCCGGCCTGCCATACGGTCCGGATGAAATTCCTCAAGACCTCCGTCCAGCTTTTCGCTGACTCCGATTAATTTAATAGCTTGCCTGTTACGGATTTAATAGAAAGGCTGCACCGCCCCGCGCATCGCCATCAAGCTTTGTGAGAATCGTTCCGTCAATCCCAAGACTTTCATCAAAAGCCTTGGCCGTAGTGACTGCATCCTGTCCGGTCATGGAGTCAAGAACCAGCAGAATCTCATGAGGATGAACCGCTCCCTTGATGGCTCCGCAGCTCTTCCATCAGCTGTTCATCAATGGTAAGCCGGCCGGCCGTATCCAGAATCACGACATCCTTATTATAAGACCTGGCTGTATCAACCGCCGATTTCGCAATCTGAACCGGATCAGCACCTTCCTGCATCCGGTATACGGGAACCCCTGTCTGTTCACCAAGCACTTCAAGCTGACGGACAGCAGCCGGCCTGTACACATCACAGGCCGCCAGAAGAGGATGCTTTCCCTTTTTTTTCAGCATCAGCCCTAATTTACCGGCAGTCGTTGTTTTCCCGGCTCCCTGAAGGCCCACAAGCATGATGACTGTCATCCCCGAGGAAGACATAGTCAGTCTGCTCTGCGTCCCGCCAAGAAGCTCTGTCAGTTCATCACGCACAATTTTAATCACAGTCTGATCCGGTTTCAGACTTCCGAAAACTTCTTCTCCCATTGCCTTTTCCCGAACGCGGGCAATGAAATCCTTGGCCACCTTAAAATTGACATCGGCCTCGAGCAGTGCTCTCCTGACTTCACGGAGCGCCGCATCAATATCATTTTCTGACAGTTTTCCCCGCCCGCGGAGATCTTTAAATGCATTCTGAAGCTTGTCTCCCAGATTTTCAAATGCCATTGATTTCACCTCATTCCGTGATTCGTGTCAGCATCGGTCCCAGCCAGTCTCTGTCTTCCTGCGGCAGCCTCTGAAGGATTTCCTCAGCCAGTTTCATTCTTTCCATTTGCTTTTGGAAAAGCTGCAGCTTTGCTTCATAGGCACGGAGCTGTTCTTCTGCATGTCCCATTGTATCATGAACAGCCTGGCGTGATATGCCAAAATGTCCCGCAATCTCCGCCAGCGTCAGGTTTTCATTATAATAGAGCTCCATGTATTCCCGCTGCCGCCCTGTGAGAAGGACACCGTAGAAATCCAGAAGCTCTCCTATTTCAACTATTGTTTTAAGAGACATAATGGATCACCGTTTCTGTTCATTATATAGAACTCGCCCATTGTTGTCAAGTAAATTATCTTTACATTCTTCATCTCTGGTTCATCGTATATCCCTGCAGCACTGCACAGCTTTCCCAATAATTTTGATTTTCTTATGATTTTTCTCATAAGGGACGGAAACAGCTCCGGGACAGTCTGCTTTTAGGAAAATCTGCCCTCCCACAGAATAAACACGGCGCAGGTAAATCGTTCCTCTCTCTGAAACAGCCGCTATCCCTCCCGGCTCCACAGGGCCTTTTTCTATACTTACCCTGTCTCCCTTTAAAATTCCGCTGCAGGCCATATCATTATCTTCAACGGTAAATTCCATGACACGGCCTCGTTGTTGTCCGCCTTCTCCGCCATGATAGCTTTCCCCAGTTTCTTCCAATTTATCATTTCCGGTATTGGAACTTTTTTTATTTTCTGCATTCATTTGCTCAGACAGTCCCATCAGCCAGAGCACTTCTACACGAAGCGCGCGGGATAAAAGATATAATTTATCCTGTTTCGGCACATATTTTCCTGCCAGATACTGACTGATGGCTGACCGGGGTATACCAGTCTGCTCCGCCAGTTCTACGGGCTTCATGCCCCTTCGCTGAAGTGCGGTCCGAAGCCTTTCCGCAGTTTCATGATGCATAACGCACTCTCCTTTGTCTGTATCATATAATAAGTTGAACAAAATAGCAATTTAAAGGATTTCTGTTCAGTTTTCTGAATTTTTATGTTGACGGTATCCCCCTGTCATGATATGATGAATTCAGTTCAATAAGCTGAATTTAGGGGAAGAAAGAGGTCTGATTTTATGGGGAAACAGCACATTGAATTCGATTATTCAAAATTAAGGGGCCGTATTATAGAAAAATTCGGTACCATGCGGTCTTTTGCAGAATCCATGCATATGCACGCAAATACTTTGTCCAGAAAAATGGGGAATACACTGGTCTGGAACCAGGAAGAAATGCTGCGGGCCATGGATCTTTTGGGCGAAAATCCCAAAAAAATCAAGGATTATTTTTTTGTTCCAAAAGTTCAGAAAATTGAACGAAAAAGAACTACACCTTATTTTGTCCATTTTGATACAGACCAACGCCACTAAAAACCTCCTGAGGCAGAGGATGATATTTTGTGACTGATTATCCCTATCATGTCCTTCTTCTGAAAAGTGCAGAGTACAAGATTATTTTCTTGCAGATTACTGCATCTTTTTTCAGATTTT
>ENA-OQIG01001229-OQIG01001229.1-human-gut-metagenome-genome-assembly--contig:-NODE-1229-length-11692-cov-2.569217_pt1 | contig 11692 bp, 16 predicted proteins | sample MGYA00242576_ERZ504741 | MGnify/ENA primary metagenome ERZ504741 (study PRJEB26092, sample SAMD00036436) | human gut metagenome | host: Homo sapiens | study: EMG produced TPA metagenomics assembly of... | reverse complement strand
CTTTAGGATCAGCATGTACAAAGACCATCATGGGAAGCAGCACGGATTCAACCACTTTACGGCGGTCGCTCCATTGATGTACTTCTTGCTGGACCGGTACAAAATTTTCAATCCCCATTTTGTCTAAACGTTCGGCTACTTTCTTCTCATGATGCATACGAACCAGAGCAACATACCAGCGTTTAGAGTGTGCTACGCCTTCCCCTGTCCCAATTTTAGGCCCAGCACTTAAAGTTTCTTTCGTTAGAATCATACTTTTTTACCCCTTATGTGTCCGTTACTTCTTAGGTAACGGATAAGGTATTTATTCACAGGAAAACAGATGAAAACAGAAAAACATGGACAAGAACCGCCTACAGCAATGTTTTTCTAACCTACGCGAAGGGAAAAGCATCTTTGAAAACAGAATATAGGAATATCGGGCATGATCAAACAGAATCATCATGTCCTGATATATTTTTGTTGCATATTTCAACAAATCAGAAAAAAAAGAAGATTTTACTTGTTTACTATTTGTATTTTTGCATATCTTTGCACCGAATAATTATCCGTTACCTAAGAAGTAACAGAAACATTTCGCCCTTGATTTCTAACACTTTACCGTTAATTACCTACCTAAACGATAGTTCCTAATGTAAGATAAATTCCCTTTATTTACCTCTGTACGTTCTCTTAGCTCAAAACCCTTTAAATAGATTTGTGTGGTTTTTATTGATTTGTGTCCCAATGATTCACTGATCATTTCAATTGGCACTCCACGATACTTGGCTGTCGTTGCCCAGGAATGACGGAGTGTGTAAGAAGAAACGGGAGAATTCAAACGTAGAGCTCTCGCCAAATCCTTCAAACAATTATTGAATCTCCGAAGAGCAGACTGATATTCACGGTATGCCCTTTCATCCTTCCGTTTTTTATTACCGCAAAGTATGTCGAACAGATAGTCCGGACAATCAGGAATGGGTTCCTGATTACTTCGGAGTTGATTAATCATTCCTCTGGCAGTATCAAGCACTTCCACGCTCATGGGAGTTTTCGTCTTGATTCGATTATAGCGTAATACACTCTGATCTAAAGCCGATTTTTCCAGATGAGCTAAATCAGCGAATGACATTCCACAAAACTGGAACATCAGAGCAGCAATAGTTTGTGTACGACGTAAACGCTCCGATTTGGGATCCTCATACAAAAGTCTGTGCAACTCACCGGCAGGCAAAGCTTTCTTTTGTCGGACATCCACACCTGTATAGACATCATGAAATAATCGGGGAACATAAGGGGCACTCCCTGCTTCCACTCCCCGATTGTAAATGCTACGAAGCATACGCATATACGTAGAAATCGTATTAGGCTTCAAACCACACTCATAAAGATACTGACCATAACGTCGTAAACGTTCTTTGGTGACCTGCCTGAACGACATATTCAACGTACCACAAAACTTACTGAAAGCATAAAGGGCATTCTTATAGACATGCGCTGTAGAATAGCGCCCCTCCTTTCGTAAACGATTGATGTAGTTCTCCCCACATCGACTGAATCCATTTTTATTCATCATTTGCATCACTAGTTATTTTATATATATACTATTTGGCAAGCGACAAAAGAACAAATCTTTTGCAGGTTCAATTTCACTTTCCAGATATTATTTTTAGAATTAACACATGTTTAACCAACGTTAAAATTAGTAGATTATGAAAAGTAAAAATGCCCAAAAAGGTAGTAAAAACGACAAGGTAAAAAGAAATGTCCAAACAATGAAAAAAGCTCCAGGGAAGCATTCAAAGGAAGAAATCATCAGTGAAGAAGAGCTGGATAACAGAATAGCAATCGACGGAGATATCCGCCTTTATTTCACCATGTATTTAAAAATCTTTATTGATGGACATTTCCGCCATCCTAAGAAGAAAAAGCTGATAAATCTAGCCCAATATATCTATGACCAAAAAGTATTATACATCCACAAACATGGCGGCTATAAGTTAATGGAACTTAGCAGTATACATGCTGAATTGGGTGCATTGAAAAAACCTGTTGAGGAAGAGTACATGAAAGAAAAAAAGGAAAAAAGAGAACAGGCTGAAAAGGTCAAAAGCAAGTACTAAGAAAAAATAATGGGACAGTTGGAATATAAAGCTTACCTTCGCCTGCCGTTCAACCGGTCGAAAACTTAAACAGAATTTTCTCTTAAAAAAATAGTGACGGTATGCTATCGTTATAGCGTCACTATAATGAAAGGATAGTGACGCTATGACAACAACATACCGTCACTATCTATAAGGGAAGATTTACGCTCAAACAGAAATTTATTTTTCAAAATTAAAAACAGAAGAAAATGAGACAAAAAATCAGGAAAGGCAAGTTAGAAGCTTGCAAATTAGTATGGAAAAAACGTATTACTGCTGAAAAGGGGATTTCGGATAAATGTGCGGAGAGAATTGTACAAGAGTGCATTAAACTAATAGATCGCATGTTGTATGGGAATGTAGTGATAGCTTTTTACAAGCAGGATGGCACGTTTTGTCTGGAAAGAGGAACACTGGTAGGATATGAAAAATTCTTCCATAGAGAATTCAATATCACAGCAAAACAAGAGTCTATTCTCTATTGGAGTGAAGAACAAAAAGGATGGAGAAGATTTATGATCGGGAACCTGATGGAGTGGAGAGCTATTGTATAAGTTAGATTAAAATATATTGAACAATGAATATGATTAATAAAGGGATACCTTATTTTCCGACACCGGCAAACTTCTTTGACGAAGAAGTGATGGAACTATTAGAAGCTAAGTTTGGAGTATTAGCTTCTTACATTGTCATGCGATTGCTTTGTAAAATATATAAAGAGGGATATTATATCTCTTGGGGAAAGGAACAAAACCTGATTTTCGTCCGTAAAGTGGGCGGCGGGATCAAAGAGGACATGATGGAAAAGATTGTCGACCTATTATTGGAAAAAGGATTTTTCCATAAGGAAACCTACGAAAAATACGGCATACTCACTTCGGAACAGATTCAAAGGGTGTGGTTTGAAGCTACTACACGAAGGAAAATAGATTTCTCCCAACTACCTTATTTATTAGAGACCAAGAAGAAAAAAGGGATGCAAAAAGAAGAGTTGAACGCGGAAAATGCAGACATTTTTGAAACTCAAGAGGAGGTGAGTCAAGAAAATGCAGACATTTCCCGACAAACTAAACTAAAGGAAACTAAACTAAATTCTGAAGAAGAAGAAATTAACGATGCTTCGATTGAAATTCCGGGGTATGCCTACAATCTGGCTACACACAACATAGCAGGATTGATGGAGAGTCTGGACAACCATAAAGTGACTGACCCAAAAGAGAAACAGACGATTCTCCGGCTATCGGACTATGGCAGGAAAGGCACCCAGGTGTGGAAACTGCTCTCCAATACGGCCTGGAGTAAAATCGGAGCACCGGGGAAATATATCATTGCAGCGTTAGCTAGCGGACGGAAATAAACCGACTGATTAAAAGCTGATAAAAAAGGTACGAAAAATCTGTGCTTTTCACAAATTCTTCGTACCTTTACGCTCCGGTAAAACAAGTTCTATCCACATAAAAGATAACAAAATGGAAAACAGAAGTTTAGTAACCATTGCCGAACATTCTAAAGAAAAAATCCTCTACATGCTCGAAATGGCGAAGCAGTTTGAAATGAACCCCAATCGCCGGTTATTACAAGGAAAGGTTGTAGCAACCCTGTTCTTTGAACCTTCCACCCGTACCCGCTTGAGTTTTGAAACAGCTGCCAACCGTCTCGGTGCACGAGTAATCGGATTCTCTGACCCCAAAGCTACCAGCTCTTCCAAAGGGGAAACACTTAAAGACACGATCATGATGGTGAGCAACTATGCAGATATTATCGTCATGCGACACTATCTCGAAGGAGCTGCACGGTATGCCAGCGAAGTAGCCCCGGTGCCCATTGTCAACGCAGGTGACGGAGCCAACCAGCACCCGTCGCAGACGATGCTCGATCTCTACTCTATCTACAAGACACAAGGAACGCTGGAAAATCTGAACATTTTCCTGGTGGGTGACTTGAAATACGGCCGCACCGTACATTCTTTGCTGATGGCGATGCGACACTTTAATCCGACTTTCCACTTCATCGCTCCCGAAGAGCTGAAAATGCCGGAAGAATACAAACTTTACTGTAAAACGCACCAAATAAAATACGTTGAACATACGGATTTTACCGAAGAGATTATCGCTGACGCCGATATTCTGTACATGACCCGTGTGCAACGCGAACGTTTCACCGACCTGATGGAATATGAACGGGTGAAGAATGTATATATTCTCCGTAACAAAATGCTGGAAAACACACGTCCGAACCTGCGTATCCTGCACCCGCTTCCCCGTGTCAACGAAATTGCTTACGATGTGGATAACAATCCGAAAGCATATTATTTCCAACAGGCACAAAACGGTCTGTATGCCCGCGAAGCAATCCTTTGCGATGTATTAGGTATCACATTAGATGACGTTAAAAACGATATTTTATTATGAGCGAAAATAAACAAGCATTGCAAGTAGCTGCCCTGAAAAACGGGACAGTGATTGACCATATCCCATCCGAAAAGCTCTTTACCGTAGTGCAACTGCTCGGTGTGGAACAGATGACTAGCAATATCACTATCGGATTCAACCTCGACAGCAAGAAGCTGGGTAAAAAAGGGATCATCAAGATTGCAGATAAATTCTTCTGCGACGAAGAGATTAACCGTATTTCAGTAGTTGCCCCGCACGTCAAGCTGAATATCATCCGCGATTACGAAGTAGTGGAAAAGAAAGAGGTGAAAATGCCGGATGAACTTCGGGGCATCGTGAAATGTGCCAATCCGAAATGTATCACCAACAACGAACCGATGGCCACTATCTTTCATGTGATAGACAAGGATAATTGTATCGTAAAGTGCCATTATTGCGAGAAAGAGCAGAAACGTGAAGAGATTACAATCCTCTGAATAAACGTATAGCCCTATGAAACAGGACTGGAAACCAGGAACGATGATCTATCCGCTGCCGGCTGTACTAGTCAGCTGCGGAAAGGAAGAAAGCGAATATAATATGTTCACAGTAGCATGGACGGGTACGATTTGTACAAACCCGCCCATGTGTTATATATCCGTACGTCCGGAACGCCATTCTTATGACATTATCAAAAAAACATGGAGTTTGTCATCAACCTGACAACGAAAGATATGGCTTTTGCCACTGACTGGTGTCGGAGTTCGTTCGGGACGTGATTATCATAAATTTGATGAGATGAAGCTGACACCCGGACAGTGTACGGTGGTTAGTGCTCCGTTGATTGAAGAATCTCCTCTCTGCATTGAATGCCGTGTGAAAGAAATCATCTCTCTCGGCTCACACGATATGTTTATCGCTGACGTAGTAAATGTGCGTGCGGACGACCGGAACCTGAATCCTGAAACCGGAAAGCTGGAACTGGCCGAAGCCAATCCGCTGGTATATGTGCACGGAGGATATTATAATCTGGGAGAGAAAATCGGTAAGTTCGGTTGGAGTGTAGAAAAGAAGAAATCATAAAAAGTGCGATATTGCCATGAATATGCTGCGTAAATTCATCCTTCCCGGTTTGTTAGCTATAGCCTGCACGGCTGTCGGCCAGAACTATAACGCAGAAAAAGTAGACCGCCCCAATACAAAAAAATAAATATCGGTATCAAGCGGGATTCAACTCTTCCATGTTCATGGTGTCTGAACTGAAAATTAAGGATGTAACTATCGATGAGGTGCAGAATAACTACAAGATAGGTTATTTCGGCGCCCTCTTTATGCGCATCAACATGAAGAAGCATTTCATTCAGCCGGAAGTGTCCTATAATGTAAGCAAATGTGAGATCACTTTCGATAAGCTCGGTTCGCAGCATCCTGCCATCGAGCCTGATTATGCTTCCGTGCAATCGGTGTTGCACAGTGTGGATTTCCCTATTTTATACGGCTATAATGTGGTGAAAAAAGGGCCTTACGGAATGTCTATCTTCGCAGGCCCCAAACTTCGCTACTTATGGGGAAAACACAATGAAATCACTTTTAAGAATTTTGACCAAAAAGGGATTCACGAAAGGCTGTATCCGTTCAATGTCAGTGCAGTGATCGGTGTAGGCGTCAACATCTCCCGTATCTTTTTCGATTTCCGCTACGAGCAAGGCATCGGAAATATCTCCAAGTCCATCATTTACGACAATATCAATTCCGACGGCAGCACAGGAGTGAGCAACATTATTTTCCGTCGCCGTGACAGCGCGTTAAGTTTTTCGCTGGGATTCATCCTTTAAGAATAAAATATCATTAAATCCGGCTTTTTACTAACATTTTTCTTGTACTTCCTTCATTCTTTATTTATTTTCATTAACTTTGTGCGCTTAAAATAGGTATCTCGAATTAGAAATTTAATCTTACTTATAAAAGAATGAAAGAGACGACATCATTTTCGACATCATCGAAAAAGAGCATCAACGTCAGTTGAAAGGAATCGAGCTTATTGCATCAGAAAATTTTGTGAGTGACCAGGTTATGCAGGCAATGGGTTCTTGCCTGACTAACAAGTACGCAGAAGGTTATCCCGGCAAACGTTATTACGGAGGTTGCGAAGTAGTAGACCAAAGCGAACAAATCGCTATCGACCGCCTGAAAGAAATTTTTGGCGCGGAATGGGCAAACGTACAACCACACTCGGGAGCACAAGCTAATGCTGCTGTTTTTCTCGCAGTTCTGAATCCGGGCGACAAATTCATGGGATTAAATCTTGCACACGGCGGACACCTTTCTCATGGCTCACTGGTAAACACTTCCGGTATCATCTATACTCCTTGCGAATATAACCTGAATCAGGAAACTGGACGCGTTGACTACGACCAGATGGAAGAAGTCGCTCTACGTGAGAAACCGAAAATGATTATCGGTGGTGGTTCTGCATACTCTCGTGAATGGGATTACAAACGTATGCGTGAAATCGCCGACAAAGTAGGCGCTATCCTGATGATTGACATGGCTCACCCTGCCGGCCTGATCGCTGCCGGAGTGCTCGAAAATCCGGTTAAATATGCACATATCGTCACTTCTACTACACATAAAACACTTCGCGGACCTCGTGGTGGTGTCATCATGATGGGTAAGGATTTCCCCAATCCGTGGGGAAAGACCACTCCGAAAGGTGAGATCAAGATGATGTCTCAATTACTGGATTCTGCCGTATTCCCAGGGGTTCAAGGCGGACCGTTGGAACATGTAATTGCTGCTAAAGCAGTTGCTTTCGGTGAAATCCTGCAACCTGAATTTAAGGAATATGCTAAACAAGTACAAAAGAACGCTGCTGTACTTGCACAGGCTTTGATTGACCGTGGCTTTACTATCGTTTCCGGTGGTACAGACAACCACTCTATGTTGGTCGACCTGCGTAGCAAATATCCTGAACTGACAGGTAAAGTGGCAGAAAAAGCATTGGTTTCTGCCGATATTACTGTTAACAAGAACATGGTTCCGTTCGACAGCCGTTCAGCTTTCCAGACTTCCGGTATCCGTTTGGGTACTCCTGCTATCACAACTCGTGGTGCAAAAGAAGATTTGATGCTCGAAATTGCTGAAATGATCGAGACTGTATTGTCTAACGTAGAAAATGAGGAAGTTATTGCACAAGTACGTGCACGTGTCAATGAGACAATGAAGAAATATCCTCTTTTTGCTTATTAAAAAACGATTTCAAAGCTAATAGCTTCACTGTTATCAGCTTTATTTCTTATTTATAAGGTCTGCTCTTTGTGAAAGGAGCAGGCTTTTTTATTTATTAACGGTCCCGCCCGAACCATCTGTCCATATTTTCGTTTTTCTTACTATAAAAGAAATATATGATGTCATATATCACTCATAGCAAGGACGAATTCAACCGTACAGTGTGCAAGAAGAGAAAACAGAAGCGCACTGGACTCTATATACAGTCATCCCCTCTTCCACATTTTATTTCATAGGGAAAGACGGGGATTTATTTTACCGGCATCATACCGGAATATTTTTTTGAGGTATATATTTTAGCTCAATCCTTCTATTTCTCCATCCACAATATCGATGTGCAATGCCTGCGGCTCCTTGGGTAATCCCGGCATACGAAGAATTTCTCCGGCAATGGCTACAATCATTTCAGCTCCGTTATTGATAACAATATCTTTAATATGGAACTCGAAGTTGTTTACCGCACCATAAATCTTTGGATCGGCAGAAAATGAATATTGTGTTTTCGCAATACAAACCGGATAATGAGTAATTCCCATTTTCTCGATCAGTTTGATACGGTTGCGGGCAATACTGCTATAAGTAATAACGCTGGCTCCGTAAATATTAGTGGCTACCTTTTCAATCTTCTGCTGTATGCTATCTTCTTCTTTATAAGTGTAGCGTAAAGATTCGGACGGATTGTTCTCTATGGTATCTACTACCAGACGGCCATATCTACTGCTCCCTCTCCTCCTTCACTGAACGCATTGTTAATGGCGAAACCCACTCCCAACTGTTCGCAATGTTCGCGCAGTAATTCCATTTCTTCATCCGTATCGGATGCAAACTTATTGAAAGCTACGATGATGGTCTGACCGAATGAGCGAAGGTTACGAACGTGTTTGTCGAGATTACGCAATCCTTCTTTCAAGCCTTCCATATTCGGCTCTTTGATACGGTCGAGACTGACACCTCCGTGCATCTTTAATCCTTGTGCCGTAGCGACAATCACCGTGAGACGTGGTTGGAGTCCGCTCTTGCGGCATTTGATATTATAGAATTTTTCTGCACCGAGATCGGCACCGAATCCGGCTTCTGTTATTACATAATCACCGAAAGACATTGCCAATTTAGTGGCCAGAATAGAGTTACAACCATGTGCGATATTAGCAAACGGACCACCATGTACAAAAGCAGCGGTTCCTTCGGTAGTCTGCACTAAATTAGGATGGATAGCATCTTTCAACAACACAGTGATGGCTCCTGCCACTCCCAAATCTTTCACAGTAAAAGGTTGGTCGTCATACGTGAAGCCCAACAGGATATTTTCAATACGGCGACGCAGATCACTCACATCTTTGGAAAGGCAAAGAATTGCCATAATCTCCGAAGCAGGAGTAATATCGAAACCGGACTCTTGGGTAATCCCGTTCGATTTAGGTCCGAGGCCGACAACGATGCTGCGCAACGAACGGTCGTTCACGTCAAGCACTCTCCGCCAAAGAATTTCTTTCAATCCGAAACCTTTTGCCTGGTTCTGATAGAGATAATTATCGAGCAGGGCGGAAATCATGTTATGGGCAGAAGTGATGGCATGAAAATCTCCGGTAAAATGGAGGTTAATTTTGTCCATCGGAAGCACTTGTGCATATCCCCCACCGGCTGCTCCTCCCTTCATTCCGAAACATGGACCGAGAGACGGCTCGCGAAGAGCGACAATCGCATTCTTTCCAATTTTATTCAATCCCAAAGCGAGACCGATAGATACTGTAGTTTTGCCAATGCCCGCTTTGGTTGCTGTGATAGCAGTTACCAGAATGAGATTGCTTTTCTTCACTTTCTCTTCATCAATCAGTTGTTCGGGGATCTTTGCTATGTAGCGGCCATAATTCTCCACTTCCTCACGAGGGATTCCGATACCTTCGGCAACTTGCTTAATCTTCTTCAGCTCAATACTGCGAGCTATTTCTATGTCTGATTTCATACAGAATATGATTAGTTTTATTTTTGAAGGAACAAAAGTATAACAAAAAAGCGAAATAGAGAAATTTAAAGTTCGACGGATATTATATCTCTATTTTTCATAACACAACAAACTCTTTTTACGCTATAACTGTTGTAAATGACATAACCTAAAACAACAACTTAATTATGGAATGGATTATTAATCAACTAAGGGTACATCCTGAACTTGCTATTTTCCTGACGCTCTTTGCCGGGTTCTGGCTTGGCAGACTCAAAATAGGGAAATTCTCCTTGGGGACAGTCACCAGCGTTCTTCTGGTCGGAGTATTGGTCGGACAACTGAATATCACTGTAGATGGTCCGATGAAAGCTGTGTTCTTTCTGCTTTTCTTATTTGCCGTTGGCTATAAGGTAGGTCCGCAGTTTTTCCGCGGATTGAAGAAAGACGGCCTGCCACAAGTGGGATTTGCCGTACTGATGTGTATTGTCAGTCTGGTAGCCCCGTGGATACTGGCCAAAATCATGGGATATCATGTAGGAGAAGCTGCCGGACTGTTGGCAGGCTCACAAACAATATCCGCCGTTATCGGCGTGGCAAGCGATACGATCAACCAGCTGGGAATCAGCGATGCACAGAAAGCCACGTTCATCAATGCAATTCCGGTAGCGTATGCCGTAACTTATATTTTCGGAACGGCCGGTTCGGCGTGGATTCTGGCTTCTCTCGGCCTAAAATGCTGGGTGGACTGGATAAGGTGAAGGCCGACTGCAAGGAATTGGAGGCTCAAATGGGAACATCGGAAGCTGACGAACCCGGATTTTCCCCGGCTCTTCGTCCGGTTGTGTTCCGTGCTTATAAAATCACCAATGAATGGTTTGACAAAGGAAAGAAAGTCAGTGAACTCGAAGCTTATCTATGTAAAAATGATAAACGGCTGTTTGTAGAACGGATTCGTCAAAAAAGAGTGGTGAAGGAAGTAGATCCGAACCTGATTCTTCATAAGAATGACGAAGTGGTACTTAGCGGACGCGTGAATTTGTGATTGGAGAAGAAGACTGGATCGGTCCGGAAGTGATTGATGCACAATTACTCGACTTCCCTGCAGAAACTCTTCCTGTAATGGTGACCCACCGGACTTTTGCCGAAGAAACGGTTTCCAAAATCAGGGCGCAGAAGTTTATGCACGGGGTTAGTATCCGGAATATCAAACGTGCCGGAATCAATGTTCCGGTATTGCCTAAAACGATTGTAGATTCGGGAGATATTCTCGAACTTACCGGTCTTAAACATGAAGTGGAAAGTGCTGCCAAACAAATGGGCTATATTGACCGGCCTACCAACAGACGGATATGATCTTCGTTGGATTGGGTATTTTGCTCGGTGGTCTTTTCGGTGCACTGGCTATTCATCTGGGAGTGTTCCTATCAGTCTTTCTACCAGTGGCGGTGCATTGATAGCCGGACTTCTGTTCGGTTGGCTACGCAGCAAGCATCCTACTTCGGAGGTATCCCCGAACCTTCTTTATGGGTATTGAATAATGTAGGACTGAATATGTTTATCGCAGTGGTCGGTATCGCCGCAGGTCCCAGTTTCATTGCCGGATTCAAGGAAGTAGGCGTCAGTCTGTTTATCGTCGGCGCATTGGCAACGGCCATTCCTCTCCTCGCCGGATTGCTGATGGCGAGATACTTGTTCAAATTCCACCTGCCCTGTCATTGGGATGTACGGCAGGAGCACGTACTACAACAGCTGCATTGGGAGCTATTCAGGATGCAGTGGAAAGCGACACACCGGCATTAGGATATACGGTGACGTATGCAGTCGGCAATACGCTCCTGATTATCTGGGGAGTTGTCATCGTACTACTTATGTAAAACTATAATAAATAAATATCATAATGGAAAGAAAACAAATAACCCTGCCATTACCAAAAGTTAATGCCAAGAAAATGGAAACGAATCAAA
>ENA-OQIG01001228-OQIG01001228.1-human-gut-metagenome-genome-assembly--contig:-NODE-1228-length-11693-cov-2.312468_pt1 | contig 11693 bp, 18 predicted proteins | sample MGYA00242576_ERZ504741 | MGnify/ENA primary metagenome ERZ504741 (study PRJEB26092, sample SAMD00036436) | human gut metagenome | host: Homo sapiens | study: EMG produced TPA metagenomics assembly of... | reverse complement strand
GCCGCGACGCACGGCGTTACCAAAACAGAGCGCCGCGCCGTTGATAATCGCCGTGCCACAGTCTGGCCCCATCATCAGCAGCCTTTTCGTGGGCCAGTTGCTTGAGCGCCAGTTCATCTTCAACTGAGACGTTATCGGAAAACAGCATCACGTTGAGATCGTTTTGCAGCGCCTGACGCGCTTCGCGAGCGGCAAACAAACCGTTGACCGAAATCACCGCCAGGTTACTTTCCGGGATATGCTTTTTGGCGCTGGCAATAGTGGCGTAACGCGCCTCGTGCGAGCCGCTTTGCGCTTTGGTGTTGAACAGTTCTTCAATCTCCACCAGCAACTGCTCGTTGTCCGCACCCGATTTACCATTGATGACAATCATCAGGTCACCGTTTTTCGCCTGCTCCAGTTCCGGCGTCAGCAGTCCTAAATTCTTCAGCACGCCTTTGTTCATTTCGGTCGCCATCGCCACAAATGCCTGCTCGACGCCGTCGAGTTTATTTGCACGCGTGGAGATAGACATCAGCGAGACAGAATCAAAATAGGTATTCGGTTTAATGACTATTTTAACTGACATAATTCCCTCCGTAGGTTTGGCTCAGCGCACAACCATCGGCCATGCCATACAGCATGTCGCAGCCGGAACTGGAGCCAATATGTTTAATTTTTTCTATTGCCTGAGTTGCGTTCCCAGGGATGTCATAAATAATGTTGTGAATAAAGCGATGAATATTTTCCCGGCAGCGTTGTTGTAATGCGGCTTCCAGCGTTATGGCACTTAATAACGTGGTATTATTTCTGCCGCGTTGCAGACCGAGATAAAATTCCTCTTTGTATTTTTCCGCCGGATGTCCGGAAATAAATAAAATAAGTACCAGTCCGGTCAGATAATCATCGGCTGATGCGTAAGGCCAATCCCTAACCCCATCATACTGGCGACCGCTGAGGCGATATTTTGTTTATCGTTTACGGCCTGAATAACTGCCCGTCGTTTAATATGTAATTCTTTATTTAACGCCTGATAAAACGGATTATCGCCGCGATAATTAAACAGGGTTTCATTTTCCCCCAGGTGCTGATGAATAATGTCGTGCCACTGTTGCCAGGCGATAAGGTGAAAATTCACAGCAGTCATTTGCAAGGTTGGGGACAGCCAACGCCGACAACGACTCATCTCTATATGAAGATGTTGACCAACCGTAATGCCTTGATCGTCAAACTGAACCTTATCACCATGCCGGAAAAGATCATCAAAGTGAGTGAGTGCCAACCGACAACTGTTTGGCGCATTGTCGTACTCTTCACAAAGCAGCGTCAGCAACTGCTGGCGGGCCGGGAGTGCGATATTTACCGCTCTGGCAAAGACCTGTTCAACCTGTCCTTGCCCCCGCTGCGCCAGAAAATCTGCATCCGCAGTTAGCGCCCACACACACCGTTTTTCTGGTGTGTTGATAGCCAGCCTCCCGGGTTATGCGCCTGCGGCAATCAGCAACTGAGCAATCTCTTCAAAGCCCCGTTCCCGCGCCAGTTCCAGCGGCGTTTTGCCATATTTATCCGTCATGTGCGGACTGGCACCGTGTTCCAGCAATAGCTGGACAATCGCCTGCTGTTTAATACCGCCATCATTAAGCACAATCGCTTCCAGTAGCGGCGTCCAGCCTACATGGTTGGTCTGGTTAACGTTAATTTCCGTATGCGCCAAAAGCTCTTTTACAATACTTAAATGGCCTTTTTCACAGGCAGGCGTCAGGCCGACACCGCCAAAACGGGTTACGCAATTAAGATCAGGTTTAGCCGGTAAAATAATTCGTAGTAGCGTTAAATCATCGTTCAGACAGCTAATTAAAAAAGGATTTAAACAGGTATGATCTTGCTTATTAATATCCGCTCCGGCATCAATTAATGCCTGAACGCAAGCATATTGCTGATATAAACTTGCCAGCGTAATTGCCGTTTTCCCCTGACGATCGCAGGTATTAATATCGACACCCAGCGCAAGGCAGGTTTTTACTTTATCGATATCACCCTGTTGTGCAGCCAATAAATAGTCGGCAGGTAGATTTTTTATACTCATTCACATTCCCCTGGTTTTTGTGGCTGTTTTCGATGAATTGAGAATAGCAACGATAATCTGATAAAAGAACCCGCTTAAATTTAATTCGCCGTATTTCGCCTTTTTGTTGAATGATGTTCAACAATCTTTTCGCAATGTGCGGTAGTGCAATATTTGTTTCTTTGACCCGATACCCTTTCACTCAATCAGGTTTTATTTCTCTATAGTCTGCACATGTAAGAGTAGCTTTCGTCCATGTCTAACCAGAGGGGAACAAGATGAACGGACTCACGGCAACGGGTGTCACCGTCGGTATTTGTGCAGGGCTTTGGCAGTTAGTGTCTTCACATGTCGGGCTCTCTCAGGGATGGGAATTATTAGGAACCATTGGCTTCGTCGCCTTTTGCAGTTTTTATGCCGCAGGCGGCGGTAAATCGGGGTTTATCAGAAGTCTGGCGGTTAATTATTCCGGGATGGTGTGGGCGTTTTTCGCCGCGCTGGCTGCCGGTTGGCTGGCCTCGGTGAGTGGGATTTCCGGGTTCTGGGCGAGCGTGATTACTACCGTGCCTTTCTCTGCAGTAGTGGTCTGGCAAGGGCGTTTCTGGTTACTGTCTTTTATTCCCGGAGGCTTTCTCGGCATGACGCTATTTTTTGCCAGCGGGATGAACTGGACGGTGACATTACTGGGTTTTCTGGCGGGTAACTGCGTGGGGATAATTTCAGAATATGGTGGACAAAAATTAAGCGAAGCGACGACTAAACGCGACGGGTATTAAAAGTTATTCAAAAATGATTATCTATCTTTAACCGATACCTCTACAGTCATAGCTGGAGAAATTCATAGTAGATAATGGCGAGAATGGTTTAATGAACTCAATTTTTACCGAAGAGAATCTGTTGGCATTTACTACCGCTGCGCGTTTTGGCAGCTTCAGTAAAGCCGCAGACGAGTTGGGTTTAACCACTTCCGCCATTAGCTACACCATCAAGCGTATGGAGACGGGGCTGGATGTGGTGCTGTTCACTCGCAACACCCGCAGCATTGAGTTAACCGAGTCCGGGCGTTATTTTTTCCGCAAAGCTACCGACCTGCTGAATGATTTTCACGCCATCAAACGCAGTATCGATACTATTTCGCAGGGCATAGAAGCACGGGTGCGCATTTGTATTAATCAGCTGCTTTATACGCCCAAACACACCGCGCGCTTATTACAGGTGCTGAAAAAGCAGTTTCCTACCTGCCAGATTACCGTGACGACCGAAGTGTATAACGGCGTCTGGGATGCGATTATTAATAATCAGGCCAATATCGCCATCGGCGCACCCGATACACTACTGGACGGCGGCGGTATTGATTACACTGAAATTGGCGCGATTCGCTGGGCTTTTGCTATCGCCCCGGATCACCCGTTAGCTTTATGCCGGAACCCATCGCCGAAAGCCAACTGCGTCTCTACCCTAATATTATGGTGGAGGACACCGCGCATACGATTAATAAAAAAGTGGGCTGGTTGCTGCACGGGCAGGAGTCAATTCTGGTGCCAGATTTCAACACCAAATGTCAGTGCCAGATTTTAGGTGAAGGGATTGGTTTTTTGCCGGATTACATGGTCCGTGAGGCGATGACGCAATCCCTGCTGGTTACCCGACAAATCCATAATCCGCGCCAGGATTCGCGCATGTTACTGGCGACTCAGCATTCTGCTACGGGTCAGGTGACGCAGTGGATTAAAAAACAATTTGCGCCAAATGGCATATTAACGGGGATCTATCAGGATTTACTGCATCGGGAGAATTAATCGCTGCCAACCTCCCGATGCGCTGTGAATAGCGGTTTACATCAACCACCTGCTTTCATTACCCATTCAGAGATAAATTTATTACCCGGAACTGGCGGGGAGTACAAATAGCCCTGCAAAAAGTGAACGCCTTTACCGATCATTAAATCCGCCTGCTCCTGGGTTTCTACCCCTTCCGCTACGATACTCAGACCAGGCTTACGCGCCAGTTCGACAATATTGTCCACAATATGACCGGAGATTTCGTCGACACTCGCCATTTGCACAAACGACTTGTCAATTTTAATAAAATCGACCGGAAACGCCTGCAGATAACGATAGGTCGCATAACCCGTACCAAAGTCATCCAGCGCAAAGGTAATGTTGTGCTGATGAAGGCTGTCAAATATCGCTCTGGCTTCTGGCGTTACCGGAATAGGGTTACGTTCCGTTAGCTCGAGAACCAGTTTGATTTTATCGTTTCCTAATTTCTTGACCAGGTTCAGGCATTCTTTTTCAAATCCCGCGGCCAAAAAACAACCCGCCGAGACGTTGATACCAATATGGAAATTATCCGGCAGCAAATGTTTTACCGGCATCAGAATATCCGCAGTCTGTTTCATCAGTTGGCGGGTCATTATGACAATAAGACCGGATGACTCCGCCAGAGGAATAAACTGATCCGGTGGGATAATTCCCGTTTGTGGATGTTCCCAGCGGACAAGCACCTCACAGCCCGTCAGTACCCCAGTCTGCGCGCAGAAAACCGGTTGGATCCACGGTTTGAATTCGTGGTTTTCCAACGCCAGACTGATGGCTTCAGGCGTGACGATATGGTGATAGTGATTATCATTAATATATCTGTGACTATTACTCCCCGTGGCGGATATGATCTCCGGATTGTACTGAAAGAAAATATCGCGCCAGAAAGTAATATCGCTCTGAATCCCCAGTTTCTCAAAGAGCTGTTTCTTTTGATGTGAAATTGTCTTTGCACTGCGATTTCTGTACTGTGATATTTCTGTTACTGACATTCCCTGCATCAGCAGCTTGAGTAGCAGTCGTTCTTTCTCGGATACGCTACCAGGCAATGACAAATGAACCGTTGTACCGAACTCTTGCAGAAAAACACGAAAATCACATGAATTCATGAACACACCTTTATCTTTTATCGCTGTTCAGTATGAGTGATTACCTGTCGATTCCTGAGCACACATAAGGGGTAACCATAAACATCAGCGATGCCATACGTATAACATCCCACATCACTATCAATAAGATTATCTTTACCTCTGATGCTCGCTCAAAAACAGTTACGTTAAATACCTTAAAAAGGTAATCACAAGTCAAACTCAGGAGATAATCACGCAAGAATGCAATATTAAAATTCAGATACTCATTTTTGGTAATAAAGAAGTAGTTGGACTATTTCAATATTTATAATTTCCCACTACGTACTGGCATCCATTCATGAGCAAAGGCGCATTATATGAATTTAACAATCCAGATCAACTGAAAATATCTCTCTCTCATAAACACATAGCGTCAACATTCAATGACATAATGAGTAAAGATGTTGGTTATGCATACATATCATTACGCTATGCCTGTCCTTTAAAAACCCACCAATTAAGGCTGAATCCATTCAGCAAATGATAACTAATATTATAGCAGTGACAATAAAAACAATATTTAAAACAATCAATAAAATATCAGACACAGACAATTAAACCTTAAACAACAAACGGTTACATTGATTTTAGTTGATTTGCGCTACGCGTTCCCCATGAATAAAGCGTCATTTCAAATTAGCACCAATATTTACATTAAATAAGACTAAGCTTATTGAACATTCACAACAGTCCAAGCGTAGGTTTTGGGCTTCAATAGTTCTTTTCTTTTTTATTATCTGTTGCCTGGCAATCATCAATCGATACTAAGGCTTAACTGTACAGATATAACGTATCAAGAGGTAAGAGAAACCGCGCCATATGCAGACATGGCGCGGTTTTATGCAATAACAATCACGCGTCCGGGAACATCACGCTATGGCCCGGTGCTTCACGATGGAGATGGATAAAGTTAAGGTGCCGCTCGTACTGGTCGAGAATATCGGTGATCACCTGCTCTTTGCTGTAGTCCATCAGGTCGTTGCCCTGGCTGCCTTCTAACAGGAAAGTTTCCAGCCGGTAGTAAGTCGATTTACCGCTGCGTGCGCGGTAGGTAAAGCCCGGCACCGAATATTGCTGCGGCCAAATCTGATAGACAAAGTTTTGCTCTTCGCCCATATGCACCAACAAATCCAGATGCCCCAACTGTTGTCCCTCTTCCGGCGGCAGGCTTTTTAGCTCCACGTACGCGCCGCGCAACCGCAGCTCCTGCGCCACTTCTTCCATTGCCGGGTAACAGACCGTCTCCATCATCTGTTTAGTGTAACGCGTGCCCGGATAATTCATCAGGCGCGAGAGACGTTTTTTCCAGCTCAGGCGATCCTGAAGCCCCAGCGGTCGCGGTGCGGTATCGCGGTTGGCACTTTCACGGCGGTAATCTTCTACCTTCAGAGATTTATACAACCCCGCCATCACGAAGAAGATCACAAAGCTGAACGGCAGCCCCATAATCACCGTGGTGTTTTGCAGCGCGGATATCCCGTTGGTCATCAGCATGCCGAGCGTCAGCAGGCCAATCGCCACCGACCAGAAGACGCGCAGCCAGCCGGGGGCGTCGCTGTTGATATCTTTAAGCTGCGAGGTGAAATTCCCCAGCACCAGCGCCCCGGAGTCCGCTGAGGTCACATAAAACAGCAGGCCAGTAATGGTGGCGACGGAGGCGCTAAAGGTAAACGCCGGATACTGCGCCAGCAGGCTGTAGAAGCCGCGCTCCGGATGGACCATCGCTTCCTCGGCAAATGCCGCGCCGCCGTGGATGATTTCATACAGCGCGCTATTGCCGAACACCGAGAGCCATAACAGCGTGAAGGTAAACGGAATAATCAACGTGCCCAGCACGAACTGGCGAATGGTACGCCCACGCGAGATACGCGCCAGGAACAAGCCGACAAACGGCGACCATGCCACCCACCATGCCCAGAAGAAAAGCGTCCAGTTATTCATCCACTCAACCGGGCGGTCGAAGGCAAAACTGTTGAGCGTCATGCCCATAAAGCGATTCACATAGTCGCCAACGTTCAGCACCAGTGCATTAAGCAGGAACGAGGTGTCGCCCATAAACAACACGAACAGGATCAGCCCCAGCGCCAGCGCAACGTTAAGTCCGATAACACACGAATGCCCTTATCGACACCGGAGGTGACAGAGATCGTGGCGATGATCACCGACAAGGCGATCAGTGCCGCTTTTGCCGCCATCGAATCGGGAATATCAAACAGTACGCTCAAGCCATAGTTAAGCTGCACCACACCGATACCGAGCGTAGTGGCAATACCGAAGATAGTGCCGATCACCGCTGCAATATCCACTGAGTGACCTATCGGCCCGTTAATCCGTTTACCGAAGATCGGGTACAGCGCCGAGCGGATGGTGAGCGGCAAATTATAACGATAGCTGAAGTATCCAAGCGCCATGCCCATCAGCGCATACATTGACCAGCCGGTTAAGCCGTAGTGGAACAGAGTCCAGACCATCGCCTGACGCGCGGCCTCCATCGTCTGCCCCGCGCCTTCCGGCGGTTGCATATATTGTGTCACCGGTTCGGCAACGGAGAAGAACATCAGGTCGATACCGATCCCGGCGGCGAACAGCATCGCCGCCCAGCTCAGCAGGCTAAACTCAGGCTTAGACTGCTCGGGCCCGAGTTTCACCGAACCAAAGCGCGAACAGGCGATGCAGACCACGAAGACAATATAGAGCGTTGCCGCTAACAGATAGTACCAACCAAAGGTTTAGAGACCCAGTCCAGCGTGCGGCCAATCCACAGAGCGGAGAAGTCGCGAAAAAGGATCGTTGTCAGGGAAAACAACAAAATCAGTCCGGCGGAAGTGTAAAACACCACCGGATTGATTTTGTCCTTTTCTCTGCTGTGTGAAAGGTCTGTCATCCAGTATCCCCACTGTTTTTGTAACTAATTAAAAACAAAATCCGCAACAATTAAGACACATTTTATATTGAACGTCCAATCAAAAACCGCTTTAATGTATAACCAACGCTGATGAATGGAGTGGCAAAAATGCCAAACTGGGGATGCAGCCGATCCGGCGCAGACAACTGATCGACGCCACGCTCGAAGCAATAAATGAAGTGGGCATGCACGATGCGACGATCGCGCAGATCGCCCGCCGTGCGGGCGTTTCTACCGGGATCATCAGCCACTATTTCAAGGACAAAAATGGCCTTCTGGAAGCGACCATGCGCGATATCACCAGCCAGCTGCGCGACGCGGTTTTGAACCGCTTGCACGCGCTTCCTGATGGCAGCGCCGAGCAGCGGCTACAGGCGATCGTCGCCGGAAATTTTGATGAAACCAGGTGAGCAATGCTGCGATGAAAGCCTGGCTGGCCTTCTGGCCAGCAGCATGCATCAGCCGATGCTGTATCGCTTACAGCAGGTCAGCAGTCGCCGCTTGCTGTCGAATCTGGTGAGCGAATTTCGCCGCGAGTTACCGCGCCAACAGGCACAGGAAGCGGGCTACGGCCTGGCCGCGCTGATTGATGGATTATGGCTGCGCGCGGCTCTGAGCGGCAAACCGCTGGACAAAATTCGCGCAAACTCGCTGACCCGCCACTTTATCACTCAGCATTTACCCACCGATTAACCGAGGAGACGTGATGTCCCGAATGGCAGAACAGCAGCTTTATATACATGGTGGTTATACCTCCGCCACCAGCGGTCGCACCTTCGAGACCATTAACCCGGCCAACGGTAACGTGCTGGCGACCGTGCAGGCCGCCGGGCGCGAGGATGTCGATCGCGCCGTGAAAAGCGCCCAGCAGGGCAAAAAATCTGGGCGGCGATGACCGCATGGAGCGCTCGCGCATTCTGCGTCGGGCCGTCGATATTCTGCGCGAGCGCAATGATGAACTCGCAAAACTGGAAACCCTCGACACCGGAAAAGCGTATTCGGAAACCTCAACCGTCGATATCGTTACCGGTGCGGACGTGCTGGAGTACTACGCCGGGCTGATCCCGTCGCTGGAAGCAGCCAGATCCCGTTGCGTGAGACATCATTTGTTTATACCCGACGCGAACCGCTGGGCGTGGTCGCCGGTATTGGCGCGTGGAACTACCCGATCCAGATTGCCCTGTGGAAATCCGCCCCCGCGCTGGCGGCGGGTAACGCAATGATTTTCAAACCGAGCGAAGTCACCCCGCTTACCGCGTTAAAGCTGGCTGAAATTTACAGCGAAGCGGGCCTGCCGGACGGCGTATTTAACGTGTTGCCGGGCGTGGGCGCAGAGACCGGGCACTATCTGACCGAGCATCCTGGCATTGCCAAAGTGTCGTTTACCGGCGGCGTCGCCAGCGGCAAAAAAAGTGATGGCTAACTCGGCGGCTTCCTCGCTGAAAGAAGTGACCATGGAACTGGGCGGTAAATCACCGCTGATCGTTTTCGACGATGCGGATCTCGATCTCGCCGCCGATATCGCCATGATGCGAACTTCTTCAGCTCCGGCCAGGTGTGTACCAACGGCACCCGCGTCTTCGTTCCGGGGAAATGCAAAGCCGCATTTGAGCAAAAGATTCTGGCGCGCGTTGAGCGCATTCGCGCGGGCGACGTTTTCGACCCTCAAACCAATTTTGGCCCGCTGGTCAGCTTCCCGCATCGCGATAACGTGCTGCGCTATATCGCCAAAGGCAAAGAGGAAGGCGCGCGCGTACTGTGCGGCGGCGATGTACTGAAAGGTGCTGACTTCGATAACGGCGCGATGGGTTGCACCGACCGTGTTCACCGATTGCAGCGACGAGATGACCATTGTGCGTGAAGAGATCTTCGGGCCGGTGATGTCCATTCTGACCTACGAGTCGGAAGACGAAGTCATTCGCCGCGCCAATGATACCGACTACGGTCTGGCAGCGGGTATCGTGACGGCGGACCTGAACCGCGCGCATCGCGTCATTCATCAGCTGGAAGCGGGTATTTGCTGGATCAACACCTGGGGCGAATCCCCGGCAGAGATGCCCGTTGGCGGCTACAAACACTCCGGCATTGGCCGCGAGAACGGCGTGATGACGCTCCAGAGTTACACCCAGGTGAAGTCCATCCAGGTTGAGATGGCTAAATTCCAGTCCATATTCTAACCAGGAGGTTTATTTGCAATTTGACTACATCATTATTGGTGCCGGCTCAGCCGGCAACGTTCTCGCTACCCGTCTGACTGAAGATCCGAATACCTCCGTGCTGCTGCTTGAAGCGGGCGGCCCGGACTATCGCTTTGACTTCCGCACCCAGATGCCGCTGCCCTGGCATTCCCGCTACAGGGTAAACGCTACAACTGGGCCTATGAAACGGAACCTGAACCGTTTATGAATAACCGCCGCATGGAGTGCGGACGCGGTAAAGGTCTGGGTGGATCGTCGCTGATCAACGGCATGTGCTACATCCGTGGCAATGCGCTGGATCTCGATAACTGGGCGCAAGAACCCGGTCTGGAGAATTGGAGTTATCTCGACTGCCTGCCCTACTACCGCAAGGCCGAGACTCGCGATGTGGGCGAGAACGACTACCACGGTGGCGATGGTCCGGTGAGCGTCACTACCTCCAAACCCGGCGTCAATCCGCTGTTTGAAGCGATGATTGAAGCGGGCGTGCAGGCGGGCTACCCGCGCACGGACGATCTCAACGGTTATCAGCAGGAAGGTTTTGGCCCGATGGATCGCACCGTGACGCCGCAGGGCCGTCGCGCCAGCACCGCGCGCGGCTATCTCGATCAGGCCAAATCGCGCCCGAACCTGACCATTCGTACTTACGCTATGACCGATCACATCATTTTTGACGGCAACGCGCGGTAGGCGTCGAGTGGCAGGAAGGCGGCAGCACCATTCCAACCCGCGCGACAGCGAATAAAGAGGTGCTGTTATGTGCAGGTGCGATCGCCTCTCCGCAGATCCTGCAACGTTCCGGCGTGGGTAGCACTGAACTGCTGGCGGAGTTTGATATTCCGCTGGTGCATGATTTACCCGGCGTCGGCGAAAATCTTCAGGATCACCTGGAGATGTACCTGCAATATGAGTGCAAAGAACCGGTTTCCCTCTACCCTGCCCTGCAGTGGTGGAATCAGCCGAAAATCGGTGCGGAGTGGCTGTTTGGCGGCACCGGCGTTGGTGCCAGCAACCACTTTGAAGCAGGCGGATTTATTCGCAGCCGAGAGGAATTTGCGTGGCCGAATATTCAGTACCATTTCCTGCCAGTAGCGATTAACTATAACGGCTCGAATGCAGTGAAAGAGCACGGCTTCCAGTGCCACGTCGGATCGATGCGCTCGCCAAGCCGTGGGCATGTGCGGATTAAATCCCGCGACCCGCACCAGCATCCGGCGATTCTGTTTAACTACATGTCGCACGAGCAGGACTGGCAGGAGTTCCGCGACGCAATTCGCATCACCCGCGAGATCATGCATCAACCGGCGCTGGATCAGTATCGTGGCCGCGAAATCAGCCCCGGCACGGAATGTCAGACGGATGAGCAGCTCGATGAGTTCGTGCGTAATCACGCCGAAACCGCCTTCCATCCGTGCGGTACCTGCAAAATGGGCTACGACGAGATGTCCGTGGTTGACGGCGAAGGCGCGTGCATGGCTGGAAGGCCTGCGCGTGGTGGATGCGTCAATTATGCCGCAGATTATCACCGGGAATTTGAACGCCACGACAATTATGATTGGCGAGAAAATAGCGGACATGATTCGTGGACAGGAAGCG
>ENA-OQIG01001227-OQIG01001227.1-human-gut-metagenome-genome-assembly--contig:-NODE-1227-length-11701-cov-1.779851_pt1 | contig 11701 bp, 18 predicted proteins | sample MGYA00242576_ERZ504741 | MGnify/ENA primary metagenome ERZ504741 (study PRJEB26092, sample SAMD00036436) | human gut metagenome | host: Homo sapiens | study: EMG produced TPA metagenomics assembly of... | reverse complement strand
CTACAGGTGTGACTATTTCTACCTCTGTTAATCTTCTTGATAGTTGCTTGTCTTCTCATTGTTGGTGTTTGTGGTTGTTCATGTATTCTTTGTCTCCTTCCTTTTCATTGTTCTCTTTTGACTGTTTTTGCTTTAAGATTGTCTGTGGGTATACCTTATGGTATATCTCCTTATAGTGTGCCAATTCCTTGATATGTCAATTTGTATACTTTTTGAAAGACAGAAAACCAATGAAAAAGATGTGTCATAAAGTTTTAAATGGATATATGAAATATTTCTAAATTGAATTTGACATTATGACATACTTACGATATGATATGACCATAAAAACATTTCCTGAAGGGGGTCTATCAAATGGCTAGTATCTGTTATATCAGAGTATCCACCAAAGAGCAGAACACAGGGAGACAATACGCCTGCTTTACTGATAAGGGAATCAAGATTGATAAGACCTATGAAGAGAAGATAAGCGGAAAGAATAGAGAGAGACCACAACTAAAGGCTATGTTAGATTATGTAAGAGAGGGAGACACTGTCTATATTGAAAGTATCAGCAGACTTGCAAGAAATACAGTGGACTTCCTGAATATTGTTGAAGAGTTGACACAAAAGAAAGTCAATCTAATTAGCCTGAAAGAGCAGATAGACACCACCACACCACAAGGAAGATTTGTCTTAAAGATATTTGCGTCACTGTCTGAGCTGGAAAGGGAGACCATAAGACAGAGACAGAGAGAAGGAATTGACCTGTGTCTTTCTGAACATAGGCCCTATGGTAGACCAAAGGTGCTTATTGATGATACATTTAAAGAAGCCTATAAGGAATGGAAAGCAAGGAATATGACAGCAGTTCAGGCAATGAATAAAGCAGGAATGAAACCGAATACATGGTATAGAAGAGTCAAAGAGTATGAAGGAAGATAGAACCAAATAGAAACCAATACAATAGAGGAGGGAGCCCATTAGATTAGTTCCCTCTTCCTTTTTTATCCACCTTGATAGGCTTCTTTCTGGTGTTCCCTGTAGCCTTTCATAAAGAAATAGCAAAACGATATGATTCACTATATAGAGAAGGGACTAGAGGGGGAATGAAGGAAATTCAAGCAGACTCAATAGGGCTCACAAAAATTTTTACACAAAAATGGGTCTTGCAATAGGAGCTCTAATTATGCTATGCTGTCTTCATAGAAGAGTTAGGAAGATTCTGGAATACAAGTAGTGTCTAATTGCTACTGTATGTACTTTAAAAGGGCTAAAAAGTGGCTTCTACTCTACACTTTTTCTTACTTAGTGTTCTGTACTAGTGGGTAGGTTTTTACTTTCGAGAGTTCGAATCTCTCCCACTCCGCCATTCAAAAACAAAACCTGCCTGAGGGCAGGTTTTTTTGTGCGGGAAAACAGTTGGGTTTTTGGTCATTCAAAAAGGACCCGCCCGGTCCGGGCGGGTCCTTTCCATCGGCCAGTGACCATTGACCAGTGACAGGGCCGGCGGAGGTTCCGCCGGCGTTTCTTTTGGAAGGAAAACGCCTGGACGTTTTCCAACTATTTCTTCGGCACCAGATCCCCGATCCCGTTCAGGATATAATGGCTGGTAGGAGAACCGCTTGATGTTTTCCCGGCTGGAAACGCCGGTGAGCACCAGCACCGTTTCCATGCCCGATTCCACGCCACCGATCACGTCCGTATCCATCCGGTCCCCGATCATCACCGCGTCTTCGGAATGGACTCCCAGCCGTTTCAGGCCGGTGCGCATCATCAGGGGATTGGCTTGCCGATGAAGTAGGCCTTTTTCCCGGTGGCCAGTTCGATAGGGGCGATGAGGCCCGGCAGGCGGGGATGATGCCCCGGTCGCTGGGGCCGGTCATGTCGCTGTTGGTGCCGATGAGCTTGGCCCCTTTGTGAATCAGTTCCGTGGCCTTGATGATCATTCATAATTGTAGCCGGTGGTTTCGCCCACCACCACATATTCCGGGTTCACATCATTGTAGGTGATCCCGGCATCATACAGGGCGTTCATGAGCCGTGGGCCCCGATGATGTAGGCGGAACAGCCGGGGGCCTGGGTCTTCAGGAAATGGGCCGTGGCCAGGGCGCTGGTGTAGAAATGGCTTTCCTCGATGTCCAGCCCCATGGCCTGGAGTTTCTTCCGCAATTCCAGGGGAGACCGTTCGCTGGAGTTGGTCAGGAACAGGAACTGTTTCTTTTCTTTCTGGAGCCAGGCCACAAATTCCTTCACCCCGGGCAGCAGGGTGCTGCCATGGTAGATTACACCGTCCATATCACTGATGAAGCCTTTCTTTTCCCGAATGATGTTCAAGTCCCGCATAGAAATCCTCCCTTTTTCTGGAAAATGTTTTTTGTTATAGTATCCCCCCACAGGAAGAAAAATACAAGCACCCTTTGCAAAGTTCCTGTTAAAATTCGGTAAAATTTGGTTGGTGGTTTTTCCATTCATTGCCTCTTTTTTCCCGTTAATACCCCAATTTTTCCAATGAAGAAGGAATTTCTTCCGTTACAGAAAAGCAGGAGAAATACCCTGGAAAAGGAGGAAAAAGATGGATCCGTGGGAAAAGAAAAAGTGGTTGGCAGTAGTGGCTCTGGTACTGCTCTGTGTGACTGGCAGCTGGTGGCAGAGCAGGGAAAACGTTCCGGAAAAATCTGTCGTACAGGCGACAGAGGCGGGGGTGCCGGAAAAACGGGAAAAAATAGCCAAAATAACGGTATATATCAGCGGAGCCGTCCAGGAACCAGGACTCTACCAGGTGAAACCGGGTATCCGCTATCAGGAAGCGCTGGAAGAGGCGGGCGGGGCTACGAAAGAAGCAGATCTCACCCGAGTGAATCTGGCCAAAAAATGCAAAGACGGCAGTCAGGTGAATGTTCCGTACCTGAAGACCAGCATCCGGAAAAGGAGTACCGGCAGAGCTTCGGCAGACCAACGAGAACCGGGACAGGATGCAAAGGGCGGGGCCGGAGAAACTGCCCAAAATGGCAGAGGGACGGAAAAAGACAATCGCCGGATCAATTTAAACCGGGCGGGGGAAGAAGAACTGACCCGGCTTCCGGGAATCGGGCCGGCTCTGGCCAGGAGAATCGTGGAATACCGCCAGCAGGCTCCCTTTCGCAGGGTAGAAGACCTGCAGCAGGTATCCGGCATAGGTCCATCAAAGTTCCAGCGGCTGAAACCGTTGGTGGAGGTGTGAAATGGATCCGGTATTGGCAGGAAGCCTGGCCTATGCACTGGGCATCCGTACGGGCTGGAACATTTTTTGCCGGTCCAGGTCTGGATTGGTGCTTTGGGATTGGGAGCTATCCTGACCTTTGCAGCATGGAAAAAGGAATGGAGCCGCGATTTTTATATGGGGCTTTTTCTGGTGTGTATATTCTGCGCCGGAACCAGCCGGGGAACCGTGGAAAAAACAGCAGCCCAACGGATGGCGCAGCAGTTGGGCCGGACCGGACGGTTTACCGGCCGGGTGGTTCCTGGCTCAATACGGGAGGGCCGGCATGGGAACAGTTCCTTTTTATTGGAAGAACAAAAGGGCCGTATTCGTGTTTTCGTTCAGAAAAGCGGACGATTCCGGCCAGGAGCTGGTATTGTCCAAGTGACAGGCGTCCTGAAACCGGTGGATGGCTTTTTTAACCCTGGCATGCAGGATCCGGAAGTGGGAGCTGCCATACGGAAAGAGGGTGGAAGGATCCAGACGGTGGGGAAATGTTGCCGTTTCCTGTCCCGAGATCCATCCTGGATGGATCAAATACAGACCGTGGGAAACAAGCTTCGGAGGCAGCTGCGCTGTTCCATGGGGAACCCAGACAGTGCCCTTCTGGAAGGAATGATGCTGGGCGGCAGCTCACAGATAGAACCTGAAACTCTTCAGATGTTCCAGCGCTGCAGCCTGAGCCATCTCCTGTCCGTATCCGGAAGTCATGTGGCTCTCCTTATGGGCCTTTTTACTGGGGCGGTACAGTATTTCCGGATTCCCCGGAAGGCTGTAGTTCCTTTTGGCGTTCTGCTGCTGTCTGGATATGCGGTACTATGCGGTCTTCGGGCGTCGGTCTGCCGGGCAGTGATCCTTGGCGCAGGGGTCCTGTTGGGAAAAGCCGGACGGCGCCGGGCAAAGGGAACAGCTTTCTTGGGGCTGGCTGCCATTTTGCTTCTTTCCTGGAATCCCTGGTGGTGTCGGGATCCGGGTTTTCAACTGTCTTTTACAGCAGCCCTGGGACTCATGACACTGCGGAAACCGGTAAGCGAGAAACTGGATGTTTTTCTGCCGCGGCCGGTGGCAGGAGGACTGTCCGTTCCCATCAGCGCCCAGCTGCTGAGCCTGCCTTTTTTTGGTGATACATTTCCATACTTTATCCCTGGTTTCTCTTTTGGCTAATGTGCTGTTGGTACCTGTTTTATCCCTGTGTGTAACGGGCAGTGCCATAGGGGCCATATTGGGATCTCTGGGATTGATTTTACCGGGCCGGCCAGTTTTGGCTGTGGTTTCGCAATTGATGGGATTTGCTCTATGGGGTGGGGAGAAATTGGCCCAACTTCCCGGTGCCCACCTGGTGACAGGCCAAGTTCCTCTGTGGGGGTGGCCATTGTACTTCCTATTAATAGGAGCCGTTCTGGAAAAAGGCTGGTTCCAACCCTTCCGTCCCAGACTGCGCAGGGGAACCATCCTGCAGCCGGTTTCGGCCTGGGGGCGCTGGTAGCTTTTTGCCAGTTCTGCCCCCAGGCTTTTACGGTTTATTTTTTGGATGTGGGACAGGGGGACTGTGCCGTGGTCATAACTCCGGAACGGGAAATCATCGTGGTGGATACGGGAGGTCTTCCCGGCAGATATGACACGGGTGAACGGATCCTGGTGCCTTTCTCCGGTGGCTGGGAGCTGATAGGGTGGATCTTCTTATCCTGAGCCATGGCCATCTTGATCATGCCGGAGGGGCCGCCGCTCTTTCCCGCTGGTTTCCTATTTATTCCGTCGCCCTCCCCCCGGATCTGTGGCCTTCTGCGCCGGATCTGGCGGGGGAAGAGGAAATTCCCACCAAAGAAGTAGCAATTATGCAACAAGTGAAACAGTTGGACAATTGAATAAAATTGTATACAAAATGCAAACAAACCAGAAAATATGCAAAAAAGGGAGTATAATACAAATTGTAGAAGCACCGACAATTCAAAAGAAGGGAGGAGAAAAGAACGAAAACTCTGCCATTGTCCGTGTGAGCTGCGGGGCGGGCAGTGTCCTTTTTACCGGTGATGCACCGGCGGAAGGGGAACTGGCGGCGGCCCGCTGGCCCATCGGGAGCGATGTGCTGAAGGTTTCTCATCACGGTTCCCGTACTTCCTCGTCTGAAGGGTTCCTGGCGGCGGTTTCACCACGGTTGGCGGTGATTTCTTCCGGCCGGGAGAACCGGTTCGGTCATCCTCATCCGGAGATCCTGGAAAGGCTGGAACGGTTCCACATCCCCTGTGCCCGGACGGACCGGGGAGGAGCCATCAAAGTGGTTTTTGATGGGTCCGGTCCTGTATGGTATAATTATCGCTGGCAACGAGATTTTTTCTAGGAGTGGATCGATTGTGAACACAACGGCGGATGTATTTCTGGAAAGTCTGCGGAAAAATTCAGCGTGTCCCCATGTTGTCGTGGCCTGGGGGGAGGAGGAGTATTTCAGGAAAGCCGTGGGCAGGGCCTTCCGGCAGCGGGCGTTCGCCCCTGGGGAAGAGCCCACTGAATGGAGCTTCCAGAAGGATTTCCAGATGGAGCTTTGGGAGAAGCCATCAACACCATGCCTTTTTTCGGCGGGGGCAACTGGGTGGTCATCGAAGATCCCCGGGTGCTTACGGAAAAGGCACCGGCCGGAAAACGGGCACCAAAGGGAAGGGAAAGAAGGCAACGCCTCTGGAACAGTTCACGGAACTGCTCAGTGACGTGCCGGATTATGCCTATGTTTTCTGTCTGTGCACCAAGCTGGACAAGAGACAGGGGTTCTACAAAGCCATGAGCCGGAAGGCTGTGGTGGTGGAATGTCCCACCTTCGGTCCTACCAGCTGCAGCCCTGGCTCCGGAGCCAGGCGGATCAGTACGGCGCCCGGTTCACCCCGGATGCCCTGAATCTGATCCAGGAATACGCATCGGCGGCGGATACGGTTCCCCTGCTGTTCCTTCAGCAGGAAATCGCCAAGATCGCCCTGTATGCGGGGGAACGGAAGCTGTGGCAGGCTGAGGATGTGGCGCAGATGTTTTCCCAGCTGCCGGAGATTTCCGGTTTTGCCCTGGGGAACGCGGTGGAGGAGAGGAAGCTGGACAAGGTCCTGCTCCTTCTGAAAGAGGAGCGGAAGAACAGCGGCAGTGACGGGATCACCGGACTGGCCATGCGGCTCTTTGCTTCGCTCCGGCGTCTGCTCCAGGTGAAGGAAATGGTGAAACAAGGTGCTCGCCAGGACGCGATTGCATCCACGCTGAAAATGCACCCCTATGCGGTGAAGCTGGCCATGCAGCACAGCAATTATTTTTCTGAGGAATCCTTACAAAATGGCATGGTCCAGCTGGCACGGCTGACGGCGGACTCCCGCCAGGGAGGACGGACCTGGTCGCGGCTTGAGGAAGTGTTGGTTACCCTTGTAGGAAGAAGTTGAATTTGAAGGAGGAAATGTGTAAATGTTTGCCCTGAATTCTTATCAGACTCTTGCTGTAGGTATTTTACTGTACTATCTGGGAAAACTGCTAAAGCAGAAGATCAAATTTCTCCAAACCTATTGTATCCCGAACCCGGTTATCGGCGGCGTGCTGTTCGCCCTGCTGAACCTGGCTCTGTTTGAAGCTGGCACCGGCGCCATCAAACTGGACACGGTGCAGCAAAGTTTCTTCATGAACATGTTCTTCACCAGCGTAGGGTTCAGCGCCAGCTATGCTCTGCTGAAAAAAGGCGGCCGTGACGTATTCATCCTGACCATCGTGTGCGCCGTGCTGATCACCTTCCAGAACATCATCGGTGTGGGCGTGGCCAAGGTTACCGGCCTGCATCCGCTGCTGGGCCTGTGCGCCGGCTCCATTCCTCTGGTTGGCGGCCATGGGACTTCCGGGGCTTTCGGTCCCATGCTGGAAGGCATCGGGGTTGAACGGGCCACCACCGTGGCCATCGCCATGGCTACCTTCGGTCTGATTTCCGGATCCTGATGGGCGGCCCTGTGGCTCACCGTCTGCTGGAAAAATTCCATCTCCACAGCACCAAGGAAGATATGGAAGGGGCCAATGAAAAAGCCCAGAGCATGGAAGAAAATGCCACTCTGCCATGACTCCGGAAAACTTCATGCTGCTACCGGTGAAATCCTGGTTGCCATGGGTATCGGTACCATCGTCAGCAAGTTCTTCACCAGTGTTGGCCTGACTTTCCCTGGATACATCGGCTCCATGATCGTGGCAGCTGTGATCCGGAACATCTCTGACCACGCAGAAGGGCTGCCTGTTCCCATGCAGGAAATCGGCACCGTTGGGGATGTTGGCCTGAACATCTTCCTGTCCCTGGCCATGATGAGCCTGCGAATCTGGGAACTGTTCGATATCGCCGGCCCTCTGGCCATCATCGCTGTGGCACAGGTTGTATTCATGGCTCTGTACACCACCTTCGTGGTATTCAACGCCATGGGCAAGGACTACGATGCGGCTGTTGAAGTTTCCGCCGTGTGCGGCTTTGGTATGGGCGCAACTCCCAACGCCATGGCCAACATGAGTGCCATCACCGCCAACTATGGTCCGGCTCCCCGGCATTCTTCGCGGTACCGCTGGTAGGGGCCATGTTCATCGACTTCTGCAACTCCGGTATCCTGATGGTGTTCATCAATATGTTTAAATAAGATAGGGAAGAAAAAAGGCTGTTGCGTGGGCAACAGCCTTTTTTTGGTCGCGGGCCGCGAGTCGCGAGTCGCGGGCTTGGACGGCTAAACCGTTTGACCTTTTTCTATCGGATGGGTAAGGTTAAATCGGATGTGTTCTGCCAAATGGGACATTAGGTCTGCACCAACAAGCCCGCGACCCATGACCCGAGACCCGCGACAGGTGGTGTTGCTCATGCAACACCACCTATTTCCTCATCCTCTTCTCTTCTTCCAGATCCAGGTTGGGCTGGGTGAAGCCCCGGCCGAACACGTTGTTGGCGTCCTGGATGGTGACGAAGGCCACCGGGTCCACTTCTTTGATGATGGTTTCCAGGTGGGCCAGCTGGGTGAGCTTCACCACCACCAGGATCACTTTCTGGGGCCGGCGGGTGTAGCCTCCCTGGCCGTCCAGCAGGGTGACGCCCCGGTTCACCTCGTCCATGATCCGTCGGCTGATCTCTTCGGCGTGGGTGGAGATGATGAGCACCTGCTTCTTGTAGTCGAAGCCCACCATGAACAGGTTGGTGGCTTTCAGGGTGATGAAGAACAGCACCATACTGTAGAGCACCGGGGTGAGCCCCAGAAACACCACGGCGGCGGCCATGACGCAGGTGTCGAACAGGAAGTTGGTGGTGCTCACGGAAATGTGGTAGTACTTCCGGGTGAGAAAGCCCAGGATATCCACGCCTCCGGTGGAGGCTTCGGACCGGTACACCAGGCGCTGCCCAGACCGCCCAGGGCACCCCCGGCAATGGAGCATAGCAGCTTGTCCGGGATGGTCACGTAAGCTTGGACAAAGGCGGTGCTGTCCAGGGCCAGGGAGAAGAGCACGGTGCCGATGACGCTGTTGATGAAGAACTGCCGGCTCATGTATTTCCAGGCGATCCAGAACAGGGGGATGTTGAACACCAGGCTGGTGATGCCCGGGGGCCAGCCGGTAAGGTAGTAGAGGATGATGGCTACCCCGGAGATGCCTCCGGAGAGGAAATGGTGCTGGACAAAGAAGGCGTTGATGGCAAGGGCCATCAAAAGGCATCCCAGGGCCGTCATAAAGTAACGGATGCATTGTTTTTTCAATGGCAGGACCTCCTCGGGGAATGATTTGGCAGGGGCCGGCCGCAGGGGCAGCCGCTCCTTCCCATTGTATCATCTCCCCTGGTTTTTTCACAGAAAATTATAAATAAAGAACGTTCGAGAAAAATTTTTGAAATGTTCATAAAAACATCTTCCTCCTATTGCGGACGGGGCCGTTTCACGGTACAATAACATGGATACAGAATACATGATTGCTTTTTTTATTTTGAGGGGAAAATCTTTCAGCAGACCGGCTTTGACCGGCGAAGGGAGCGGACCATGGAGCGGAAGGCATACGGTAAAATCAATCTGGGGCTCAGTGTGCTGGGCCGCCGTCCTGACGGCTATCATCAGGTGGATATGATCATGCAGTCCATTTCCCTGGGGGACACCATCACCTTTGCCCCGGCGGACCGGCTGGAGCTGGTGACGGACAATCCGGACCTTCCCTGCGACGGCACCAACCTGATGGTGAAGGCGGCCCTGGCTTTTGCTCAAAAGACGGGAAAATCGGCGGACTGGCAGCTGACCTGCGCCAAGCGGATCTTCCTGGCGGCGGGTCTGGCCGGGGGGCAGCACGGACGCGGCGGCGGTGCTCCGGGGGCTCAATGACCTTTCCGGGCAGTCTCTGGACCGTCCGGCCCTGGAAGAACTGGCGGCCGCCATCGGCAGCGATGTTCCTTCTGTCTCTACGGAGGCACCCAGCGGGCCCGGGGACGGGGGGAACGAGATGACGGTGCTGCCTCCGGTACCCGGCCTGGACCTGGTGCTGGCAAAACCCCGGGATCTGGGGGTGTCCACCGCCTGGGTCTACAGGGAAATCGACCGGATCCCGGGCCGGGAGCCTCTGGATATCCGGGGGCTGGAAAAGGCCATCCGCCGGGGGGACCGGCAGGGGATCCTGGACCGGATGGGCAACGACCTGGAAAAGGTGACGGTGGCCCGGTATCCGGTGCTCCGGAAGCTGAAAGAAGAACTGGAGCCCTGGGGGCGGAAAAGACCCTGATGAGCGGCAGCGGCCCCACGGTGTTCGGCATCTTCCCCGGCCGGGAAGGGGCGGAACAGGCGGCGGAGGCCCTGGGGAAGCAAGAAGTGGATATTGAGATCGAAGTGGCACATACGGTGCAGGAGGAGTAGACGAATCATGGTGCAGCATTTGAAACAGATCCCTTTGGACAGTTACAGACCTTTGCGGGATGTGGTGGTGGACAATATCCGCCAGGCCATCATCAGCGGCCAGTTCCCGGCGGGCATGCGGCTGATGGAACTCCAGCTGGCGGAGGAGATGGGGGTCAGCCGGACTCCCGTCCGGGAAGCCATCCGGAAAATGGAACTGGAAGGCTGGTGGTGATGATCCCCCGGCGGGGCGCTTATGTGGCGGACATTTCCATCAAGGACATCAACGAAGTGTATGAGATCCGGACGGCCCTGGATGTGCTGGCAGCCGGCCTGGCGGCGGAACGGATCGGGGATGACGAAATCAGGGAAATGAAGACCCTGCTGGATGCGGACAAGCCGCTGGTGGCGGCCAAGGACTATCCCCGGATCATCGAAAACGATACCGCCTTCCATGACATCATCTACAAGGCCAGCCGGAACCGCCGGTGCATGAACATCATCAGCAACCTGCGGGAACAGATCACCGCCATCCGGGGACGGTCCATGCCCTATCCGGGCCGTCTGGACGACATGATCCGGGAGCACCAGGCCATCTATGACGCCATTGCCCAGCGCAGTGTGGACAAGGCCCAGAAGGCGGTACGGACCCATATGGAAAACGCGGAACGGACCTCCTGAAGGTGATCGAAGCCAGGAGAAGGAGAAGGAAGCGGCTGAAAAGAAAGAGGGGAATGCATAATGGCGAGAATCAAGAGACTGGAACGCATTGTGGCGCTGACCAAGGAACTGAACGACCATCCTTTCCAGCTGTTCCCTTTCAGCTATTTCTGTGAAAAATTCACCGTGGCTAAAAGCACTCTCAGTGAAGATGTCCAGACCGTGCGGAACGGGCTGTCCACCTACGACCTGGGGATCATCGAGACGGTGGCGGGGGCCAGCGGCGGGGTCCGGTTCATTCCCTACCATTCTCCGGAAGCGGACAATGAATTCCTCTGGACCCTGGCCAAGAAGCTGAACGACCCGTCCCGGCTGCTGCCCGGGGGGATGATCTACATGAACGACCTGCTGTTCGATCCCCAGATCTCTTTCCGTCTGGGCGAGATCATCATGCAGCGGACCCTGGAACTCCAGCCGGACTACATCATGACCGTGGAAGCCAAGGGAATCTCCCTGGCCCTGGCCACCGCCCGTGCCTTCAACATCCCCATGGTGATGGCACGGAAGGAAGCACGGATCACCGAAGGCCCGGCGGTTTCCATCAGCTATGTAAGCGGCTCCAGCAAAAAGATCCAGACCATGAGCCTGCCCCGGAAGGCCCTGCCTCCCAAGAGCAAGGTACTGGTGGTGGACGATTTCATGCGGGCCGGGGGCACCGCCCGGGGCATGCAGGAACTGGCGGAGGAAGTGGGGGCCGAAGTGGTGGGCACCTACCTGTTCATCGCCAGCAGGGAACCGGAAAAGAAGATCATCAACGAATATGCGTCCCTGATGACCCTCCAGGGGGTGGACGCGGAAACAAAGGCCATCAGCATCGTGCCGGAAATGCTGTAATCCCACAAACCAGACAAATAGAAGGAGAGATGACCCAATGACTGAAATGATCCCTTTGGAGACCATCCGGGCCGCCCAGGAGCGGCTG
>ENA-OQIG01001226-OQIG01001226.1-human-gut-metagenome-genome-assembly--contig:-NODE-1226-length-11701-cov-1.802229_pt1 | contig 11701 bp, 19 predicted proteins | sample MGYA00242576_ERZ504741 | MGnify/ENA primary metagenome ERZ504741 (study PRJEB26092, sample SAMD00036436) | human gut metagenome | host: Homo sapiens | study: EMG produced TPA metagenomics assembly of... | reverse complement strand
AGAAAAGAGGTGCTGCCCGGCAGCACCTTTTTTCTTTATCTCATATTAATAAACTGCATGTCGATTCCGAAATCCTGTCCTTTGACCAGCTGGATCACGGCCTGGAGATCATCTTTTTTCGGGCCGGAAACCCGGATCTGATCGTCCTGCTGCTGGGTGGTCACCTTGATTTTGGCCCCTTTGATGGCGGCGATGACCTTTTTGGCGGTTTCCTTGTCGATGCCCTGTTTCAGTTTCACGGTCTGGCGTACGGTGCCTTTGGCGGCCGGTTCCACCTTGCCGGATCCAGGGAACGGAGGGACAGGCCCCGTTTGGCCATCCGCTGCCGCAGGATGTCCAGGATGGCACCCAGTTTGTATTCGTCTTCGGCAGCCAGTTTCAGGTCTCCGTCCGCCAGTTCGATGGTGGCATTGGAGCCCCGGAAATCATACCGCTGTTCGATTTCCTTCCGGGTCTGGTTCAGAGCATTGTCCAGTTCCTGCATGTCAATCTGGGAAACGATGTCGAAAGAGCTGTTCTTGGCCATAAAATAAATCCTCCTGTAAAATATTTTTTTTACGGGCGGCCGGGTTCATACGGACGCCCAATTGATTGGTTTGTTTCAAAATTTGCCTGCAAATTTTATCATTCGGCCGCTGACCGTTGACAGCTGACCGCTGACAGGGAAACGATGCCTGGCATCGTTTCCCTCACTTCACCCTTACATCCACCTCGAACATCCGGTTCCAGGGGAATTCCACGGTATAGGGGGTGCCTTTCAAAGTGGGTTCGTCTTCCACATACTGGCGGAATAGACGGCTGGTGCCGCTGAGGATCCGGTTGTAGTATTTGCCCAGATCGTATTTCAGCTTGAAATCATGCTGGTCGATCCCCAGGCTGATCCTGTACCGGACATTGGCCTGGTAGATCCAGTCATCCAGGAGCCGTGTCTTCAGCAGCCGTTCCCGTTCTTCCGGTCTGATCTGTTTTCCCAGGATCCCCTGGCTCAGGGCATAGCCAATGCTGTTGTCCGCGGTGTTCCAGCCGGAATAGGCGGTCAGGCCCAGCAGCGCTTTGGCGTCGGTCATGGCCAGCATGAACCCGTTGTCCGCGCCGTTGGCATAGGAATATCCGCCAGGGCCACCGGTTTCCGGGTTTCCAGTTCCGCCAGTTCGGCGGCGAATTCCCGGTTGATCCGGCTGGCATAGGGGGCGTTGTCATTGGCGGTGGAATCCAGGCAGACCCCATTTTCCGGTGTGTTCACTGCCAGCACCAGATCCGCTTTTTTCAGATGAGAAGTTTCCACTCCGCCGCTGGCCAGGATCTGGTTCCGGACTGAATCTTCCGCCCGTTCGTCGGAATACAGGGGAATGGTGTCACCGCCCACTCCGGGAGCGAACAGGGGATAGACCCTGGGTTTCTCTCCCCGGATTTCATTGATGGCCCGGGTCACCAGCAGAAGCCCCACCTGGTCCACCCCGGGCAGGATCTGGAACCGGTTCTCCGTAATCCCATCTCCACATATTTCAGGTGCCGGGCTTCCATATGGGTCTGGGACAGGGGGGCATCGTCATCCTTGCCCAGGGCAAGATAGTGGAAAACCCCGTTCTGGCACAGCCGGATCAGCCGTTTGTTGGTCTGGAAGTTCATCAGCCGGCGGGTCCGCCAGTCTGCATGACCATATTGGGAATCTGGGCCAGCAGGGTCTGCCGTTCCTGGATCTCCGGATAGGTCAGGGAGCCGTCCTGGTCTTCCTTGTCCTGAAGCTGGGACAGCCGGAAAATCTTGGGACCGAATTCCTCGTAGTATCCCGGTTCCACCTTGCCGATGCTCTGCTTGGGCGTCCGCATGATGGTGCTGAAGGCGTAGATCTTCAGGCCTGGATTGTCCTTTTTCAGCTTTTCCAGCCGCTGGACCTTGGCTTTCAGATATTTTTCCAGATGGTGGTGCTTCCGGGATGCCACCAGTCCGCCGTAGTTCAGGCTGTCCGTGGCGATCACCGCCGCTTCCGCATGGGGAGCTTCCTTTTCCAGCCAGTTCCACAGGGCTTCATTGTTTCCGGAACCCCGGTGGTCGGACAGATCCTTTTCCGGCGGCACCGTCAGGGGATAGCCTGCGGCTTTGGCGGTATCCACCGTATATTCCAGACAGACGGGCCGGTTGTCCAGAGGGACATACAGGATCTTGGGAGAAGCTTCCGCAGTTCCCATCAGGGAAAACAGCAGCAGTCCGCCTGCCAGAACCGATTTCAACGAAAAATGCATGGTTTCCTCCTTGTAACAGTATCATTTTATTATACACTATCTCTACGGACAAAAGAAAGTACTTTGACTTGCCAGTCAGTAGTTTTTCCGTATGATATAATGGAGAAGAATATGAAAGAACAAGGAGAAACCATTATGCCTTTTGAAATTCATGCTCCTTTTGCTCCGGCGGGAGATCAGCCGGAAGCCATAGATGCCCTGGCCAGAGGGGTGGAAGAAGGGATGCACACCCAGGTGCTCCTGGGGGCCACTGGTACCGGCAAGACCTACACCATTGCCCAGGTAATCCAGAAAGTCCAGAAGCCCACTCTGGTCATTGCCCACAACAAGACCCTGGCAGCCCAGCTGTGCAGCGAATTCAAGGAATTCTTCCCCAACAATGCGGTGGAATACTTTGTTTCCTATTATGATTACTACCAGCCGGAAGCCTACATCCCGGCCACGGATACCTACATCGAGAAAGATTCCTCCATGAACGATGAAATCGACAAGCTGCGCCACTCGGCCACTTCCGCCTGATGGAACGGCGGGACGTGATCGTGGTGGCGTCGGTTTCCTGCATCTACGGCCTGGGCGGGCCCAAGGACTATTACGACAGTGTCCTGTCCCTGCGCATCGGCCAGACGGTGGAACGGGATGCCATCCTGGAAAAACTGGTGAAGATCCGCTATGACCGGAACGACCTGTCCTGGAGCGGGGCAAGTTCCGGGTCCGGGGGGACGTGATCGAAGTGGTGCCCGCCAGCTATGGGGAAAAAGCCATCCGCATCGAACTGTTCGGGGACGAAGTGGACAGCCTGGAAGAAATCGACGTGCTCACCGGCCAGGTGGTGGACAAACGGACCCATGTGGCCATTTTTCCCGCCAGCCATTATGTGACCAGCGACGAGAACCTGGAGCGGGCCCGGAAGGACATCCGCCGGGAACTGAACGAACGGCTGAAGGTGCTGAAGGGGGAGAACAAGCTCCTGGAAGCCCAACGGCTGGAACAGCGGACCAATTACGATCTGGAAATGATGCAGGAACTGGGATACTGCAGCGGCATCGAAAACTACTCCCGGCATCTCACCGGCCGGAAACCGGGAGAACCGCCCTTTACCCTGGTGAACTATTTCCCAAAGGATTTCCTTACGGTGATCGACGAAAGCCATGTGACCCTGCCACAGCTCCGGGCCATGTACGCCGGGGACCGGGCCCGGAAGGAACAGCTGGTGAAGTACGGCTTCCGGCTGCCCTCGGCCATTGACAACCGGCCCCTGACCTTTGATGAATTCCAGGCCCAGCGGGGACAGATCATCTATGTGTCCGCCACCCCGGTCCCTATGAAATGGAAACCACTGACCAGGTGGTGGAACAGATCATCCGGCCCACCGGGCTGCTGGATCCCCAAATCGAAGTGCGGCCCATCAAAGGGCAGATCGATGACCTGCTGGGCGAGATCCACAAGGTGACGGCCCAGAAGGAACGGGTGCTGGTGACCACCCTGACCAAGAAGATGGCGGAAGATCTGACGGAATACCTCACCACCGCCGGAGTCCGGGTCCGCTATCTCCATTCGGACATCGCCACCATCGAACGGGCGGAAATCATCCATGATCTCCGGGCCGGAAAATTCGATGTGCTGGTGGGCATCAACCTGCTCCGGGAAGGGCTGGATATGCCGGAAGTGAGCCTGGTGGCCATCCTGGATGCGGACAAGGAAGGGTTCCTGCGCAGTGATACGGCCATGATCCAGACCATCGGCCGGGCAGCCCGGAACGCCCACGGCCGGGTGATCATGTATGCGGACACCATCACCGGTTCCATGGAGCGGGCCATCAGCGAAACCGCCCGGCGCCGGAAAAACAGGAGGCCTTCAACAAGGTCCACGGCATTGTGCCCCGGACCATCCAGAAAAAGTGGTGGATCTGATCAAGCTCACCAAGGTGGAGGAAGACAATACCGCCGCCAAAGGCTATACGGCCAAAACGGTGAAGAAACTGAAGCCAGGGAGCTGGACAAGCAGATCCGGCTCATGGAAAAGAAAATGAAGGAAGCGGCCAAACAGCTGGATTTCGAACTGGCCGCGGAATACCGGGACCAGCTGATATTGCTGAAAGGAGAGTAGCGGAAAGCTCATGAATGAAGATGTCATTGTAATCCAGGGGGCGCGGCAGCACAACCTGAAAAATATATCCCTGAACATCCCCCGGAACAAACTGGTGGTGATCACCGGTCTGTCCGGCAGCGGGAAATCCTCCCTGGCCTTTGATACCATCTATGCGGAAGGCCAGCGCCGGTACGTGGAAAGCCTGTCGGCCTATGCCCGGCAGTTCCTGGGACAGATGGACAAACCGGATGTGGACTATATCGGGGGACTGTCCCCGGCCATTTCCATCGACCAGAAGACCACCAGCCGGAACCCCCGGTCCACGGTGGGAACGGTAACGGAGATCTACGACTATCTCCGGCTGCTGTTTGCCCGGATCGGGATCCCCCATTGTCCCCAGTGCGGGAAAGTCATCGAACGCCAGTCCCCCCAGCAGATTGCCGACAAGGTGCTGGAATTGCCGGAAGGAACCAAATTCATGATCCTGGCACCGGTGGTGCGGGGCCGGAAAGGGGAACACAAAAACATCCTGGAAACCGTCCGCCGGGCAGGATACGTGCGGGTGAAGGTGGATGACCACCTGTATACCCTGGATGAGGAGATCCAGCTGGACAAAAAGAAGAAACACTCCATTTCCGTAGTGGTGGACCGGCTGGTGGCCCGGCCGGGACTGGGAAGCCGGCTCACCGATTCCCTGGAAACCGCTCTGAAACTGGGGGAAGGGACCGTGGCCATCGAAGAGATCGGAGGTGAGACCCATGTGTACAGCGAAAAGTTCGCCTGTGCGGAATGCGGCATCAGCCTGCCGGAAATCGAACCCCGGCTGTTTTCTTTCAACGCACCCTATGGCGCCTGCCCGGACTGCATGGGCCTGGGACAGCATATGGAGTTCGATCCGGATCTGATCATCCCGGACAAGACCAGACCCTTTGACCAGGGGGCCATTGCGGCGGTCAGCTCCAATGTGAAATCCTATTTTCTCTGCCAGCTGGCGGCGGTGCTGAAAAGCGGGGCTATTCCCTCCAGAACTGCTGGAAGGATCTGCCCAGGAAGTTCCAGCAGCAGCTTCTGGAAGGATCCCGGACGAAATCTTCACCTTTTCCTACCAGAATCTCATGGGGAAATCAACGAACACAATACACCTTGAAGGATCATCCGGTCTTGAAACGGCGGACTGAAAGAGGCCATGAGTGAAAGTTCAGCGGCTGGACTATGAATCCTTCATGACCGCCATCCGAATGTTCCACCTGCCATGGGGCCCGGCTCCGTCCGGAAGTCCTGGCATCACCGTGATGGAAAGAACATCCAGCAGGTGTGCCGGATGCCGGTGCGGGAATGTCTGGCTTTCTTCAACGGACTGCAGCTGTCGGATCGGGACGCCTTCATTGCCAAACAGATCCTGAAGGAAATCCGGGCCCGGCTGAGCTTTTTGAACAATGTGGGGCTGGATTACCTGACCCTGGACCGGGCGGCGGCCACCCTGTCCGGCGGGGAAGCCCAGCGGATCCGGCTGGCCACCCAGATTGGTTCCGGTCTGGTGGGGGTGCTGTATATCCTGGATGAACCCAGTATCGGCCTGCACCAGCGGGACAATGACAAGCTGCTGGAAACTCTGAAGAATCTCCGGGACATGGGAAACACCCTGATTGTGGTGGAACATGACGAGGACACCATGCGGGCGGCGGACCAGATCATCGACATCGGACCGGGAGCCGGGGAAAACGGCGGCTATGTGGTGGCCCAGGGCACGGCGGATGAAATCAGCCAGGTGCCGGAATCCATTACCGGCCAGTATCTCAGCGGCCGGAAAAAGATCCCGGTGCCCCAAGAGCGGCGGAAAGGAAACGGGAAACAACTCACCATCAAGGGAGCCCGGGCCAACAACCTGAAGGACATCGATGTGTCCATTCCTCTGGGGACCCTGACGGTGGTCACCGGGGTCAGTGGCAGCGGCAAAAGCACCCTGATCAACGATATTCTGTACAAGGCTCTGGCCAAAAAGCTCATGGGAGCCCGGGAACGGCCACTGGCCCATGACCGGATCAACGGAATCCAGCACATCGACAAGGTGATCAACATCGACCAGAGCCCCATTGGCCGGACGCCCCGGTCCAACCCGGCCACCTACACCGGCACCTTCGACCTGATCCGGACCCTGTTCAGTACCACCAATGATGCCAAACTCCGGGGCTACAAGCCGGGCCGGTTCAGCTTCAACGTGAAGGGGGGACGGTGCGAGGCCTGCCATGGGGACGGGATGCTGAAAATCGAGATGAACTTCCTGCCGGATGTGTATGTGCCCTGCGAAGTGTGCAAAGGCACCCGGTACAACCGGGATACCCTGGAAGTCCGCTACAAGGGCAAGAACATTGCGGAAGTCCTGGATATGACCGTCAGCGAGGCCTGTCAGTATTTCAGCAACCAGCAGCGGATCCTCCGGAAGCTCCAGGTGCTGGAAGACGTGGGCCTGGGGTACATCCGTCTGGGCCAGGCGGCCACCACCCTGTCCGGCGGGGAAGCCCAGCGGGTGAAACTGGCCACGGAACTGGCCAAGGTGAACACCGGACGGACCTGTATATCCTGGACGAACCCACCACCGGCCTCCACATGGCCGATGTGCACAAACTGCTGGAAGTGCTCCAGCGGCTGGTGGATGCGGGCAGTACAGTGGTGGTCATCGAGCACAACCTGGACGTGATCAAAAGTGCTGACTGGCTCATCGACCTGGGGCCGGAAGGAGGCGACCGGGGCGGCACGGTGATTGCCACCGGGACCCCGGAACAGGTGGCCCAGGTGCCGGAATCCTACACCGGCCAGTATGTAAAGAAGGTACTGGAATGAACGATGCCATCAAAGAGACCCTGGCGGTGCTGCCCAACGCCCCGGGGGTCTACATCATGCACGATGCCTCCGGCAAGGTGATCTATGTGGGGAAGGCGGTGATCCTGAAGAACCGGGTGCGCAGTTATTTCCGCCCGGCCAGCCAGGTGTCCCCCAAGGTCCGGGCCATCAACGCCCATGTGGCCTCCATTGAAACCATTGTCACCGCCAGTGAGATGGAAGCCCTGATCCTGGAGTGCAACCTGATCAAGAAGTACCGGCCTCGGTACAACATCGATCTGAAGGACGACAAGACCTATCCCTATCTGAAGATCACCGTAGGGGAAGCCTATCCCCGGATGGTGCTCACCCGGCGGGTGCTGAAGGACGGGCCCGGTATTACGGGCCCTTTGCAGACGCGGGAGCCCTCCGGGACACCATGAAACTGATCCGGACCATGTTCCCCCTGCGCCACTGCCGGAACATGAACGCCAAACGGCCCTGTCTCCAGTACCATCTCCACCGGTGCCTGGCCCCCTGTACGGGGAAGGTGCCGGTCAGTGAATATCGGCAGATGGTGGATGCCGTCCTGCTGCTCCTGGACGGGAAGGTGACCCAGCTGGAAAAAGATCTCACCGCCAAGATGCAGCATGCTTCGGACAATCTGGAATTCGAGGCGGCGGCCCGGTACCGGGATTCTCTGCTGAGCCTCCGGAAACTGGCGGAAAAACAGAAGCCACACCGAAAGTCGGCGAACCGGGACTGGTGGGTGGGGCGGTGGCCATGGATGACAGCGGAGTCTGCGTCCAGGTGTTCTTCATCGCAGCGGAAAGATCCTGGGCCGGGACAGCTTTTTCCTGGATCAGGAAATCGGTGAGCCGGACGGGGAAGTGCTGGGAGATTTCCTGAAGCAGTACTACCACGAAAACCACCGGCCGCCCCGGGAAATCCTGGTCAGTGCCGAACTGGCCGACAGTGACCGGACCTGCTGGGGCAGTGGCTGAGCAGTCTTTGCGAAAAGCCGGTGAACCTGCTGGTGCCCCAGCGGGGACTGAAGCACGACCTGGTGCTTATGGCCGTGAACAACGCAAAAAAGAACCTGGAAGAAAGCTGCGCCGGGGCCATGCTTCTGGCCAGACCGGCCTGGATGCGGCGGAACAGCTCCAGAAAGCCCTGGGACTGGCCAAACCGCTGGAACGGATGGACTGTTTCGATATTTCCCACAACCAGGGCCGGGAAACCGTGGCCTCCATGGTGGTGTTCCGGGACGGGGTCCCCAGCAAGAAGGACTACCGGCGGTACAAACTCCGGTCCACGGAAGGCAAGCCTGATGACTTCAAATCCATGCAGGAAGTTGTGTACCGGCGGTACCGGGATCTGGAGGATCTGCCAGCCTGATCATCATCGACGGGGGCAAGGGGCAGCTCAGTTCCGCCTGTGAGGTGATCCGGGGGCTGGGCATCACTCCGGAGGAAGTCCCTGTGATCGGGCTGGCCAAGCGGGAAGAGGAAATCTTCAAGGAAGGGGCCCACACCAGCATCCTGCTGGACAAAATGTCCCCGGCCTGCACCTGATCCAGCATATCCGGGACGAAGCCCACCGGTTTGCCATTACCTACCATCGGAAGCGGCTGGGGAAACGGAACCTGGTGTCGGTCCTGGACCATCTGGAGGGACTGGGGCCCAAGCGCCGGGCGGCCCTGTGGAAACGGTTCGGGTCCCTGGATGCCATGCGCCAGGCCTCGGTGGAGGATCTGGCAGCAGTGGACACCATGAACCGGACTGTAGCCGAGCGGGTCCATACCTTTCTCCAGGGCAGCCTGCTGGAAAAAACGGCGCTGCTGGAAACGGGAGCCGGCACAAAAGAACAATAAAAGATTCTTTTTCAATAACTTTTATTGAAAAAACTCATAAAACCTATTGCCACAAGACAGAAGCTCTGGTATAATCGAGGGCAAAAACAAATAATCCTGAGGGGGATAAACACAATGAAAAAATACATTTGTGACGTTTGCGGTTATGTATATGATGAAGCTGCCGGTGATCCGGAACACAACATTGCTCCCGGCACCAAATTCGAAGATCTGCCGGAAGATTGGGTCTGCCCCATCTGCGGCGTAGGCAAAGACCAGTCTCCGAAGAAGCCTAAAAAGCCGGAAGGGCTGTCGCACAAAAGCGGCAGCCTTTTTTTGTTGTATCAGGAAGGAGAAAACGGTATGTCTCTGAAGATGATTGCCATGGATCTGGATGGCACCCTGCTGGATGAAGAAAAGAATATTGCTCCGGAAGATGCGGCTGCAGTCAAGGATGCAGTGGCTGCCGGATACTATGTGACCCTGGCCACCGGCCGGATGTACCGGTCGGCCCTGCCTTACGCTCAGGAACTGAGGCTGACCCATCCCCTGGTGGTCTACAACGGAGCCTGATCCGGATCCCGGAACCGGAGAGAACCTGGGCCAGTGGCCCCTGCCCCTGGATGTGGCCCAGTCCGTGCTGGATGACCTGCTGGGACGGGGCATCTATGTCCAGGCCTATGTGGATGACACCCTGTGGGCTCCCCGGGACTGTGAGGAAGTCCGGTTCTATTCCCGGTTTTCCCGGGTGCCTTATGAAGTAAAGACGGAAGCCATCCGTCATCTGCCCCAGGCTCCCCACAAACTGCTGGTGATTTCCGATCAGGTCAGGACCTGCGGCCGGAACTGGAAGAGAAGTATAGAGGGAAGATCAAAATCGTCAGCTCCTCCAAAGGGTTCCTGGAAGTGACGGCCCCCGGCACCAACAAATGGCATGCCCTCCAGGCCCTGGCTGCCCGGGAAGGCATCCGGAAGAAGAAATCCTCTGTGTGGGGGATTCGGACAATGATCTGGAAATGATTTCCCACGCCGGTTTCGGGGGTGGCCATGGGCAACGCCAGCGATCCGGTGCGGGGAGGCGGCCCGGGTGGTGACGGCGCCCAATACACGGAACGGAGTGGCCCGGATCATCCGGACCATCCTGACCCGGCAGGTGGAAGTGCCCGTCTGAAGGAATGCACCGGGACTTTACACAGACTTTTTTTCCATTGTATAATAAAAATGTTCTATACTTTTCAGGGGGTGGATGCAAATGGCGAGAACGTTACTGATTACAGGGATGTCCGGGGCGGGGAAGACGCAGGTCATGCGGACCCTGGAAGATCTGGGCTATTTTTGCGTGGACAATCTTCCTCCTACCTTTATCCCCAAATTCATTGAACTGTGCCTGCAGAACAAGAACGGCGGGGCTCAGCTGGCTCTGGTGGTGGATATCCGGGGCGGCAAATTCTTCAAGGATCTGAACCGGGTCCTGGACCAGCTGAACCAGAGCAGCGTACCTTACGAACTGGTCTTCCTGGATGCGGATGACGCCACCCTGATCCGTCGGTACAAGGAAACCCGCCGGCGCCACCCGCTGGCGGGGAAAAACGGGCTCAGTGCGGATATTGCCCGGGAACGGGACATCCTGAGCCAGATCCGGCAGAGGGCCACCACCATCATCGACACCTCCCGGACCACCACCAAGGAACTGCGGCAGAAAATTGTCCAGCTCTTCGGCAAGGGCGGCGAACTGCCCCCCATGAACATTGTGGTCCAGTCTTTCGGGTTCAAATATGGGATCCCCCTGGATTGCGACATGGTCTTTGATGTGCGGTTCCTGCCCAATCCTTTCTACATCCCGGAACTGAAAAACCTGTGCGGCAACGACCAGCCGGTGATGGACTACATCCAGGAAAAGCCGGTGACAGGGAAATTCGAGGAGAAGCTTTTCAGCCTGATCCAGTTCCTGCTGCCCCAGTATGTCCAGGAAGGGAAAAGCCAGCTGATGATCGGCGTGGGCTGCACCGGCGGCCGGCACCGGAGTGTGTTCATTGCCAATGCCCTGGGCCGGTTTATTGAAAAATGCGGGTACGGGGTGCAGGTCATCCATAGGGATTTGATAAAGAAATAGGTGAATGCGTATGAAATGGATTAAGTGGTTGTACCCGGGGCTGAACCTGAAGCGCTGGCTCTTTCTTTTTGCGCTGGGCGCGGTACTGGCCTGTGTGGGAGTCACTTTAATCTTCAATTATCAGTTTGTAGGGCTCCTGGAAGCCTGGTGCTGCAGTTCATCAGTTCTGTGGGAGGAGAGTATTACCAGTCCACCATTACCGGGCTGGGAGCCTTCAGTGTGGTCCTGGGGATCTTGTGCATGTGCCTGGGGGCCACCCATGTGATCAAGACCATCATCAATGCGGTGATGCCCGGAGAAAAGGAATCCTCCGGGAGCTGATCTTTACCCAGCAGAAGCTGGACAAGGGACCAGCGTGGTGGTCATCGGCGGCGGGACGGGACTTTCCGTACTGCTCCGGGGCATCAAGCTCATTACCAACAACTGTACGGCTGTGGTGACCACCGCAGACGACGGCGGATCTTCCGGACGGCTGCGGAAAGAACTGGGAACCTGCCTCCCGGGGATATGCGGAACTGCCTGGTGGCCCTGTCCGATACGGAACCGCCTGATGGAAAAGTTATGCAGTACCGGTTCAAAAAGCAG
>ENA-OQIG01001225-OQIG01001225.1-human-gut-metagenome-genome-assembly--contig:-NODE-1225-length-11706-cov-4.117972_pt1 | contig 11706 bp, 15 predicted proteins | sample MGYA00242576_ERZ504741 | MGnify/ENA primary metagenome ERZ504741 (study PRJEB26092, sample SAMD00036436) | human gut metagenome | host: Homo sapiens | study: EMG produced TPA metagenomics assembly of... | reverse complement strand
GTTGATAGGTTGCAGGCAAAAGCGGAAAAGGCTGCAAAAACAGTAAAGGCCGAACCCAAAGCTGCACCTAAAAAGGCCGCTGCGAAGAAACCTGCTGCAAAGAAAGCAACGGCAAAAAAAGAAGATTAATATGATTCAAGAACATGCTTTAGCGTAAACTAAAGCGGTGGAAAGGGGCTGTCCAAAAAAGTTGGATAGCCCCTTACTGTTATTTACAGTTTAAAAGTAAAAGGCATAAAATGACCCTTATCTCTTGATAAGAAGGGTAATAGTCCAAATTTTTTAAATGATATTTCTTTGTAGATTTACAAGCAGTGAGTTGAAAAGGTAAGGAGCAGACTTTGGAGACAACCTCTTTCTATTTTATGGAGAAAGAGGCGTCTCTGCTTTAGTTTGCCACATCTTGTTATTTTTTACATAAAACATAAGGAGAATGAGACCATAAAAATTAAGGCGATGTAAATAAAGAATCATTTACATCGCCTTAATTGTATTATATACTGAGAATATTTTGTTACTGCTTACCGTTGAAGTTGGTATAAGTTACTTCTAACTTCAGTTTCGTACCGTCCGGACCACCTTCCAGTTTTACGTATCCCGGTTGTAGATCGTGCTGGATGCTGATCATATTCTTATTGGAAGAGCTATCATACTGTACCAGTACCGGGATAAGTACCACTTTATTCCAATCCGGATTTGCTGCTTCCCAAGCTGCTTCGTTCCAACTGTCTCCTGCTTTTTTCTTGGCTTCCTGCTTTTCGTTGACGCATGCATTAATCAAGCGAGTCAAGTTGGTAAACACATACTGATTGGTTGTAGGTTTATTGGAAATAATAGCATTGTGCACGGCCAGATAAGAAGTGATGTTATCTGTAAGTTTGTTCTCTTCGAAGAAACTTTGCCGTTCTTTCTCACGTAAAAGTAACACATATGTAGGTGCTTTCATACTAAATTTCCCATTGTCCGGTTGGTTGTAGCTATTGAAAGTCAGTTTCACTGCATTAATGGTGTCATGGCTTAATTCTTCATAAATCTTATTGATCGGCAATGTAGCTTGTGTGAAGATACCGGCCGGAGACTTCAAATAAGTACAGTCTGTCTTTTTAGCGATTTCGTTTAGCTTTTCAGAATTAACAAACTTATTGGCTTGAATTACTTCCTTGGTTGTAGCGAAAGTACGGGTTGTGTAGTATAAAGAGTCAGCACCATTTTTTTTCTTCAGATTATTTCCCAAGCTGTCTTTTTCGTGGCATCGGATTACAACATTCAGGTTGATCTGGTCAACATAAAGAATCGTTCCGTTACCATAGTCATTCTTGGCATAAATACCTTTGAATACGTTATTAATAAATGCTTCCGAAGTTTTAAAATATTCAGGGTGATCTCTGTTCAAACGATAGATACGTTTACCTAGTTTCGTGATCTCTTCAGAAGTTAGACGGACATTAGGATAAAAGTCATCTGAGTTTCTGATGGAATCGCTGAGTGATTGGTCAACAGCTGTGTAGGCTTTTCGTGCGAGTAAGTTGTTTGGATTGTAATACTTCAATGGATCGATGTCTGTATAATAGTTCTGGGTCAAGTTTTCGTCCAGTTCATAAACAGTCATTCGGCATGGATTGATAGAGTCTCCAAAATAACTTTTATAGTATAAGATCAATTCAGCGGTGTGAATAGAGTCTCCTGCCATTACCCCTTTGGATTAGTTTCCGGATCGTAGACCGAAGGAAAAGAAATTCCATCCGGACTATTCAACTGTGCGAGGAAACTGGCTTCGTATTCTCCGAATTCTTTATCAGTGAATTTTCCCACATAACCTACGCTGGTTTTGGCAAAAACAGGACCTGATAGGTCGGAATTCGTAGTTAACTCGTAAGTCGTATATCTTCCATTGATATTTTGGTCGCTATCCGGAAGCATATCCCATCCGATAGTACCTGTATTATCATCGCATCCGAAGAAAGTCAAGGCAAGCAGTGCTACCCATACATATTTTGCTTTCATGATCGTCGTATCTAGGTTCTTATTTATTTTTGTTCAGCTTCCCACACTTGATCGTAGAAACTGTTGCAAGCATCTGCAAGAGCATCGGGAGCTTGATAGTCAAGAACCAATTTGCCCGATTGACGCGCGTAGTTCATGACATCTTCATTTACATGTTCACTATTCTGTACTATTCCGTCCGAGTAATCGACAGCTAATTTGCAAAGTGTAGCATAATCTACCGGATCTTTCAGGGTAGCTACATCTTTTTATTAATACCCTTTAGCATCAGTTTGCTTGCAAAGTCATTGTTGAATGTACCTTTGAAATCATCTTCGTATACGGAGAATACTACTTTTGCATCGCGGAACGAAGGTTCGTCTTTATACGCTTTCTTTATATACAAAGGGGCTAATGCCGTCATCCAGCCATGACAGTGAATAACGTCCGGACACCAACGCAATTTCTTTACCGTTTCCAGCACTCCTCTGGCATAGAAGATAGCCCGGCTATCATTATCATCGTATTCAACCCCGTTTTCATCAGCTGTCTGCAGCCGGTTCTGAAAATAATCATCGTTATCGATGAAATAAACCTGCATACGTGCTGACTGGATAGAAGCTACTTTGATAATAAGTGGATGGTCGGTGTCGTCGATGATCAGGTTCATGCCGGAAAGACGTATCACTTCGTGCAATTGATTTCTGCGTTCGTTGATATTCCCCCATTTGGGCATAAATGTTCTGATTTCTCTGCCTTTTTCCTGGATAGCTTGTGGTAGATGTCTGCCTATATTGGCCATCTCGGATTCTGAAACGTAAGGAGTAATCTCTTGTGTAATAAATAAAACCTTGTTAGCCTTTGTCATAATAACAATCGTTCTCGTAAATATTCTGCAAAGATATAAAAAAAAACGGGCATTAAAGCAAGTTCTCTGGCGGTATAATTCCTTATGAATTGTTAAGTGCTTGTTTTTCAGTGATAAACCGTCCTGTTGCTTAGGACTCTCCTTCGTCTTCTTTTGCATTAATTTACGATATTTCTTCTTTATATGGTAAATTATGGTTTATTTTGCACCGTTTTTCAAACAACTAAGAATCATAAACCAATTAAAATGAAAGTAATACATACGATCAAGGACTTGCAGGCTGAACTTTCGGTTTTGAAAGCCCAGGGTAAAAAGGTGGGGTTGGTGCCTACTATGGGTGCTTTGCATGCAGGGCACGCATCTCTTGTAAAGCGTAGTGTAAACGAGAATGAAGTAACGGTGGTAAGTGTTTTTGTGAACCCTACCCAGTTTAATGATAAAAATGATCTTGTTAAGTATCCTCGCACACTGGATGCCGATTGTAAATTGCTCGAGGCTTGTGGAGCGACTTATGCTTTTGCTCCTTCGGTGGAAGAGATGTATCCGGAACCGGATACCCGCCAATTCAGTTATGCTCCTTTGGATACTGTAATGGAGGGGGCTTTCCGTCCGGGACACTTTAATGGAGTATGCCAGATAGTAAGTAAACTGTTCGAAGCGGTGAAACCACATCGTGCATACTTTGGTGAGAAAGATTTTCAGCAATTGGCTATCATCCGTGAGATGGTTCGTCAGATGCAGTTTGATCTTGAAATAGTAGGTTGTCCTATTGTTCGTGAAGAAGATGGTTTGGCTCTGAGCAGCCGGAATGCGCGTCTGTCGGCAGAAGAACGTGAAAATGCATTAAAAATATCTCAGACCTTATTTAAAAGTCGTACCTTTGCAGCCACTCACACAGTGAGTGAAACGCTGAAGTTTGTGGAAGATGCTATTGCTGCTGTTCCGGGATTGCGTCTGGAGTATTTTGAGATAGTAGACGGAAACACTTTGCAGAAGGTTGATAATTGGAACCAAACATCGTATGTAGTGGGCTGTATAACAGTGTTCTGCGGTGATGTCAGACTGATTGATAATATTAAATACAAAGAATCTTAAACTTAAAAAAGACGAACCCCTTATGATGATTGAAGTGTTGAAGTCAAAAATTCATTGTGCCCGTGTCACGGAAGCCAATCTGAATTATATGGGTAGTATTACGATTGATGAGAATCTATTGGATGCAGCTAATATGATTGCCGGTGAGAAGGTGTACATTGCCGACAATAATAATGGCGAGCGTTTTGAGACCTACATTATCAAAGGTGAACGCGGATCAGGTAAAATCTGCTTGAATGGCGCTGCGGCCCGTAAAGTACAACCGGATGATATTGTGATCATTATGTCGTATGCGTTGATGGATTTTGAGGAAGCTAAGTCGTTTAAGCCGACTGTTATTTTTCCGGATCCGGCTACAAATAGTGTAGTGAAGTAAGAAATCGTTCAATTGTGGAATATGAAAATCCCTGCTAATTATCCAATTTAGCAGGGATTTTTTATTAGGATCGATTATTGTGAATATCCGGTCCGGAGAATAAATTGTTAAGAGGGTGTCCATAACTCACCACATACTCTGTGGTGAATACGAGTTTTGAACATCCCCCCGACTTTATACTTCTACTTGGAACTCAATTGTTCGTTCATTGCTGCTGCGGCACGGCGTCCGTCTCCCATGGCAAGGATGACAGTAGCTCCTCCGCGTACAATATCTCCTCCCGCATAAATAGTGGAATAGACGATTGCATCTGATCGTTAACAGTGATTGTTCCTTTACGGCCCAATTCCAGACCTTTGATAGAACTGGGGACGATAGGATTGGGAGATACCCCGACACTGACAATGGCGAGATCGATATCAACGGTTTCTGTTGCTCCTGGGATGGGGACGGGGCTACGTCGTCCGGAGCATCCGGTTCACCCAATTCCATCTTTTGCAAGATTACTTGTTTGACACGTCCTTGCTCGTCTGCCAGATATTCGATTGGGTTGTGTAAGGTCAGGAACTCTATACCTTCTTCTTTGGCATGTTTCACTTCTTCCAGACGTGCTGGCATTTCTTCTTCTGAACGGCGATAGATGATCATAGCCCGTTCGGCTCCAAGACGTTTGGCTGTACGGACAGAGTCCATGGCAGTGTTACCGCCACCAATTACAGCTACGTTCTTTCCGAAGGCTACCGGAGTATCGGAATCGGGACTGGCTGCATCCATCAGATTTACACGAGTCAGATATTCGTTGGAAGACATGATGTTGATCGAGTTCTCACCCGGGATGTTCATAAAGTTGGGAAGTCCGGCTCCTGAGGCTACAAAAATTCCCTTAAAACCTTCTTCTTCCAACTGTTCTACGCTGATCGTTTTCCCTACAATGCAGTCTTTGATGAATGTAACTCCCATTTTGGCAAGATTCTCAATCTCGACGTCTACTATTTTGTTGGGTAGACGGAATTCGGGAATACCATATTTCAGTACACCGCCAATTTCATGTAGCGCCTCGAATACCGTTACATCATATCCGTATTTGGCCATATCCCCTGCAAAGGATAGTCCGGCAGGACCGGAACCGATAACAGCCACTTTGATACCGTTTTTCTCGCCTACTTCAGGTACGGAGATTTGTCCGCTTTCTCGTTCGTAGTCGGCAGCAAATCTTTCCAGGTGACCAATGGCTACGGCTTCTTTGCCCATTTTCAGATGGATACATTTTGATTCGCATTGTTTTTCCTGCGGACATACACGACCGCATACGGCAGGCAGGGCACTGGTCTCTTTCAGTGTTTTGGCTGCTTCAAGGAATTCTCCACGTTCTATGTTCTTGATGAAACGGGGAATGTCGATGCCTACCGGGCAACCTGTCATACAGCCTGGGTTGGCACAATCCAGACAGCGCTGTGCCTCCGTAACTGCCTGCTCTTTAGTCAGCCCTTGATTGACTTCTTCTTTACGGCTGTGTGACCGGTACTCCGGATCGAGTTCGTTCATTTGGCAGCGTTCAATGTTCGCACGGTCTTTAGCTTTGATAGCTTTACGGAGTGCTTCGCGCAAGGGGCTGTACGTCCGTTTTCATCTATGACTTTGGTTGCTTCACATTCATCGAGTTTATGCAACTCTTCACGTTCGATGGTTTTGAAAGCTCCCATGCGCTTCAACATTTCATCGAAGTCCACTTGGTGACCGTCAAATTCCGGACCGTCGACACATACGAATTTGGTCTTTCCTCCGATAGTAATACGGCAGGCGCCGCACATTCCGGTGCCATCCACCATAATTGTATTTAATGATACTTCTGTCGGAATTTCATATTTCTTCGTCAGCAAACAAACAAATTTCATCATGATAGCCGGGCCGATAGCAAAACATTTGTTCACTTTCTCCCGTTTGATTACTTCTTCTACTCCTTCGGTAACCAAGCCTTTGCGACCGTATGATCCGTCATCGGTCATTATGATCACTTCGTCCGAACTTTCACGCATTTCTTTTTCAAGAATGATCAGTTCTTTGCTACGTCCTGCCAGTACGGTGATCACACGGTTTCCGGCTGCCTTCAGGCCTGTACGATGGGTAGCATCGGAGCTACACCTACGCCACCTCCGGCACATACTACTGTTCCGAAGTTTTCAATGTGGGTAGCTTGTCCCAATGGACCTACTACGTCGGTGATATAGTCTCCTTCGTTTAGTTCGCAAAGGCGGGTAGAAGAGAGCCCTACTTCCTGAACAACCAGGGTGATCGTTCCTGCCTTCGGGTCGGCGGCTGCAATGGTCAGTGGCATCCGTTCTCCCTTTTCACCGACACGCACAATCACGAAATGACCTGCTTTGCGTGATTTTGCTATCAACGGAGCTTCAATGACAAGTTTGAATACTTTCTCCGAAAAGTGTTCTTTGCTAATGATTTTGTTCATTATCTAATTAATTTGTTGGATTTATTACGTAATTGCTATCAGAATGTTCTTAGTGTGCAAAGATACTGCTAATTTGTAAAAAACAAAAGAAAAGCCATCCTTTTGAGGGGATGGCTTTATTATCAGTGTAAATCAGTTTGTTTTATTTTGTTCTGATTTTATATCCGGCCATTCCATAATAAAGAATGAAGAGGAAACATGGGAGACAAATCCAATAAGCATTTTGTGCTCCCGCTATGTCTTTTATGTATCCGAACAGAGTAGGGATGACAGCACCTCCGGCCATAGCCATAATCAACAGAGAAGAGCCGGCTTTGGTGAACTTACCTAAATCTGCCATGGCAAGTGGCCACAGTGCGGGCCACATCAGTGAGCAACCCAGTGCTATGAATGCAATGAAATAGATTGAGATGTCAGCCGGGGTGAGTACTACCAGAATTGAACCGGCAATGGCGAGGATTGAGCATATTTTTAATGCTGTAGCCTGATTGATGTATTTGGGTATAAAGATGATACCGCAGATATATCCGATCACGATACCGATCGGAGCAATCCAGGCATAAGCTGCGGCATTCTCCAAATGCAGGCTGTTGGCATAGTCAACGAGGGTTCCCAGTGAAACCGTTTCTACGCCTACGTAGAGGAAGAGGGCAAGACATCCCAGCAAAAGGTGCGGAAATTGCCATACTGAGGTTTTGCTGGCTGCATACGGACATGCCTCGGCACCTCCTTCACTGTCGTCCTCGCCGGCTGCTTTTACTTCAGGCAGCGGAGCCATCAGTGAGATGATGCCTAATATAATAAATGCTGCAATAATAACATAAAAGGGAGTGAATAAGTCCGATACGGTAATGTCGCTCACTTCCTTGCCTATCAGGAAAGCGAGGAACAAAGGAGGAATTGGCCATGCTAACTTATTACAGATGCCCATGATGCTGATACGTTTGGCTGCACTGTCCAATGGGCCGAGAATAGTAATATAGGGGTTAACAGATGCTTGTAAGAATGCGTTTGCCGTGCCGCTGACAAAAGAGGCTACCAGAAAAAGAGGAAAACTCTCCTGGCTGGCCGATGGAATGTACAAACCGAAAGCTACAGCGAACATGGCAAACGAAAGTGCCATGGTGTGTTTGTATCCGATAGCTTTGATAGTCATCGAAGCCGGATAGCCGAAGATGAGGAAAGGTACGAAAGTGGCAGCGATTATCAGGTAAGATTCGGCTGAAGTGATGCCTAAAGAACCTTGTAATACCGGAATAAGTACAGAATTGATTCCTAATGCGAATCCGATGGCGAAGAACATGATGCGATAAATGCTAACGGCAGAGCAAAGTTTTTTTGAGTAGAGCTCATAAAATAGGAGTTTTGAGGTTAGTAAAAAGTGTGTTTTATTACAAAAAAGAAGGGGGTGTCATAACTCGCTACAGATGACACAGATTTACACAGAACGTTTTTTAATATGCTGATAACCAATGTTGTCTATCTATGTAAATCCGTGCAATTCTGTGGTGAATACGAGTTTAGCACACCCTCTTTTATCTTTTCTTCTATGTCAGTCGATCATGTCAAATCCGCAGTAGGGAACCAATGCTTTCGGAATCCGGATACCCTCCGGAGTCTGATGGTTTTCCAGCAAGGCTGCTACGATGCGGGGCAATGCCAGTGCCGATCCGTTCAGTGTGTGGCAAAGTTCGGTTTTCTTTTCTCCGCTACGATAGCGGCATTTTAATCGGTTGGCTTGGTAAGTATCGAAGTTGGATACAGAGCTGACTTCCAACCAGCGCTTCTGTGCTTCGGAATATACTTCGAAATCAAAGCAAAGCGCAGCGGTAAAACTCATATCACCACCACAGAGACGGAGAATACGGTAAGGGAGTTCCAGCTTCTGGAGCAGGCCTTCTACATGATCCAGCATTTCCTGATGTGACTGACGGGAGTGCTCCGGTTTGTCGATACGCACCAATTCTACTTTAGAGAATTCGTGAAGGCGATTGAGCCGCGTACATCTTTACCGTAAGAGCCGGCTTCCCGACGGAAGCATTGTGTATAAGCGCAGTTTTTAATAGGAAGTTGCTTTTCATCCAAAATGACGTCACGGTAGATATTAGTTACCGGAACTTCAGCCGTCGGAATCAGATAGAGATCGTCTACTTCGCAATGGTACATTTGTCCTTCTTTATCCGGAAGTTGTCCGGTTCCATAGCCGGAAGCAGCGTTTACAACTGTTGGAGGCATGATTTCGGTATATCCGGATTTACGTGCTTCATCCAGGAAAAAGTTAATCAGTGCGCGTTGCAGTTGAGCTCCTTTGCCTTTGTAAACAGGAAAACCTGCACCGGTTATTTTTACACCCAAATCAAAGTCAATCAAGTCGTATTTCTTAGCCAGTTCCCAATGGGGGAGTGCATCTGTGGGAAGTTGAGTTTCCATACCTCCCATTTTCTCAACCACATTGTCCTCGGCACCAACACCTTCGGGCACACTGTCATAGGGAATATTGGGAATGGTATACAGCAGATTCAGCATGTCGTTGGCAGCCTGGTCCATGTCGGCCTGCAGTGTTTTATTGCTCTCCTTTATCTCGGCTACACGGGCTTTTGCAACTTCAGCTTCTTCCTTTTTGCCTTCTTTCATCAACTGACCGATCGTTTTCGAAAGTGAATTTACCTCTGCCAGGTTTTTATCTAATTGATTTTGTGTATTACGTCTTTTGTCATTCACTTCGATTACTTGGGCAATTGTTTCTTTGGCTCCTTTGAAGTGTTTTTTCTCCAGACCGCGGATTACCGCGTCGGTGTTTTCTGTAATTTGTTTAATGGTAAGCATATCTATACTTTATTTATGAACTTCTTCTTTGAGTTTACAAAGATATATAAAAATAAGATAAGAGGGTGCGTCTTGTATAAAAAAGAAAAGAGACGCAATCAACCGATTGCATCTCTTTCTTCAATTTCTTACAATTTCCTTTAAACTCCGGAAATTTATGCTTCTGTTGCTTCAGCAGGGATGATAGAAACATATCTTCTGTCTTCTCTACCTACTTTGAAGTTTACAGTTCCATCTACTAAAGCGAAAAGAGTGTGGTCCTTACCCATACCGATGTTTTCACCCGGGTGGAATTCAGTACCTCTTTGACGAACGATGATGTTACCTGCTTTGCAAGCTTCGCCACCAAATATCTTAACGCCTAATCTTTTGCTCTGTGATTCGCGGCCGTTCTTAGAACTACCGACACCTTTCTTATGTGCCATTTCTTCTTACTTTTTAATTGATTAAGCTACTACTTCTGTGATTGTTAACTCTGTGAACTGCTGACGGTGACCGTTCAGTTTTCTGTAACCTTTTCTTCTTTTCTTGTGGAATACAAGAACTTTGTCACCTTTAACCAAGTTTGAAATAACCTGGCAAACAACTTTAGCACCTTCTACAGTCGGAGCACCTACAGTTACGTTTCCGTCTTTGTCTACCAAAAGAACTTTTTCAAATTCTACTGTTGAACCGTTTTCTGCACCTTCAATGTGGTGAACGAACAGTTTCTGACCAGCTTCTGCTTTAAATTGCTGACCGTTGATTTCTACAATTGCGTACATCTTATATATAATGTATAAGTTAGCTCCGGCGGGTGGTCTTTAATCACTTAAAGAGCTCTTTATCGAACCCGTTGCGGAATAATCGGGCACAAAAGTACTTCTTTTATTTGTTTCAGACAAATATTTCCTTTATTTTTTTGCTGTTGTAACAGAAGATAATCAGATATATAGCAAACCGGATAAATTCTCCATAATAAACCGGTGCGGATATGCTCTGAGTTCGTCAGCGGTAGTCATTCCATTAAGGACACCTGCAAAATCTACTCCCGCATTTTGTGCTGTTTCGGCATCCACAGTACTGTCTCCGATGTATAAGGTTTCTTGCGGAGTCCTGCCAAGTGTTCGAGAGCGAATTTTATTCCTTCCGGTGAAGGCTTGGCAGCTTGTACATCTTCTCCGCCTACCACTATGTCGAGAAAGTTTCCGGCAGATACTCATCCAGAAAACTAAGTATACGGAAACGGTATTTAGTAGAGATAATGCCGATGCGGGCACCTCGCTCTTTTAGTTCTTTCAGAGTAGAGAGTGTATCAGGAAAAAGGCGGGTATTCACGTTCATGTGAACATCCGCTTCCAGTCTGTACTCTTGTCGAAAAGCGGTGAGCTGTTCCCAGTCGGTGACTCCGGTCAGTATGCTGAAAGATTCTTCCAATGTTTTACCAATGGTACGTTTGATCGCTTCGTCAGTGACATTCGTATATTGGTGACGATTAAGTACATTTCTGAAACAAGTAACGATACCCCGTGATGAATCGGCTAGTGTATAGTCGAAATCGAATAAATAAGTTTTATAATTCATTATTTTACTGCTTCTACTGTATATCCCTGTTTTTTCAGTAAGCTTAATAAGCCTTTATTACCCGGCAGGTGCAAAGCGCCGACTGCAACGAAGGTAGGAGCGGCTTTCATGATAGCCGGTAGTTTCTGTGCCCATGTTTTATTGCGGTCGTAAATTAGGGCATCTTCTTCTGTGGGAAGTGCATCACATTGATTTCCTTTACGCTCTTCGTTGATTTTCAACATGGTTTCCAAATCTTGTTTCATGTAGCATCTGTCAGTCTTTTGAGGCTTTCCACCTCTTTGTCGATGTTATTGAGGGTACACATGAGCAGTTGGGCTTGGCGTTGCAGGGAAATTCCATTGTATAGCAGGTTAAACTGGAAATCCGGAGTTTCCAGTCCATCCACTTTTTTCCTTTTGTGTTGCCTGAGTCTGGAAATAAGTATCGAGCTGTTCTTGCGGATTATAGTTTCCGATGCGCTTGATGTACGCCACTACTGCTATGTTGTTCAGTAAGAAAGCCGGTTTGATTTTGGGTGCCATGTTG